>Ga0268262_10004479_pt1 | contig 14439 bp, 11 predicted proteins | sample TergutNc150P3_FD_190354 | JGI IMG/M metagenome (GOLD analysis project Ga0268262, IMG submission 190354) | Nasutitermes corniger P3 segment gut microbial community from laboratory colony in Florida, USA - Nc150 P3 (SPAdes) (version 2) | ecosystem: Host-associated > Arthropoda: Insects >... | reverse complement strand
TCGAAGATGAAGGCGTCCCTGAGGCGGCTGAAGGCGCGCACTTACGGAGACTTGGTTGCGGCGATCAAGACGGCGCTGGACGAGGTCGCCGCCTCGGACATCGCTGGCTGGTTCAGGCACTGTGGATACTGCTAATGTATAGGGGAACAGCTATAAGCCGCCCAAGTGCTGCTGGCGTTTCGGGCTGCACTGCAGCCCAAAACGCTCATTGCACTATGGCGTCTTCCCCCAGGCCCCCTGCCGCGCTTCGCGCGGCTTCTTCGATGGTCGGGCAGATGTTTGGGAGATGGCTTCGATGTAGGCGATTCAATTTGGTCGGCGACTTCGTTCAGCAACGGGCTTTTTGGGTGCTGGCTCCGAGGTTGGCTTTTCAAGCGGGGACAATGCCTGTCCGGTGCTAAATGCCCAATCCGCCACTGCCCACTGCCCACTGCCCACTGAACCCTAACTAACTATTCCCCTGTCTTTTTCGGCTCTGCCAGCCAGGCGGCAAGCACGGAGATGAAGTAGAGGCCAATCATTATGAGGCCCAAAAAAATTGTCGCAACGATGATGTCGCCTGGCGTTATGAAGGCGGCTACGACCAAAATGACTAGCGCGGCGTGTCGGCAGTACTTCAGCATCCACTTTGCGGTGATCAGTCTAAACCTTGCCAAGAAATAGACGAGGACTGGCATTTCAAAGATCAGTCCAGTACCCACCAGCGTATTGATGAACAGGTCCAAATATTCATCCAGCCTCAGGTTGGGGCGCAGCCCCGCTATTATGGCCTGGTCAATCAAAACGCCCGCTATCAGCTTAAAGGCAAAGATGTAAGCGAATATGGCCCCGCCCAAAAAACAAAGCGTGGTGATGAGGACGAATGGGATGACCATCCGCCTTTCGCGCTCATATAGGCCGGGGCGTATGAAAGCCCAAACTTGGTAAAAAATCAGTGGGGCCACCAAAAAGCCTGCGGCCCAAAATGCGACGCGCAGAAGGGAGAAAAATGGCTCGGAGAGGCCCGTAAAGGAAAATGGCTCAAACGCTTCCGGCACGGCTGCGCCGCTCTTTTTTAATTGAAGCAGGTATATTTCGATAAGGGGCTTTTGCACCCACTCCCAGATGCGGAACCTAAAGGAGAATGTGACGGCAAAGCCTGCGGCCAAGATGATGATGCACCTGACCAAGCGCACCCTCAGTTCTTGCAGGTGATCCCAGAATGTCATCTGCTGCGCTTTTGCTTCAGATTCAGACATGGCCTAATGATCCAGTGTTGCCAAAAATGGGTTGCGCTGTAGCCGTCTTAGAAGCGAATGGCCCATCAGGCTATTTTTGCTCGCCTTCGCTGACAGATTCTTTTACTGCGTCAGTGATTTCGCGGCTGGCCTTTTTGAACTCCTGGATGCCCTTGCCCAACGACTTGCCAAGCTCCGGCAGGCGGCTGGGGCCAAAGAAAATGAGCAGGGCGATGCCAATAAGCAGTATTTCTGTAAAGCCCAAGTTTCCCATCTGTATTTCCTTCCCGAGCGATAAATCTGATTGTCGCTCAAAATATTTTGGTTGTCACTAAATATCTGGATACGCCGTTTCTCTGCCTATGCTGTAGTAAGTCCAGCCAGCAGCCTTCATTCTTTCGGGGCGGAAAAGGTTTCGCCCGTCGAACATGGTGCGAGTTTTCATGGCAGACCCAACTTGGTTCAGGTCGAGCGCGGCATATTGGGGCCATTCTGTGCAAATTAATAGTGCGTCGGCATTCTTGCACGTTTCTATGGGCCCATCGGAGTACAGTATTTTGTCCCCGAACACTAGCTTGGCATTTGGCATGGCCTCAAAGTCGTGGACGGCCACCTCCGCCCCCATGTGCAGCAGGTTCCCGACCAATTCTATAGCAACCGTTTCCCTTATGTCGTCGGTATGGGCCTTGAACGCCAGCCCCCAAATGGCCATGCGCTTGCCGATGAGCGGGAAAGGGTTGTGGGGCTGGATATTGTAGTGCTGCTGTACTTTGCGGGTCAGCACCTGTTTTTGGTGGCGGTTGGATTCCACCGTTGCATTGAGGGATAAAAGGTGCAGCCCATGCTCGCGGCCAATTTTCAGCAGCGCCTGCAAGTCCTTGGGGAAGCAGCTTCCCCCAAAGCCTGGGCTGGGGTTGATAAAGTGCGGGCCTATGCGGTGGTCCGCCCCGATGCCCACCTTTACATGGTCTATGTCGCCCCCGACGGCTTCGCACAAGTTGGCGATTTCGTTGATGAAGTTGATTTTTAGGGCCAGCATGGCGTTTGCGGCGTACTTGGTCAGCTCAGCGCTTTGGGGGTCCATCCTGAACCAACGCCCGCCATTTGGCAATTTCTGCTTGGCGGCCTGGAGATGCGGCTCGTATAGGGCGCGCATAACGTCTTCGGCGTAATCGGTGTCGCAGCCGATGACCACCCTGTCAGGAAACAAAAAATCCTCTATCGCGCTGCCCTCCCTCAAAAACTCTGGGTTGGACACTACTTCAAAGGTTTTTTGGGTTTTTGACTTGATGGTCGCGGCAACCTTTGACGCAGTCCCTACGGGGACCGTGCTCTTGTTGACGACCACCAGCGCGGGCGCACCGACGGGCCTGTGCTCTTCCATCGCGGAGCCGATTGCTCTGGCGCAGGCCAGGACATATTGAAGGTCTGCGCTGCCGTCCTCGCTCTGGGGAGTACCCACACAGATAAAAGCGGCGTCTGCGTCCGCTATGCCGTCTTTCATTTCTGTCGAAAATTGCATCATCCCCAAATGCAGGTGCTTGGCCAACAATTCTTCGAGCCCTGGTTCATATATCGGACTCTTGCCCTTTTTCAGCGACTCAATTTTTGATGCGTCAACGTCCACGCCGACGACGCGGTGTCCGGCCTCCGCGAACCCGGCTGCCGCTACAAGGCCGACATATCCAGAGCCGACTATCAATACCTGCATGAACACTCCTTGAATTTGCAGCCTAGTTTGTTAGTCTAGCAAATAATGGTGTGTCTGGTCTATCCTTGTACTTTGGCCGAGTTTAGAACAGGAAGGTCCCAAGTGACCCGGGGGGATTAGAATGTTTTTTGCATTGCTGCAGGGTGTGGATCTAAAGCATGTGGTTGCCAGCGGCAGCCTAGCGGCCAAGGTCGTCTTGGTTGTACTGCTCAGTTTTTCGGTTTTCAGTTGGGTGATCATTCTTCAAAAGGCCATGCTCTACCGCCGGAGTGCGAGGGCGTCCAAAAAATTCAGGGCGGCTTTCCGCAAGGCGGGCGACTGGCGCGAGTTCAAGCAGCAGGGGCAGAGATATTCCGCGAGCCCGTTGCTGGGCCTATTTTTGGCTGGCTATTCGGAAGTGACGTACCAACTGCGGAACTCTCCGCCGGGAGAAAAGTCGTACATAAGAAACATAGAAGCAGTGGAGAGGTCCCTCCAAAGGGCGTCCGTGGTCGAGATGGGGAGGCTGGAAAAATCCCTTGGCCTTTTGGCCACTGTTGCCGCCACCAGTCCATTCATTGGGCTGTTTGGCACAGTCTGGGGCATCATTGAGGCATTTCAGCACATTGGAACGACTGGCAACGCAAACCTAGTGACGGTGGCCGTCCCCATCGCCGAGGCTCTTGTCGCGACGGCGCTTGGCCTCATCGCCGCAGTGCCATCCCTCATGGCGTACAATTATTTTCTTAGCCGATTGAAGCGGTGGCAGACGGAACTGGACGATTATTCCCTAGAGTTCATCAGCCTCAGTGAGCGGAATTTCCTTGAACCCAAATGACTCTTCACGCCAAAATTGCGTTCAAATTACATTTGGACGCTCACGCCAAAGTTTTTGAAAAACTGGGGAACCCAGCTTTTTCAAAAACTTGCGGGCGTTGGTTCCCGCCGCCTCATACCGACATGAAATCTTTTGATTGCATGTCGGTATCAAATAGCGCAAGGGGGGGCGTTTTTTTTCTCTCGTTTGATTGGGAGGACTGGTTCCAACTGTGCTGCCCCCCATTTGATGGGCCTGGCGCGCTGGACGCCTATCCTTCGCGCTTGGGCCTGGCGACGGATTTGGCGCTGGAGTTTTGCGAAAGCCTAAAGGCAAAGGCCACATGGTTCTGCCTCGCCGACCAGGCGGCCCGCAACAAGGGGCTGGTTATGCGCATTGCGGACTATGGCCATTCCATCGGCCTGCACGGGCACACGCACAAAAGAGCGTTTGATCTGTCTCAAAAAGCGTTTCTGCAAGAGACCACCAAGGCAAAGGCTTTTATGGAGGACATTCTCGGCAGGCCCATTCTTGGCTTTAGGGCGCCGGAGTGGAGCCTACGAGGGCCGGCCGAGCATTATTGGGAGTACTTGGCAGAGATGGGCTTTAAGTTTGATTCCAGCCGGGCCCCGGTGATAGGGCTGGGTTCCATCAAGTGGGGCAGGCGGCCATATTTGCTGGCAAATGACCTTTGGGAGATGCCCCCTCTTGCGTTTGGGCCAACGCCGATGTGGAGCTGGCCGTTTCGCACTGCGCCAGAGCCCATTCTGCGCCTTGCCCTAAAAAAGGCCGCCATGCGCCCAGGGGGCGTCCTCGTGCTGCACCCTTGGGAATTGGACGAAGTGCAGCCAAGGCTGCAAGGCGCGACGCTTGCCCACCGTTTCGCGCATGGAGCGGGGATAAAAGGATATAGGGAAAGGCTGCAAAGACTATTTAGCGGCTTCGAGCTATGCCCCCTAGAGTCATTCTTCATGGAGACTGCCTGATGTGCAGCGACGTTTTGGTGTTGGGCGCAGGAATAGCAGGATGCACCGCCGCGCTGCGCGCCGCAGAGCTGGGCCTTGACGTCCTATTGGCCGCCAAGGGAAAACTGGGGGACAGCAACACAGCCCAGGCGCAAGGGGGGATCATCGGCCTAGCCCATTCCGGCGACAGCGCAGAAATGCTGGCTGCTGACATTGAAGCGGCCGGGGCGGGGTTGTGCCGGAGAGAGGCAGTTGCGCTCTTGGCAGCAGAAGGCCCGTCCTTGTGCCATGACTTTCTTTGGAAGCAGTTGGGAGTCCCATTCGACTTGGAGCTTGGGTCGGGCTATCCCGAAGCCACGGCAGAGGCCGCACATAGCACAAGGCGGATATTCCATGTAAAAGACGCGACGGGGAAGGCCATTCAGGGCGCCCTCTCAGAAAGGGTGAAATCGCACCCTAACATCAAAGTCCTCGAAGGCACCAGCCTGGTTGACCTAATAACCGTTCCGCACCACTCATTGGACCTGCGGGCGGTCTATGGCCCAATCCAGGTGAAGGGGGCGTACCTGCTTGGGCCCGCTGGAGATATTTCGATGGCCGCCGCCAAGAGGACCATCTTGGCCACCGGGGGCCTTGGCTACATTTACCAGCACACCACCAACCCAAGCGGGGCAACGGGGGACGGCCTGGCGGCCGCCTATAGGGCGAGCGCGCGCATAGTCAACTGCGAGTACATGCAGTTTCACCCAACCGCGCTATTTGTGGCGGGAAAGCCAAGAAAATTGCTGACAGAGGCACTGAGGGGCGAAGGCGCCCACCTGCTGAACGCAGATGGAAACCGCTTCATGGCCAAACTGGAGCCGATGGAAATGGAGCTTGCGCCAAGGGACAGGGTGTGCCGTGCGATATTTGAAGAATTGGCGCAGTCGGGTATGCCATGCGTGTTTTTGGATTTGTCGCCCATAAAAGCAAAAATGAATTTGGAAGAGAGATTCCCGACAGTGTTCAATGCATGCATGGAAGAGGGGATCGACCCAAGGGCAGAGCCAGTGCCGGTGGTCCCGGCCGCCCACTATTTTTGCGGCGGGGTGTCGGTTGACCTAGATGGGAGGACCAGCTTGGAGGGCCTGTACGCCGTTGGGGAAGTCGCCTGCACCGGCCTGCATGGGGCCAACCGCCTAGCCAGCACCAGCCTTTTGGAAGGGCTCCTGTGGGGGTACCGGGCAGCCAAGGCCATTGCAGATGAGTGCAAAATAGCCAATCTGCCCGATGTTTCCGCCATCAGGCCTTGGCAGCCAGTCGCAAACCCTGTCGTGCCAGACCCGTTGCTAATAGAGCAGGACTGGAACAGCGTCCGCACGACGATGTGGAACTATGCTGGGACAGTGAGGACAAAGGATCGCCTGGAGAGGGGCTATAGCGACATCGGCTATCTCTACCACAGGATAGAAACGTTTTACCGCAGCGCCCCAGTGTCCAGGTCGTTGCTGGAACTCAGGAACGGGATAGCGTGCGCCAGGATGGTCGTGAAGGCCGCGCTGCAGAACCCGCAGAGCCGCGGCTGTCATTTCAGGGTTGATTGATGCGGCAAAGTGGCGGGCAAAAATAAGGGGGCAGCATGGATATATGTTTCAAAGATGCGCTGGTGATCACCGGCGGTGGGACGGGCGGCCACTATTACCCTGCTATTGCGCTTGCGGAGGCGGCGGCGGAGCGCATGCCCGACCGCCAGATAATTTTTGTTGGGGCCAGAAAGGGCATCGAGGCCATGAAGTTGCCCGAAACCAAGTGGCAGCATTTGCTACTCGACGTCGAGGGGCTTTCGCTGGGGTCGCCCATAAAGGCATTTCATGCCATTAGGCGCATGGTTGAATCGCGCCACTACCTGCTGAGGGTTTGGGAGACGGAAAGGCCCTTTGCTGTAGTGGGGACGGGCGGATATGCCGCTGGCCCCGCGCTCTTTGCCGCAAAAAAGCTGAAAGTGCCGTACTTCATCCATGAGTCCAACGCCGAGCCTGGGCTAATAACAAAACTGGCCGCAAAAAAGGCCGTGCGCGTCTGGCTTGGGATGGAGGCGGCAAAAGCGCGTTTGCCAAAGGCCAATTGCCTTTATGTGGGTACACCCATCCGCGAGGCCTTTTTGCGGCCGTTCAAGCCTGTTTCCACCCTTGGCCCTCCGTTCAGACTATTGGCGCTGGGCGGCAGCGGCGGGGCCAGGGCCATCAACGATGCGCTGCTTTCCATCGCGCCTGCGCTGCTGGACGCGCACGCCGATTGGGAAATAATGCACCAGGCGGGCAACCGCGAAATGGAGCGCCTGAGCCAAGCCCAGCATCACCAGCGCCACAGCGTGGAACCCTTTCTAGAGAACATGGACGAGGAAATGGAGCGTTCTAGCCTTATCATTTCTCGGGCCGGGGCCAGCACATGCGCCGAGCTTAAGGCTGCCGGCAGGCCCGCCGTGCTGGTCCCTTTCCCCGCCAGCGCCGGAGGACACCAAAAATTCAACGCCTCGGCTTTCGTACAAGAGGGCAGGGGCGCGATGGTGGAGCAGGGGCTGGGCTTTGAAGATATGCTGTTTCGCGCCCTAAATGGACTGATGGCAGACGAAGCGTCTAGGCTGGCCTTTGCGAAGCCAGAGAAAAACACAGCCGTTGCGAACTGCCTGGCGGACATGTCGGAAGCCCTGGGACAAGCGTGAGGCAAGCTGCCCCCAAAAAAGTTCTTGCATTTTTTTCAATGGACGGCAACATAGATTCAGAGTGCATTGCATGTGTCCGCCATTCAGAATGTTTTGTTATGAGAAGCTCGCCAAATGCGAATGACTGAAAAACAAGAATTCAAAAATAACCTCAAAAAATTTGCGGACACGCTTGACAAATATGTTGCTGATGTAGATAATCAGTGGGCAGTTAAAGGATTTATTGATATTTTTAGCAATGTATATACTATTTCAGCAGACACAAAAATTATTTCAAAAATTCTTGAAATTCATTTGTTCCCAAAAATTCTTGAATTTGCAATGCAATTTGGATATAGAATTGTATTGACTGATCACCAAAATTATTATCCAGATATTTCATTCATTTCTAAAACAGACGAAACTATTAAGTTTGCTGTTGATTTGAAAACTACCTATCGCCTTCCAGAATCTCCAGCATTTTGCAATGGATTTACTCTTGGTTCACATGGAAATTATTTTAGAGAAAGATCAAAAAAGAAAAATATTCAATACCCTTACAATGATTATTCTGGACATTTTTGCCTTGGTGCAATATATACCCGTGCCGAATTACACGAAATAAATGAAACAAAAGTTTATAGCATTGAAAAATTAAAATCTATTGCCTCGGTAATCAAAAATATCCAATTTTTCGCTTGTGAAAAATGGGAAATTGCTAGCGATTTGCAAGGAAGTACTAACACGGCTAATATTGGAAGTATTGTTTCCATACAAGATATTATGAATGGTAATGGTGTTTTTAAGAATCTTGGTGAAAAATGGTTTGATGAATATTGGATGAATCATGGAGAAATTACTACTTCGATGGGGAACAAACAACACAAAATTACAAGGTTACGCGATTTTTTAGTATTCAAATCGTGTGATCCAAGTCTTGCTCTTCCTATTGATAGACCCAAAAAACGCAGGAAGCCGCATGGATAAAATATTAATTCCACCAATTAAATGTCAAGGGATCAAAACTAAAATTGTCCCTTTGATATTATCTCACGTTGCTGATCTTAAATATGCACGTTGGCTAGAGCCTTTCATGGGGTCTGGTGTTGTTGGTCTTAACGTGCTAAATAGATGTTCTCTTTTTTCTGATTTAAATCCACATGTGATAAACTTTTATTTGGCATTGAAACACAAATATATTACACCAGAAATTGCCAAAGGATTTTTAGAGCATGAGGGGGACAAATTAGAAGTCGTAGGCGAAGAACATTACTACAAAATGCGTGACCGTTTTAATCAACATGGCTCACCACTAGATTTTCTTTTCCTATCGCGTGCTTGCTTCAATGGTATGATTCGATTCAACAGCAAAGGCAAATTCAATGTTCCTTTTTGCAAAAAACCGAATCGTTTTGCAAGGGCATATGTCACAAAAATTGTTAATCAAATTGCCTGTTTTCAAAATGCCATAAATGTAAATTGCTGGGATTTTCAATGTCAAGATTTTGAAAATGTTATTAAACAAGCCAATACAACGGATCTAATATATTGCGACCCGCCTTATCTTGGGAGACATGTTGATTATTTTGACTCATGGTCAGAAGAAGACGAATATCGTCTTTTTACAGCTCTTTCCACAACAAAAGCAAAATTTATTCTCTCCACTTGGCATAGCAATCAATATCGTGCCAACGACTCTCTAAAATCACTTTGGGGCAAATTTTATATAGTTACGCAACAACATTTTTATCATGTCGGCGCAAAAGAACAAAACCGTGTACCCATGCTTGAAGCCCTAATAATGAATTTTACCCCTGAGTACGCAGTGAAAAAAATCCACAACTATCAATTTGCTACTCCCCAATTGTTTCCAGAAATTGCAATGTCATTATGAACTCCCCAGTTCATTCACGTGTTTTTTATTCCGTTATAATGGACAATGCTCCTTACACCTTCTCTGTTCCAGACACACAAATTTCTTGCGCCATCCGTAGGCGAAATTATCATTTGCGGCAATGGCGGCGGGAAACGGCATCAAAGATTGTCAGCTAGAATGAATCTATGACGCGATCCATTGCAAAATTCGCCATTTTCGCCATGATCTTTTGCTGCCATGCCGCCGCCCCAGAGGCTTTGGCGAAACCACCAATCATGGGCGCGTCGGAGAACGCCGAAGCGCTTGACGAAATTGGCTTCAAATACGGATATGTCCAAGACGCGAATTCTGCCATTTTGGCGGGCAGGGTGACAGCCGATAGGGGCGGTGGGCCGTTGGAGGGCGTAAGGTTGCTGCTGGAGTCCCCCGCGCTGCTGGCCCCCCGTGAGGTGGCCACAGACGCCGATGGGCGTTTTCGCGTTCCCTTGCTGCCAGGAGGCCAATACAGCATCACCTACGCTCTGGATGGCTACATTTCGCATAGGCGGACGATGCGCCTTGTGGCGGGGCAGGTTGCCAATGCCAGCGCAAACCTGAAGGCAGCTGGCGGCCAAGAGGGAACCATTGAAAGCTCAAGCCAGCTTTTATTGCGGCCGCCGCCCGACAAGACCGAAACCGTCGTTCAGACAGTCTATAGCTCTGATTTTTTGGAGAGCGTTTTTGGCTTCGGGCGGTCCGCCGTTGAACCCGCTGAGCCCAAAACACCAGCGGCGCGCCAGGTGGCACTGGCAAAACCGCCCATCATGGGCGTGTCGCTGAAAGGCGCGAGCGAAAGCGAAATATTGGAGATGGCCCAAACCCTTGTAAAAACCGGCCTAAAAGACAAAGGGTACGCCTACATCGTTTTAAGCGACTGGCAGTCGTCTGGGCGATCTATTGACAATAGGCTGCGCTTTGACCGCGGCCTCTTCAGTGACGGCGCCGCGCTGATCCAAAAACTGAAAAACGATTACGGCATCAAAGTTGGTCTCAACACCTCGATCAGCGACCTGACAAGCGGCGGGAAGCCTGGGGGCATGAATTTTGAGGCACTCGACGCTCGCACCTTTGCCGAGTGGGGCGTGGGTTACGCGCGCGTGGACTACAGCCACGTTGCAGATGTCAAGAATGACAAAAATGGCATGGGCGAGGGCGCCTGGCCGACTTCAACTCCCGACCTGAACTATGTCGGCTACAACAAATTAAATGGAGCAACTGCATTGGAAACGCGGCTCCCTTGGAAGGCTTTTTCATTTAAGGGCGGCGCCCGCATTTCCGGCAACCACTTGACGGGCCTAAGCTCCAATGGGGGCGAGGCCACATTCACCATTAAAGTTGCGGCAGTGGACGCCGGCAAGTACATGATCGCATTTGGGTACAACAAGCAGCGCAACGGCGACGCCAGCCGCGAGCGCCTCATACAGGCAGTGGTCAGCAACAAGGCCGCCGGTGTTCACAATGATGCCTATAACTTTGAATTTCCCCGCAGCAGCATGTGGCACAACGAGTCCCGCGCCACAGGCATTGTTGACCTTAAAGAGGGGACAAACACCATCGCGCTGCGGAACCCTGTGATGGGCCGTGAGTCCGATGCCGCAGTGCGCTACAAAGCTATGGCCGCGTCGTTCCAAAGGCACTGCCCAAGTGCCCTCTTTGCCATAAACGACTGGGGCGTGGCTGGTTCCATGCAATGGGCGAATGATGCGGACACTTCCGCATACTCCGCTAGGGTCGCTGCCGACCCAACAGACATGGCCTCTGTCAAAGCCGCCTACAAGGGTGCCATAGTCAGCCAGAACCCAAAGGTCATCACTGACCTGGGCCCAATCAATTCGTTTTTGACAGAGGAAAATCTCAAGACTCAGCTGTCAATATGGAGCCTCCTTCCCTCGCCGATTATTTTGGACGCAACGGCAGAAAAACTCAGCGAACACGCGAACATCTTTGGCAACGAACACATGCTCGGCATTCTCAACGACAGCCTGCGCCTACAAGGCAAACTGGTTTCGTCGCTCAACGATGTGGACGTAGTGGCCAGGCCCATCAGCGGCAACAGAGTCGCGCTGTTGATTTATAATAAAAGCGCGGCACCCGCTGCGACGCTGATCAACATTGATGACATCCGTGGGCAAGGTAGCCGTGTCGAACTCCCCAAGGCGCGGCAATACGAAGTGATGGACGTGTGGAGCGGCCGCACCGAAACAGTGGACAAAGCCTTCCCCGTGCCATTGCTCCCGGCCGAGGGCGCGGCCCTATATATCGTCAAACCCTCAACGACGCGCAGCCGCTAAAAAGGACTGAATATGATGAAAAGTGCCCGCGCCACGTCCCTAATCTCAACAGAGGCACTTGCAAAACTCTCTTCGCGTCCATCGGAGTCGTCCCCCAGCATAGCACTCGGAAGGGTTTCCAATATCCAGCGATGGACAAAACAGGCCGCAGGGTTTATGCCCCGAGGTCAAGCGGCACATGACCGCGCCGCATGTTTGATCGGCGCGTCTGGATTGTCATCACAAGCCACCTCGCTTGTGAATCGCCCCCTGTCGCTTGTCGCGCTAGGAATTCTCACCGTCAGAAAATGGTTAGGTTTTGCAAGAACCTCAATAATCATGCTATCCCTTGCTGCGCCATCTGCCGCATATTGCCAAGAACCGATCAAATGCCAAATTGCGTTCAAATTACATTTGAACGCCCGCGCCGTTTTGACCCAAGAACAGATAGACGCTTTGGTGCAAAAACAGATAAAAGATGCTGCCGGAAAACTAAAGCCGCAGATGGGCTGGTCTAGCTGGAATTACTTTAAGCAGTTGATTGATGAACAAAAAATCATGGCCGTTGCCCAAGGCATGAAGAGTTCTGGACTGGTAGGCGCCGGATATGTGTATCTCAACTTGGACGACTGCTGGCAGGCGTCAAGCCGCAGCGAAGAAGGCAATTTGCAGTTCGACGCAGGTGCCTTCCCAAGCAAAGAGGGCATCGTCAAAAAAGTGAACGCGCTTGGGATGAAACTGGGGCTCTATAGCTCGGCCGGCACGCTGACCTGTGAGGACATGCCCGGCAGCCTCGGCTTTGAAAAGCTGGACGCGCTGACCTTTGCCAAGTGGGGCGTGGAGTACCTAAAATACGACTGGTGCCACGTTGCCGATATAAACACGGACGCCAATCATGGCGGCGTTTGGCCCACTGACACTCCGCCCATCCTATACTTGGGCGTCGCCCCACTGGACGGAAACGCAGCCGAAACTCGCTATGCAGCCGCCGACAGCGCCATATCGCTCACAGGCGCCGCAGCGGTTTCCAAGGGCAGGCTCATGGGCCTTGGCAAAAATGGCGGCACGGCGGTGTTCACCATAGACGCTCCATTGAAGGGCAAATACGCGCTGTCCATAGGCTACGAAAAGACGGCGTCCGACGCGCAACGGTTTGCTATGGCAAACATAAATGGCGCGGACTATGAAATTTGGTTCCCCCGTTCCACTGACCAAACTGGGACCATAGCTAGGGTTGACGTTGACGTGGTTCTAGAGGTGGGCAAAAACGACATAGCCATCAGCAATCCAATCACCGGCCAGACCGCCGACACCATAATCCGATACTCCCGCATGGGCAATGCGCTGATAGAGGCCGTCAGGGAAACGCAGGGCGCCAAGCCGATTTTTTTTTCCATCTGCGAACACGGCCGCTCCAAACCCTGGACATGGGCCAAAGGCATCGGCTCGTCCTGGCGCATAGGCGGCGACATCAACGCCAACTGGTCAACCATTCAAGGCGATAGGTGCTATGGAAGGGCCGTCGAGTTGTGGGAGTACCAAGTGCCTGGTTCGTACAATGACCCAGACATGCTGGAGGTCGGCAACGGCAACCTGACTGCGGCGCAAAACCGCGCCCACTTCGCGCTTTGGGCCATGATGAACGCCCCACTCATCCTCGCCATGCCGCCCGACAAATTTGACGACCCAATCATCGGGGCCATCATCAAAAACAGTGAGATCATAGCCCTCAACCAAGACGACATAATGCTTCAGGCCAAGCGCGTTTCAACGACCGGCGGCATTGACGTGCTAATAAAACCGCTGGCGCATGGCGAAGCAGCCATTTGCTTCTTTAATAGGGACGGTGGCGAAGGAGCGTCAGCGATCATTGACCTGTCCGACCTGCATAGTTATGACAGCCGCGTGGCTATGGGCGCAGCGGACGAGTACATGGTAAAGGACCTATGGAACCCAGGCGTACAATACCAAAAACAGGGCCGCATGCTGAACTCTGGCCAATTGGCCCAGCACGACGCAGCAGTGTTCCGCGTTAAACCAGCTTCATCGCGCCCATAGAAGTCGCCGCGCAAAGCGCGGCGGGGGTCTGGGGGGTAGGCGCCCTAGCGCAATGCGCGTACGGGGCTGCAATGCAGCCCTAGACGCCAGCAGCACTTGGGCGGCTTAAAAAGGGTGGACTCGCATGCGAGGCCGCCCTGAGTGAATCCCCAGTGAGCATTCGGGAAGGGTTTCCAAGCCCCGGCATAAAGCGAAACAGGCCGCAAGCTCTCTGTCCCGCAGTCAAGCGGCGAATGACCTCGCCGCGTTACCAGTCGGCAAAAAAATATCTCGGCGCAAGCCGCATCAATATAGCAATTTGCGCTTTTATTGTCCGCTTAACGGCGGGCAAAGCCCGCCTACGGACAATAAGCGGCCATGAACTCTTCTTGGTATCCATTTGCTAAAGCAAATGGATACGCAAGGCCCTCACGCCAACCATTTCGACAATTTTCAACGCCATATTTCGCAGGCCAGAGTTTCGATGCTGTCGAGTTTCTCCTGCAAGCAAATCCTGGCATAGCAGTTCAACAACAAAAAGTTGAACTGCTATAAGCATCGGCGGTAATTTCGCCCACACGGCTGCACCGTTGAAATGACGGTCTTGCGGTCAAAGTGGGTGTCGGGCGCGTGGTCGCGGACTCTCTCCCTTTGGCATGATTTTTTTCTTGACAGATATTTTCAAGTGTGGTAGCATGACCAATGAGGGAGTCACCACCTCCTAAAAGATCAGGAGTACTGATATGCGTTACAAAACGTTCCACACTTTCGTAACTGCGGCTTTGATGCTGTTTTTGTCTGCCGGGCTTAAAGCTCAAATTGTAAAAAAAGCGTCTATGCATGCTGCG
>Ga0268262_10004478_pt1 | contig 14442 bp, 12 predicted proteins | sample TergutNc150P3_FD_190354 | JGI IMG/M metagenome (GOLD analysis project Ga0268262, IMG submission 190354) | Nasutitermes corniger P3 segment gut microbial community from laboratory colony in Florida, USA - Nc150 P3 (SPAdes) (version 2) | ecosystem: Host-associated > Arthropoda: Insects >... | reverse complement strand
GGCAGGTCGGAGATGTCGGGTCGGCGAAGTTCATAAGTCCCCCGTAAAGTTCGAGATCCGAGCCGTCTCCCTACGTCTCCGAGGGTCGCGGCATGGTCGCGGGTAGGATCGGCGGGTCGGGTCGGTTGATAATTAATATAATATATGGGCGGTCGGGATGTCAAATTTTACGTAAAAAACATCAAAATCTTTTAAAATCAAAGGCTTTAAAGTCTTTTTTAGACGAAAGGCTTCGCCTTTCATAGATAAATCGGGGGGCTAAACCCCCCGATTTTCAGTCAACGGTAACGTCAAAGTCAAAATTCAGACGTTTTTTTGCACCCCGTTAGGGGTGCGTCCTGCTTTTCCTGACACAGTGCGCACACCTACGGGGTGCGGAAACATAACGGCAACGGCAGCGTCAAAAGATTTTGACGTTGATTTTGACTGAAAATGCGGGGTTTAGCCCCGCATTTATCTATGAAAGGCGCGTAGCGCCTTTCGTCTTAAAAAGATTTAGATTTTAAAGATTTTAAGGCTTTTAAGGCTTTTAAAGAATTTGATTTTAAGGCTTTGGCTTTTTTAAAGTCTACTCGAACCCCGGCGGCCAAGTTCGCCTTTTTTTTCGATTATTCCATAATATTATACCCCGTATCCAAAAAAATTAGGTTTTTTTGTATGGATTATATTATATTTAAGGACTGTACAGGCAGTTCAATTACGATAACTTTTATCAATCATAACCGTCTTTATCAATGGGGGTATCTTTATGAAACGTTTTGCTGCGGGTCTTGTGTGCGTTGGTGTTGCTGTGTCCGCCTTGTTTTTGGGTGGTTGTAATAAGTCCGGCTCCACTTCCGTTGGTGCGCTGATCGGTATTGCCGTTCCCGAAACCCACGTTACGCGCTGGGTGAAGGACGGCGAAAGGCTCAAGGCCGAGGCGGAGAAGCGCGGGTATCGCGCGGAACTTCAATTCGGAGACGCCGACCAATCAATACAGAATCGGCAAATCCAGACCCTCCTCGGGCTGGACGCCAAATTGCTCGTCGTCGGGAATATAAACGACGAGGTCGCGCCCGTGATTGCGGAGGCGGCGAAGAAAAATGTGGCGGTGATCGCATACGACAGGCTGATCCAGAACTCCGAGGACTACGACTACTACATCACTTTCAACAACTACAAGGTCGGAGTGCTTCAGGGGCAGAGTTTGGCGAACGCGCTTGAGCTTGAACAAACCGACCCCAAAGCGCCCAAGATCATCACCCTCTTTGCCGGTTCCCCGACCGACGGAAACGCCTACTTCTTCTTCGACGGCGCCATGAGCGTGCTCAATCCCTACGTGGAGAAGGGCGTTCTGAAGGTCGTAGGCCCCTATCCCAAGACCTCCGCCGACAAGGATAACTTCACGAAGATCGCCACGGAGGGGTGGCAGGGCACTGTCGCAAAGGCACGTATGGTAGGCCTCCTCAAAGAAGACGCGAAGGGCGTGACCTTGAACGCCGTGCTTGCCCCCAACGACCACATAGCCCGCGCTATCATAGACGCCTGCCGGGCCGACGCGAAGTACAAGACGGCGTTGCCCCTGGTGACCGGCCAAGACGCGGAGTTTGAGTCGGCGATGCTAGTAAAGGCCGGGGAGCAGCTAAGCACCGTGTTCAAGAATACCTCCAAGCTCGCGGAAGCGGCGATCATACTGGCCGACCAGATTATTAAGGGCGAGACGCCGAACATCCCCGGAGCAGTTCTGGCGGAGGGGCCTCTGGCGGAGATGGGTAACACGGGGAAGAAGATGGTCAAGGCTTACCTGTTAGACCCCGTTTTGGTGACCAAGGATAACATCAACGTCCCGATTGACGCAGGGTTTTACACGGCGTCGGAGAACGAGGCTTTGAAGTAAATTTTGGGTCGGCGTTATCAATATTATCGACAGTGTCGTCGGGGCGGGTTTTTAACCCGCCCCTTTTTTTATGGTCAAAAGATAAAAATTTGACCGGGCGCTTGCCCATATATTATATTGTATATCTTTTTTGCTTTGCTTATTTTGTGATATTTATCAACAATCACCAAACATCAAACCTTTAGAGGAGGTTGTATGGATTTAAAGTTAGAGTTGCTGTACGGGTCAATCGGCGCCGGGGTCGTAGCCCTGCTGTTTGCCTTTTGGAAGACGCTTTGGATCAACAAGCAGGACGCCGGTACCGACAAGATGAAGGAGATCGGGGCGGCAATCCGCACTGGAGCGATGGCGTTTTTGAAGCGCCAGTATAAGGTATTGGCTATTTTCGTCGTTGCTGTGGCGATTCTTCTTGCAATCGGGAACACAGGCAACCAGAGGCTCGTCGCGGTTTCGTTCGCGGTCGGCGCATTCTGTTCGGCGCTCTCCGGATTTTTTGGAATGAAGGTCGCAACTGCGGCCAATATGCGTACTACCAACGGCGCACGTAAGGGACTCTCCCAGGCGCTTTCCGTGGCGTTTGCGGGCGGTACGGTTATGGGGATGTGCGTTGTGGGTTTGGGTGTTTTAGGCATTACCGCCCTACTGTTGGTCTATTGGTTCGTATTCGGCGGTCCCGATAGTAAAGAATCCGCCACACTCCTCACAGGCACCGTCCTCCCGATCCTCAACGGTTTCGCGATGGGCGCGTCGTCAATAGCGCTGTTCGCTCGTGTAGGCGGCGGTATCTACACTAAGGCAGCCGACGTGGGCGCGGACTTGGTCGGCAAGGTTGAGGCCGGTATCCCCGAAGACGATCCCCGCAACCCCGCGACTATCGCGGACAACGTGGGCGACAACGTAGGCGATGTAGCCGGAATGGGCGCCGACCTATTTGAGTCTTACGTCGGCGCGATAATCGGTTCGATGGTTCTAGGAGCCGCCGCAGTCGCCGAGAGTGTTGCCAAGAGTCAAGCTGACAACAGTATTAAGGTCCTCAGCATTAATTTGGTATTATTGCCGTTAATCCTCGCCGGTGTAGGCATCATCATATCAATATTGGGAACGTTCTTAGTGCGTACCAAAGAGGGCGGCAACCCTCAGGCCGCGCTTAACACCGGGACATTCGGCGCGGGCATAGTTATGGCCATCGTCACCTATCCCATAGTCAAGTACCTCACGCCCGATAACACCAACGGCATTTTCATCGCTACGGTCGGCGGTTTGGCCGCCGGTATCGCTATCGGCATGCTGACCGAGTACTACACGGCCGAGAGCAAGAAGCCCGTGGCGAAGATCGCCGACGCTTCTGAAACCGGCCCCGCCACCAACATCATCGCAGGCCTCAGCACGGGTATGATGTCTACAGCGTTCCCGACTATCGCCATCGGCGCGGCTATCTTTATCGCTTACTTCTTCGGCGAAAACTACGCCAGCGAGGGCCTCGGCCTCTATTGCATAGCCATCGCCGCTCTCGGTATGCTTGTCACAACCGGCATCCAGCTCGCCGTTGACGCCTACGGCCCCATCGCCGACAACGCGGGCGGCTTGGCCGAGATGGCCGAGTTGGAGAAAGAGGTACGTCAGCGCACAGACAAACTCGACGCGGTCGGCAACACCACCGCCGCCATAGGCAAGGGCTTCGCTATCGGCTCCGCCGCGCTCACTGCGTTGGCGCTCTTCGCCGCTTTCCGCGAAAGTTACAAAGCCATTTGCGTTCATAACGGCGTAGACCCTATTAAGGCGACGGTATCCATCGACGTCACCGACCCGAACGTCATGATCGGCCTCTTCCTAGGCGCGATGCTGCCCTTCCTTTTCTCGTCGTTCGCGATGGGCGCCGTAGGACGCGCGGCATTCTCCATGATTGAGGAAGTGCGCCGTCAATTCAGGGAGATCAAAGGACTCCTTGAAGGCAAGGCCAAGGCCGACTATGCCCGTTGCGTTGATATATCAACTAAGGCCGCCATCCGTGAGATGATCGTACCCGGACTCATAGCGGTTCTCACACCGGTAGTCGTCGGCCTCGCCGGCGGTCCGAAGATGCTCGGCGGCGTTCTAGCCGGCGTAACCGTCTCCGGCGTTATGATGGCGCTCTTCATGTCCAACGCCGGCGGCGCGTGGGACAACGCCAAGAAGCACATTGAGGGCGGAACCCACGGCGGCAAAGGCAGCGACGCCCACAAGGCCGCGGTCATCGGCGACACGGTCGGCGACCCGTTCAAAGACACGGCCGGCCCGTCGCTCAACATTCTCGTGAAGCTGATCAGCGTTGTGTCGCTGGTTATCGTGCCGATTATCGCGGCGATTCACGGGAAGGGTTGATAAAGCCTTAAAGTCTTTTAAATCTTTTTAAGACGAAGCCTTAAAAAAGATAAATCTTTTTAAGACGAAGCCTTCGGCTTCATAGATAAATGCGGGGCTAAACCCCGCATTTTCAATCAAAATCCAAATAAAAGTCAAAGTCTTTTGACGTTGACTTTGCCGTTGACTGAAAATCGGGGGTTTAGCCCCCGATTTATCTATGGAAGGCGAAGCCTTCCGTCTTAAAAAGAATTTGATTTTAAAGAATTTGATTTTAGTAGCCTTCCATACACCGCAACCGGAGCAGTCATGTCGACACAGATAATACAAGGGCCAAAGGGCACCAGGGACTTCTACCCCGAGGATATGTCCTTCCTGCAGTATATCTTCGACAATTGGCACCGCTCCTGCCGGCTCTACGGGTTCGAGCAGTACGAGGGGCCGATGTTCGAGCACCTTGACCTGTACACTCAGAAATCCGGCGCTGAAATTGAGAAGCAGCTTTACTCGTTTGAGGACAAGGGCGGGCGGCAGATCGCTTTGCGGCCCGAACTCACCCCTACCTTGGCTAGGATGGTCGCGGCGCAGGGGACCAACCTCAAGCGGCCGGTGCGGTGGTACTCCATATCGCGCCTCTTCCGGTACGAGAGAATGCAGAAGGGGCGGTTGAGGGAGTTCATACAACTGAATATGGACATCTTGGGCATTGAGGACGTGAGCGCCGACGCCGAGCTTATCGCGGCGGCTGTCGATATGATGCGCGGGTTTGGGTTTGACGAGAGTGACTTCAAGGCGCGGGTTTCCAGCCGGACGCTTTTGGAGGAGATGTTTCTGGCCTGCGGGGTGGGACAAGAGAAGCTGCCGACTCTTTACGCTTTGCTTGATAAGAAGGGCAAGATCGCGCCGGAGGAGTTTGAGCGCGAACTTGCGGAGACGGTCGGGGGCGGTGAGGTTTGCGATAGGGTCAAGACGCTTTTTAACTGCGCCGGGATTGATGATGTGGAAAGATTCGCGGAGTCCGTCGGAATAGATGCATCAGAATCAACAGAACAGCAGCCACGGATAGGTTCTATCGCCCAATTAAAAAGACTCTTTTCGCTGATTGACGCCTACGGGCTTAAAAAGTACGTCGTCTTCGATATAGGGATAGTACGCGGTCTGGCGTATTATACCGGGATAGTCTTTGAACTGTTCGACGTCCGCGGCAGTCTACGTGCGATAGCCGGCGGCGGGCGGTATGATAAACTGGTGGGCCTATACGGCGGCCCCGCGACACCGGCGGTGGGTTTCGCGGCGGGAGATGTGGTGTTGGGAGAACTTATAAAGGCGAAATCGTTAGTCCCGAAAATATTACCGCGCAGCGATATCTTTATAGTATCAATAGACAGCAACGCGGAGGCGGTAAAGACGGCGCAACTTTTAAGGTCGGCAAACATATCATGCGAGTTCCCGTTAAAGAGCGGGCTGAACGTCGGCAAGCAGTTAAAGTTAGCCGACGCCGCCGGTTCAAGATACGCGCTCTTTATCGGCGGGGACGAAGCGAAATCAGGACAGGCGAGATTAAAAGATTTGACAACGGGAAGCGAAGAATTGATTGATACCGTTAATATTGTTGATACTTTAAAAAGGAACCAAAATGGTAATAAACCCGACACTTGAAGAGGCGCGGCAAATCGCGAAATCCAACGGCGGCAAATACAACGTCGTCCCGATCAGCGCCGAGCTTTTCGCCGACACCGCCACGCCGATATGCGTGCTGAAAAAGCTGAAAGCCATCAGCCGGCACTGCTTCATCCTCGAAAGCGCCGAAGACACGAAGAACTGGGGGCGGTACACGTTCCTTGGGTTTGACCCGTCGAGCGAGATCACGTGCATAGACGGCTCTATGAAGATCAAGGCGCCGGACGGGACGGTGAAATCCTTTCAGACGGACGATCCCAACAAGCACATTCAAGAGATATTGGATCAACACAGAAGCGTAAAAATAGAAGGGCTACCCCACTTCACCGGCGGGCTTGTCGGCTACTTCGCCTACGACTACGCGAAGTACGCCGAACCGACGCTCAAGTTAGACTCCCGCGACGAGGAGCATTTTCAGGACGTCGACCTAATGCTTTTCGACAAAGTCATCGCCTTTGACCACTACCGTCAGAAGATCGTTCTGATAGCCAATATCGGCACGGGGGATATTGATACAGAGTACAATCGCGGTGTGGCGGCGCTTGAGAGGTTGAAGGGTTTGATAGAGGGCGGCGCGTCGGAACCGATAGCGCCGGTAAATTTGAAATCCGAATTAAAGGCCCTCTTTACAAAAGAGGAATTTTGCGCTATGGTGGATAAAGCCAAGTGGCACATAAAGGAGGGCGATATCTTCCAGGTCGTGCTCTCCAACCGCTTTGAGGCGGATTTCGACGGCAGTCTCTTCGACGCCTACCGCGTGCTGCGAACTATAAACCCGTCGCCGTACATGTTCTACTTCAGCGGAAGCGACTTGGAAATCGCGGGCGCGTCGCCGGAGACGCTGGTGAAGCTGAAGGCCGGGAAACTCTACACCTTCCCTCTGGCGGGGACACGGCCGCGCGGCGCGACGGAGGAGGAGGACGCGGCGCTCGAAAAAGGTCTGCTCGCGGACGAAAAGGAGCTTGCGGAACATAATATGCTGGTCGACCTGGGGCGCAACGACTTGGGCAAGATCAGTAAATTCGGCTCCGTATCCGTTGAAAAATATATGTCGATACTGCGCTTCTCCCACGTCATGCACATAGGCTCCACTGTAAGCGGCGACATCACAGACGGCAAAACCGGCTTAGACGCCATAAACGCCGTACTGCCGGCGGGCACGCTCTCCGGCGCCCCTAAGATCCGCGCCATGCAAATAATCAACGAACTAGAACGGTGCAAACGCGGCGTCTACGGCGGCGCCGTCGGCTACTTAGACTTCACCGGCAACATGGACACCTGCATCGCCATAAGGATCGTGTACAAGAGGGGCGGCAAGGTCTTCATCCGCTCCGGCGCCGGGATCGTGGCCGACAGCAATCCGGAAACCGAATACCAAGAATGCGTAAATAAATCCTTGGCGGTAAAAAACGCGCTCACGCAATCCGTTGGAGGGATTGACAAATGATACTCTTAATCGATAACTACGACAGCTTTTCGTACAACCTATACCAATTCGTAGGCGCGATAGACCCGGATATAAAGGTCGTGCGCAACGACGAGATGAGCGCGGAGGAAATCAAGAAACTCGCGCCAAAGAGAATCTTCATCTCCCCCGGCCCCGGCAAACCGTCTGAGGCCGGTATCTGTATTGACGCAATAAAAAAGCTCCACGCCGACATACCGATCCTCGGCATCTGCCTCGGCCACCAAGCCATATTCGAGGCCTTCGGCGGCACGGTCTCATACGCAAGCAAACTCATGCACGGCAAGTCGTCCGAAGTGTCGGTGGATAACGGCAACCCGCTCTTCAAAGAACTCCCGCCAACAATACAGGCGGCGCGGTACCATTCGCTTGCCGGCGTTAAATCAACCCTGCCCGACCAACTGCGCGTCATAGCGCAAACGGCCGACGGAGAGGTCATGGCGGTCTGCCACAAAGGTTACCCGACATACGGCGTGCAGTTTCACCCGGAGTCTATACTTACGCCCCGGGGGAAGATTATCATTGAAAATTTTATCGCGCTTTCGTAACTTCGCGAGAGCGTCCTAAAATCCGTATAAACTGATTTAGACTCTCCGTCTCGTAATTAACTGTTGATAACGATCGTCACCGGACCGTCGTTCAGCAAGCTGACCTTCATGTCCGCGCCGAAGATGCCGGTCTCCACTTTTTGGACGTGTTCCTTCAATTTTTCGACAAAGCACAGGTAAAGCTGACGCCCCTTTTCAGGCGGCGCGGCGGCGGTGAAGTTCGGTCTGCGGCCCTTGGAACAGTCGCCAAGCAGGGTAAACTGGGATATAACCAGCGCCTCGCCGGATATGTCTTTTACAGACAGGTTCATCTTACCGCTGCCGTCGGGGAAGATGCGCAGGTCGGCGCACTTGGCGGCAAGAAAGTCAGCGTCGGCCTCCACGTCGTTTTTGTGAACGCCGATCAGTATTAATATCCCCCTGCCGATGGAACCGACGGTCTTCTCGTCTACGGAGACATTTGCGGTTGAGACGCGTTGCAGCACTATTACCATGTTTGGTTTCCTTACCTTAAAAAGTCAAATTCAAAATCTTAAAAATAATATTATTTTGATTCTGAATTGATGTATATTTAGTTAAATTGCAACATAAAAATTTAACATTAATAGTAACCATATCCACCGTCAAAAAACAAAAAAAATAAGGAGAGACCGCAATAATGGCCACACTCGGCGTAAACATCGACCACATAGCGACGATCCGCCAGGCCCGCGGCGGGCGGGAGCCTAATCCGGTGCATGCCGCCGTTTTGGCGGAACTTGCCGGGGCGCGCGGTATAACGGCGCACCTGCGGGAGGACCGCCGCCATATCCAGGATTTGGACGTGCATATCCTCAAACACACCGTGTCGACGCACCTGAACCTTGAAATGGCCCCGATCGCGGAGATGGTGAAGATCGCGCTTGATGTACACCCCTACATGGCCACCATCGTCCCGGAGAAGCGGGAGGAGCGCACTACGGAAGGCGGATATCCGGTAAGGGAGAGGGAACGGGAGCTGACCAACACTATAGCGGCCTTGCGCGAAAACCACATTTTGGTCAGCTTGTTCGTGAACCCGGACATCAGCGAGATCCGCGCCTGCGCCAAGGTCGGGGCCACGCACGTGGAACTGCACACGGGGGTCTACGCCAACGCGACCAACGTCCAGGCCGCCGAAGACGAGCTTGAGGTGCTCCGCGGCGCCGCGATGGCCGCCCACAAACTTGGGCTTGGGGTCAACGCCGGACACGGGCTCAACTACCTGAACGTGGCGCCGATAGCCGGTATCGAACACATTGAAGAGTTGAATATCGGGCACTCAATCGTCTCGCGGGCGGCTCTCGTGGGAATGGACGCCGCCGTCAGGGAGATGGTAACCCTTATTTGACGCTAATTTCGCGTTTTATTGCCGAAGCCGCTTTTTTATGAAAAATTTTTTGATTTTTTCCGTAAAAAAATACTATATTATAAAGGCGGCAGGGAGTTGCCGCCAAGTGTGGATAACTCCCTGTGAATAAACCGTGGATAAGGTGTTCACAATTAGTCGATAACTTTCCCACTACTTAACACGGTGTGTAAGATCGGCTCATCTATTTACATTAAAATCAACGTGTTAGCATGCTAACTTATCTTAGCGTGTGAGGAGTTGTCTTGATATTTTTGCGGCAACAGGTTTTTGAATACATTAAGCTCGAGGAAATGTGGATAACATGTTAGCAACTGCTTTATCTTCCGAATCCGCGCCGATAACGCCCTGGCAGGCTTGCCAGCGCTATATAGAGGAAAGAATCCCCGCCAACGCGTTCGCGACGTGGTTCCGCGCCAGCGAGTTGGCCATTCGGAGCGACGGTTGCGCCTGCGTTCAGGTGCCCCACAAGTTGGCCGCCGACTTTATGGAGGAGAACTACGCCGACCTCATAAAGGAGGCGCTTACCGCCTGCGCCGTCGTCTTCTCCACGCTTATTTTTGAGCCGGTCGTGAGGGAGTGGGCGGTCGTTGAACAATTGGCGGAACAGGCCGCCGAAACCCAGAGCCGCCAAGTTCCGCAGACCGTCTCGGGCAAGACGGGACGCTTTTACCCCGACTACACATTCGATACTTTCGTGGAGGGCGACAGCAACATGATGGCCCTGACCGCGGCGCACTCGGTTGCGGAAGCGCCCGGAAACACAAAATTCAACCCGCTGATCATCTACGGAGGGACGGGGCTGGGCAAAACCCACCTCCTGCAGGCCATCGGACACTACGCTCAGGCGGAGTGTACGGTCGGGCAGGTCGTCTACATAACGAGCGAGGAGTTCACCAACGAGTACACGCAGTTTCTCCACGACAAAAAAGCATCCCTCTCTTTCTACAAAAAATTCATGGACACCGACCTGTTGCTCATAGACGACATCCAATTTTTCAGCGGCAAAGGTAAGATACAAGAGCAGTTCTACCTCATTTTCGACAAATTGCTGCAGGAAAACAAGCAGATAGTACTGTCTTCGGACTGTTTGCCGGAGAACATTCCGGACATGATGGCGCACATCATAAGCCGTTTCCAAGGGGGGCTGAACGTAGACGTGTGGCCGCCGGACTTGGAAACGCGTATGGCGATTTTGCGCAAAAAGGCGGAATCGGGGGGGCACGCCCTGCCCGATGAGGTTGTCCAGTACATTGCCGAGCGCACAAAGTCGTCGAATGTGAGGGAGCTTCTCGGCATCCTCACCAAGTACATCTGCTCGACCGCGTTTTACGATACCGGTTTCACTTTGGACATCGCGAAAGAGCTGTGCGGCGGCGCAATCACGGGCAAGGAGGAGCGCCTATCCGTGAAACGCATAATGACGGTGGTTGCGGACGCGTACGGAATAGGCGTAAACCAGCTCTCCGCCCACACGCGAAAGAAAGAGGCTGTGCTTCCCCGCGCCGTGGCGATGTACCTTTGCAAGAAGTGGACGCGGCAGACGTGCCTAACAATCGGGCTGGAATTCGGGGGGCGCAACCACTCCACGGTCACCGCGGCGGTAAAGAAGATTGAAACGGACTTAACGGGTGACGGTCAGGCGGAGTTGCGGACGAAGGTGTCGGAGATAGAGGGTCGGCTTAGAGAACTAAGCTGACATATTTTTTTTGCTATTGCAATATACCATAATGTATATTATTCTATAATATATGATACTGACGCGCGACATACGCCGCCCTATTATACTCGCCTCCGGTTCGCCGCGGCGAAGCCAGATACTTGGCATGATGGAGGTCGTTTTCGAGACCGCCAAGTCCGGGGTAGACGATGAGACCGCGTATATAAACTCGGACGACGTGGACGCGTCGCTGTGCCGGTTAGCCGCCGCTAAGGCACGGGACGCTTCGGAGCGCCGCCAAGAGGCGTTGGTATTGGGAGCAGATACGATTGTTGTTGTTGACAATGAAATTCTGGGGAAAGCCTCGGACAAGAACGACGCGCGGAGGATGCTGCATCTCCTTTCAGGCAGGCGTCACACGGTAGTTACGGCCGTGGCGCTCCTATGCCGGGATGAAGGTTTCAGCGAATCGACGGCGGTCCGCACCGAGGTGTTTTTCAGAACGCTGGAGGAAGATGAGATTGAGCATTACCTCTCTTCCACGGAGTACGAGGATAAGGCCGGCGCATACGCGGTTCAGGGCGGGGCCATGACTTTTATAGATAGGATAGAAGGCTGCTACTACAACGTGATGGGCCTCCCCGTCACCGCGACGCTTGGCCTGTTCAAAAAGTTTGCCAGAAAGGGGTATTCAAATGGCGGAAAAGAATAGCGAAAGCAAAGGATCGACGAACGCTGCGGCGGCGGGTAAAGACGCGGTTAAGGACAAGGTTAAGGACGCGGTTGCGGTCAAAGACGCGGTTAAGGATACGGCCACTGTTAAAGACGCGAATAAGGATAAGGTGGGCGACCTGCTGAGGAAAGAGCGCCTCACGCGTCGAATCACTATTGAAACCATAGCCAAAGACCTAAAACTAAACGTGAACTATGTAAAGGCGTTGGAGGCGAGCGACTACGACTCGCTCCCGCCCGACCCCTACATCAGAGTCTACATCAGATCGCTCACCAAATACTTGTCCTTGGACGCGGAAGTCATACTAAAAGAATTCTACAAGGAGCGCGGATTGATCGCCGACGAAGACGCCCAAAATCAGGCAAGCAAAATCGATGTGAGCGTTCAACGGCAAGACAAAAACCCGGCCGTCATAGTCATAGTGGCTCTCATAGTGGTCGTGGTGGTATTTGCTTTCATAGCCAACAAGAAAGGTTGGATAAGCCAGCCGCAGGAAACCGCGACGACGGCGGTGGATGAAAAGGATTCAAGCGCCTCCGCCATAACGGACCACGACGCGCTAAGTAAGAAAATCGCCGACAGCATACTGGACGCTACAATCGCTGGACAACGGCAAGAGGTTGAACCGCCGCCGCAACCGGCAATGACTAAAAGCAAGTCGATGAATACCGGCGCCGGTATCGGCAAATCCACGCCGGCAACACCGGCGCCGCCGCCTAGACAGTGACGCGCTAATTTCGGTGTTGAGCATGACCGACACCCACGCCCACCTTTACGACCGCTCGGGCGACGAACTCCAAGAGATCGTCGCCGACGCGGTCAACGCGGGTGTAGACACGATAATCAACACCGCCGTATCGATACCTACCGCAAAAATCGTACTAGACCAATGCGGCCGCTTCCCGCAAAATCTGTATGCCGCGATAGGCATCTCACCATTTGACACGGATAATCTCACGGATAGTTGGGAGAGTGAATTAGTAACGCTGCTTAAAACACAAAATCAAAAAATCGTTGCTATAGGCGAAATCGGCCTTGACAGTACCAACCCTGCGTATCCACCGATTGACGTGCAGATGCCCGTCTTCGCAAAGCAATTGGAAATCGCAATGACATCAAACCTACCGGCGGTAATCCACTCCCGCGGAACGGAAAAACGCGCCGCGGAAATTTGCCGCGACATGGGCGTAAAAAAAGCCGTCTTCCACTGCTTCACCGGCGACGCGGAATCTCTGGAATACATTGCAAGCAGCGGGTATTACATATCAATATCCGGCATAATCACCTACAAAAACTCTCACCTGCGCGAACTGATCCGCAATGTTCCTCTCGACAAACTAGTGATAGAAACCGACACGCCCTACCTCTCCCCCACCCCTCACCGTGGCAAACCGAACCGCCCGTCCTTCCTACCACACACCGCCAAGTGTATAGCGCAATTATTGAATATTAACGAACCGGAACTAATGTCTACGCTAAAAAAGAATACCACCGCGGCGTTTTGGCGTCTTGCAAACATAACCTCGCATTATCAATTAGATAACGGACGGAATCAACCGGAACAGAGTAATGGGGGCGACTGGTTGCCGCACTGACCCACCGACCAACGAGAACGCGGGGGGATGGAGCGACGTATCTCGATGATACGACGCTCCAGAGAAAAGCACGCTTTGTTGCAGAGGGTAAGGTCATTCATCTTTGACGCAACGAACAGAAAATCCCCAACCCGTTGGGTAGGGCCACTCGCCTAATTTGTCCTTATCGTCGTCCATGAATCGGAAGTACGCGTCACCGTCATTGGACTCCACAGCCGTCCACCAATTGCCGTTGTCGCCTACATGGGTGAACTCGCCATCGGTGCTGCGGTTGCCTCCGGGCATGGCAGAAAAGCCAGAAGAATTTGTCCCATTACCGTTTCTATCCCAACCGCTCGTAGATTTCAATTCAATGCCCGCATTATGCCATTCACGCATGCCTCTACTGCCATCCTCCGTCCCGCCGACAGACCGCGCCAAACGATCCCACTCATCACGATCAGGCAAGTGCCAACCTCTCGGGCACACCCCCGCCGCCGCATACCACGTATACACCCTGCCGTATTTCGCGCAACCATCAGGAGTGCCGCCGGAACACCAAGAACTGTCCGTCACATAATTCAAATTCTCCGCCATCCATGTCTGGTTGCCTATCTTGACCGTCCTGTATGTTTTACCGTCTCTGCTATCGGTAAACGTATTGGAACTGTTGTTGTCAGGTTTAACGGGATTATCACCCGTATTTCCCGGACACCCCGTCACCCCGACCGACAACGCCACCGCCACCGCCGACAACACAAGCGTCCGACACAACATTTTAAAGATGTTCATGCTCCCTGCTCCTTTAAGAAAGTGATAATAAGTAAAGTGAAGTAAAACGGTTATCATATCATAAACACAGATAGCAAATCACGCACCCGCCCTAGTTTCCCCGTCAGCCTCGTCCGTCCCGCCCCCCCTTTCCGTAATGGTGGTGGTTGCTCTGCTGCTGTTTTATCGCTGTGATGTATCTGTTGACGACAATGTTGTAGGTGTCCACGAATATTTCGTACCCGGCGGGTATAGGCGTCCGGAAGTCCGGACAGGACGGTTTTGGGTTCGGACATGGTCGTCCGGAATTCCGGGCGGGTTGATCCGCCGGTATGGATAGGTTCTCTCTCGCGCGCGAGGGGCTTGTTTTTTTGTTTTTTGGAAGCTGTTGAGCTAACGTGTGTGTGG
>Ga0268262_10004477_pt1 | contig 14444 bp, 11 predicted proteins | sample TergutNc150P3_FD_190354 | JGI IMG/M metagenome (GOLD analysis project Ga0268262, IMG submission 190354) | Nasutitermes corniger P3 segment gut microbial community from laboratory colony in Florida, USA - Nc150 P3 (SPAdes) (version 2) | ecosystem: Host-associated > Arthropoda: Insects >... | reverse complement strand
GCTTGATTATCTCCCTATAAATAGTTTTAAAATTTCTCCCTTTCTTGATTAATGGGGGAGGATTTACAAGTTCATTAAGCGGTTCTTTTAACAGGATAAAAAGGGCGAAAAGCAGGGCGGCGCTTCCGATACCGGCCGCGCCAAAAAAACTAAGCGAAGAAAGCACGGGTATCATCGGTATAATATTAACTATACTTCGGTGAACTTTTCTTTTCGCGTAACACATTATAAGAAGAATGACGGAAGCGGCGGCATAAAAAATAAAGAAAAGGGAAAGCGGGCGGCCTATTCCGTAATATTCAACTGAAAAGGGAATATCCCCCATCAATTCAATAAATTTTCTATCTAAAAAATTGGCTTTCCAGTTGCCCGCAAAAAGCGGCACATAAACAAAACGCTTGCCGTCCCTTACAAATACGTCCCTTAATTTTCCGGCATAACCGTCGTTACGCGGGTCAAACGGGAAAATCCTTGACGTAAACTGATCAAGGGGTATTCTTTTTACCGAATCAAATTCATCAAGCAAAACCCACTGCGAAGACTCGCTGATAAGGGACCCGCCAAAAAACAAGTCGCCTGACTCCAAACGGGAAAGGATGGCGCCGTCTTCAACCGTATCATCCGTAATTATTACCGCGTATCCGCCCCTAAATTCTTCGTAACCCATAGCGGAGCCGATAAAAAGAAGGCCTATAGCCGCCAACAGTGAAATAAGGCTTGCAAGTAAAACGGAACGGAAGAAGGACATATCATGCCTAAAACAGATAAAAACAAAACGCTATTAATATACCTAAGCAGGACCCGACCAGTACTTCAAGCGGAGTATGCCCGTGAATTTCCTTTACGGAGCGGAATTCCAAACCCGTTAATTTTGCGGATTGCCTTCCCAGATTATTTAAGGCCTTTGCCTGCAAACCGGCCGTCCTCCTGATCCCCAATGAATCACGAAGAACCACCATGGCGAAGATAAGGCAAAGAATAAAATAATTGGAATCAAAACCTTCGTAAATTCCGGCGGCCGTCACAAGGGAGCATACGATGGCTGAATGGCTTGAGGGCATTCCGCCCGTGCGCCATATTACGGTTTCTATCGCGTCCAACTTTTTCCTGTTTTTATTCATTAATAAATAAAAAAACAGCTTTAGAACTTGCGCGGTACACAGACTTGAAACAGTGGTCAGAAATATTTTATTCGAAAATAAAGACTTTAAAACTGAAGTTGCCGCCATTGCAATATAATCCATTAATACGCGAATTTTGTCAATAGGATCTCTTTAGGCTTCAGATGAAATAACCGTAAAAATACGGTATAAATTAACATATATGGAACTTATTACGGGAGAAAACGACAAAGGACGCAGACTTGACAGAATTCTGCGTAAGGCTCTTGCCGACTGTCCGCTTCCGTTAATTCACCGCCTCTTACGCCAGAAAAAAATACTGGTAAACGGAAAGCCGGGAAAAGCGGATGACCGCCTTGAATGCGGCGTAAAAATTACCATCGGTTTATTAACCGCGCCTTCTTTGAAAAATACGCAAACGCGCGCACCTAAAGCGCGTCAGTTTCCCCCCCTTGAAATTCTTTGGCAAGGTTTGGGACTGATGGCCGTTAATAAACCGGCCGGGCTTGCGGTTCACGGACACGGCAGTCTGGACGACATGGTTCGATCTTTTCTTGCGGATAAATTGCCCCCTTCACTGTCGTTCAAACCGGGCCCTTTGCACAGGCTGGACAAACCGTCAAGCGGCATTGTCGTTTTCTCCACAAGCATAGAAGGCGCCCGTCTTTTCACCTCCCTCATGCGGGACAGGAAAATAAGTAAAACTTATCTGGCGGTTGTGGAGGGGAATATAAAATGTGAAGAAATCTGGCAGGACGACCTTTTCCGCGACAAAGAAAAGAAAAAAACTTTTATTTCGCACGGTGATTCCGGTGGCGGTAAAAACGCGGTTACAAAAGTCACGCCTCTTGCCGCGGATGGCGATTATACGTTAATTAAAGCGGAAATCGCCACCGGAAGGACGCATCAAATACGCGCTCAAGCGGCATTCCACGGACATCCGCTGGCGGGCGACAAAAAATACGGCGGGAAAAAGTTCGGCGATGGAAGCGGCTTTTTTTTACACGCGTGGAAACTTGGGTTCCAGGAATTCGTAATAACGGCTCCAATCGGCGGAAATCATTTGCCGGAAAGCGTCTGTTCGAATTTGCAGATAACATTAAACGCGCTTTGCGGGTCTTTTTGAGAGCGCAATTCAGTTTTAAACTGGGGAATTTCCATAAGCTGGGCAAGATGCTTTAACATCCAAAGAAAATTATCCGAATCTTCAATTGGGGAAACAATCATGAAAATAAGATGCACGGGTTCCCCGTCCAAAGAATCGTACTGTACGCCTTTTTCGGAAATGCCCACCACGCAGCATATTTTTTTTACCGCGTCGGTCTTGCCGTGGGGAACGGCAATCCCCTTATGAATTCCCGTGGACATTTTCGCCTCACGTTCCACTATCGCCGCCAAAATTTGATTATATGAAAAAGAATTATCGGTTTTGCAATAATGGCTCACAAGTTCTTTAAACGCTTCATTCTTGCCATCCGCTTTCAAATTTATTTTGATGAACTCAGGCGATAATATTTCTTGAAGGTTCACTGAAACATCCTATTCTTTATCGGTTGACATCCCTAATTGTCATTATTATTATTTTCATCTTTATCATCAGGGACGACTATATCATCCGCAGGGCGTGGGTTTATCGCATCTTCCACCCAACTGGTTCCCGATTCCTGAGTAGTAAGCTCCTTTATCTCTTTCTCAATGCCCATTCCGGCGGGAGTGCGGCTGAGTAAAGCCAAACCCAGGCTTATGACGAGAAACAAAGCCCCTAAAACGGTGGTAGTGCGCGTAAGAAAATTGCCCGAACGGGAACCAAAAGCGGTATTTGAACCACCGGCAAATATGCCCCCAAGACTGTCCCCTTCCTCATTTTGAATCAGGACCAGCAATACAAGCAAAACCGCGTCAATAACGAAAAAAACCAATAAAACTACCGATAAAACACCCATATGTGGACTCCAATTTAAGTCTGATTACCAATAAAAGATCAGACTGTTTAATCGAATTAATAAAGATATGTATGAGTCTACTGAAAATACAATATTTATGCAAGTAATTAAGCATTATTTTTTCGGATTTTTCATTGTTTTTTCGATAAATTATGGGTTTTTCCTTGCCGATAGCCCCGTTTTTTCTTAACTTTATTTATGTGAGGATATTAAAAAATCAATTTAAATATCGTATCTACAATTTAATGGCGGATATTCGGACGGCAAACAAAAATAAAACAACAATAATATCCATGCTAAAAACAGGAGGAAATAATGAGTTTAAGAACAATGGAAACTAACGGTAAGTCGAATGCTATCACACAGGCGATAAAAGGGGATTGTTATTTAAAATTGGGGATGCACTATTCAAACCAAAATAACTATTTTAAAGCGACGGAATGTTTTATTGACGCAAAAAACATCTTTAAGGATACCCTTGGCAGGGAACATCCCGGATATGTCCTGTCATTACATAATTTGGGAATGTTGTATTACAGTATCGGCGATTACGCCAATGCCGAAAAATATCACCTTGAAGAAAAAAACCTTTTGGAAAAAATATCAGGTAAGGAAAATATTCCTTATCTTGAGGCGTTGGCTAAATTAAAAAATGCGTATTACGCACTGGGTAATTATGAAAATGCCGTAAAATGTTTATTAGAGATAAAAGATATTCAGGAAAAGCTATTGGGAAAAAATAACGCCGATTACGCCCAAACATTATATGATTTAGGAATGTTATACGATAAAATTTACGATTATGAAAAATCCAAAAGATGTTATCTGAAAGCGCTATTTATTCGGGAAAAGGTTTTGGGGAAAGACCATCCCGATTATGCCGTCTCATTAAATATTCTGGGCGGATTATACTTTTCTTTAGGTGATTATGAAAACACCGAATACTATTTATTGGCGTTAAAAACCATTTATGAAAAAAATGCGGAGAAAAACCATTCAGGTTTAGCCGTCGTCTTAAGCAACATGGGATTGTTATATGTCAAAACGGGTGATTATGAAAAAGCCGAACGCTGTTTATTGGAAGTGAAGGCCATTAAGTTAAAAAATTATGGAAAAAAACATCATGAATACGCGGATTCGCTAAATAATCTGGGATTGTTATATCAAAAAATGGGCAATTTCAAAAAATCTATTTCTTGTTATCTTAACGTAAAATCCATTAATGAAAAAAGATACGGAAAAAATCATCCGAATTATGCCGCCGCATTGGTAAATTTAGGGGCGGTGTATTACAGCATGGGCAAATATTCAAAAACCGAAAACTGTTACTTTGAAGCAAAGTCCATCAGGGAAAAGGCATTTGGTAAAGATCATTCAAATTATGTCATGCAATTAAACAAACTTGGCCAGTTGTATCACAGCATGAACAACGGAGCCGGAATTCATCATAATATCTTATGCAGGAGAAAATCATACGCGAGAAATTACGCGGCGACTATCATTCAGAATAACACCAGTTATGCGTTTGTTTAACGGCGGATACCATTGTGATAAGCGGCATTAATACGCCGTTTATTTTAAAAATTACCAACAGGAGAAAATAATGAAATTAAAAGCGTTATTAATTATCGCCATATTAGCGGCGTTTACTCAAGAGGCGGCTTTTGCACAGACGGCAAATGCGGGAAATTACATAAGGGAGGGGCTGGATTTTTATAAGAAAGGAAATCATAATAAAGCGATAGAAAGTTTTCTTTCTGCAAAAACAATTTTTGAAAAAACTGGAACCCAAGAACATCCGCTTTATTCCTCAACAATAGATATGTTAGGAAAACTCTTTTATGATACGGGTGATTACGACAAAGCCGAACTTTATTACCTTGAATTAAAAGCCATCAGGGAAAAATTGTTTGGTAAAGAACATCCATCTTACATGGATATATTAATTAGGTTGACATATGTGTACGCATCTTTAGATGATTATGAAAAAGCAATTAAATATGCCCTTGAGATAAAAACCTTACAGGAAAAAGCTTTCGGAAAAGAAAATCCAAAATATGCCGAAACATTAAACATTTTGGGATATCTATATGCGGAAACTGAAAATTATAATAATGCCATACAATGTTACTTGGAAGCGTTAAATATCAAGGAAAAATTTATATGGAAAAACCATCCTGATTATGCCGCCACCTTAAATGACCTATGCAGACTATATTTAATAACAAATGATCATATAAATGCCGAACGCTATTTATTAGAATTAAAAACCATACAAGAAAATATACTGGGAAAAAAGCATCATGATTATGCCGTTACAATAAATAACTTAGGATTGTTATATGTTAAAATGGGTAATTATGTAAAAGCCGAGCCCTATTTAGTAGAGTTAAAATCCATCATAGAAAAGAATCCGGGCAAGAAACATCCTGAATATGCGGCCGCATTAAATAACCTGGGAATGTTATACCACCTAATGGGCAATTATAAAAAAGCTGAGTCAATTTATCTTGAAGTAAAATCCATTGATGAAAAGACGCACGGAAAAAATAATCCTAACTACGCCACTACGTTAGTCAACTTGGGAGCGACATATTACAGTATGGGTAATTATTCAAAAACTGAAAAATATTTTTTGGAGGCAATAGATATCCGAAAAAAAACATTAGGTAAAGAAAATCCCGATTATATTATGCTACTGGAAAAACTTGGAGAGTTATACAACAGCATGAACAACGGCGCTAAAGCTGAACAATATCTTTTGGAAGCGAAAACCATACGAGAAAATGCAAGTGGCAATTAACAAGGATTTACACATGAGTTAGCGCGACAGGCTTGATATTAATAATATATATTAATAATATTAAAGGCATCTATGAAAAAGCGGTCTTTTTTTACGGGTTTTATTTTTGTTCTTTTTATCGGATTATTCCTAGCGGGATGCGCCAGTAATAATTTTGTTTTTGACAGATCCATAAAAGAGGAAAATTCATGCATATTAAAATTATCGGACGATTATATGGTAGTAAAATTTGACGGTAAAAAAGTCAGGTGGAAAACAAGTTCTTTTGGATTGTCGAAAACATCAAAGAGAAATGAAGCAACCGTAAAAATCCCCGCGGGTGAACATACTTTAATTGTAGATTATTTTAATGAAACGAATTTTGGCACATATAAAATAAAAAGAAAAGATGACGGGATTGAAGTAAAATATAATTTTGAAGCGGGAAGCACATATTCATTTTATAATCTTATAATAAACGAGAAAATGACATTATATTTAAGAAAAAAATAAAACACGTGAAAAAAGCGTATATTACTGGCTTACCTTGCTTCCCGGCGGGACGGACTGCGTTATCCACACGCTACCCCCGATAATGCTGCCGCTGCCAATGACGGTCTCTCCGCCAAGAATCGTGGCGTTAGCGTAAATTGTCACGTCGTCTTCAATAGTCGGGTGGCGTTTGCAATCACTTTCTTCTTTTTTTACCGAAAGGGCGCCAAGCGTAACTCCCTGATAAAGTTTAACATTTTTTCCTATAACGGTAGTTTCCCCTATTACAACGCCAGTCCCGTGATCGATAAAAAATGACTCGTCTATTTGCGCGCCGGGATGAATGTCAATGCCCGTCCGTCCGTGAACAATCTCACTCATCATCCTTGGGATTATGGGAACCTGCCGCGTCCAGAAAAAATGCGCTATCCTGTGAATGGCAATCGCCTGAAAACCGGGATATGAAAGAATCACTTCGTTGGAACTCTTCGCCGCCGGGTCTCCGCGCACCGCCGCGTCCAAATCCTGCGCTAAAATAACCCTAATTCTCGGCAGTTCTTCAAAAAATTCCTCAACTACAAGGTCGGCTGCGGCCCCGCAGCTTTTATGCCCGCAATTTAACGCTCCGTACCTCACGGAAAAAGCAAGACTCTTCTCTACCTCGCTCTTTAGAACCAAAGACAATTTTTTAACTTTTCCAACGGTAAGCTTCCGCAATGCCTCCCTGTCCGTACACACATTTTCCAGAAAGCCAGGAAAAAGTAATTTCTCAAAGTCACGCAAAATGTTATCTATGCTTTCCCTTCCGGGAAGATTTATCGCGCCCGAATGGTTAACCATACCGTAAATTTCATAATTTTCAAGAAGAGACTCCATACTTCTTTCAAGTCTTTTCATGCGGACTCTCCGCCGGCTTTGTCAACCAACGTTGAAAGATCGCCGCCGCCCTTAAAACGCAATACGTTAACCATAAAAATATTCAGTTTATTGACAATATTCGGCGGCAGAAGGTTACCGTCCACTTCCACGGACAGTGTCGGGTAATTGCGCTCTCTCGCCCACGGGGTGAACAAGCCTTCGATTACGCGTCCGATAAGGCAGGCAAAGGGGCTGATATTCACGATGCCTGAATAACCTTCGTCCATCGCCGCCGCCGCAGAGCCTGAAGAAACCGCAATCTCCGAATTAAGTTCCAGATTAACAAAATGTTTCACGGTGTACTTCATAATATGGCGCATATCGTGGGGCGTTTTGGGGATAAGGCCGGTCGGCTCCAAAATGGCGAGAATTTTCTTTTCAATATGATGTTTCCACCATTCTTCAATCTGAAGTTTTTTTAGGTCTTTTGACGGTTTTGAGAACAATCTTGTACCGGGTTTTCGCAGTTTAATAAGTTTTTTAAGCGCGTATTCGCGTACAAAGTCAAGGTAATGAATCCATTCGCTCACACCGGCTACTTTTACAACAATACCCCTCTCACTCATAAGCTCGATTAATTCGCCCACGGCAAAATCATCCCTGCGCACATAAATCTCGCCTACAATCAACACGCGCGGACAATCAGCGACTTTTCGTTTTAACGGTATTTTTTTTACGTCCGCGGCTACGTGTTTAAGCTCCTTCCACAACGCTTTGGGGTTATGCTCTACGGCGTGCATAACTTTGCGCCATGAATGTTCATAATCTTTTTCAGCTTTTACGGGATCAACCGCGGTCGCCAAAAGGGAGCATTGAATGTCTTTTAAATAGTCAGATAACACCAAACCTTTCCACATCTCTTTGGCGAAACTGGGACCAAGCTCCGTGTATGAATTATCCGCGGAGAGGATAAAGACCACCACGTTTTCAAGGCGCAAATCACGGAAAAGATTTTCATAGAAAATATAGTACTGTCCGGTACGGCAAGGGCCGGTTGTAATCGGCACAAAGAGAAGGTATAACTCATCCTTACGGTATTTGTCACTGAAGAAAAATTCCAACGCGCTTCCCAGAACCAAATGGCTCGGGACGCATTCCTTCCCCGACGCATGGGCACGCGCCGCTTGAATCGTCTTGGCTGTCGCGACAGGCATCGCCTCGGCATTAATGCCCAAACTGCGAATTGCCGCGCCCATGTACTCGGTGGAAATATTTCCCATGTTGGACAACAGCACTTTTACCCTCTTATTGTCTATAACCGGAATCCTCTCCCCCGTTTTTTTATTGTCTATACGCAAATCGTATTCGCCCGAATACATTTTTTCGCAGACAAACCTCATGCCGTTGTCATAGCGTTCGTCTTCAAACTGATTTCTCTTTGCGCGGTAACCGTCAATTATGTCGAGGAACGCCTCAACACGGGTATCAACGCCCGCGTCGGCTGAGTGGGAATCCAACTCAAGCACGAGGAAGGGTTTTTGCCCCATCATCCATTTCACATAATGGAGAATGAACGAATCGGGAGCGCATGAAAAATTGGAAACAAACGTAAGATAAATATTGTCTTCTTTTTTAAGGAGTTTTGACGCTTTTAAATCCTGCTGACCGAAGAACCAATACATATTCGGGAAGATAATTTCATCGCGGAACGGCAAGATGTCAAACGGGATGATTGAATAACCGCGGGTTGTAAACTTACGCGGAATACCCATATTCGCTTCCGGCGTGAAGGCGTTGTACGGTCTGCCCAAAATGGCGATAACGGGCCGATCAGCTTTTCGCGCGTCTTCAAGCGCCTGATGACCCATTTTTTCCACCGCTTCAAAATAACTTTTCTGTTTAGCCAACGCCGTATCAAACGCCGCTTTTGTCTCAGCCTCACCAATTCCCAACAATTTCGTCATCTCACAGAACAATTCAAGCGCCTTTCCTTCGCCAAACTTAAAACTCACGACAAGCGGCAGCCATTTCTTTTTATCAATATCTGGAAAAGCCTTCTCCATATAATAAGGAAGAGCCTGAGTAATAGGACAAAAGTTAGCGTGTACCTTCTCTTCATAACTTGGCATATCGCGGAAATGCGGCATCAAAACATAATCCGCGCCCTTATCAAGACAGTCTTGAATCGCCCCATGCGCGATTTCCGCCGGGAAACAATAAGTTGATTCAGCGCGAGCAACTCCAGCATGGGCGACCTCCGTAGAAAGAAATGTTTTAATCCCCAACTCATGGAAGAACCAACTGTACAACGGATAAAGCGTATGAACGGAAAAAGCGCGAGGAATACCGACAACATAATCTCTTTTTTTACTTTCAAGCGCGGGCGCGGCAAATTCCTCAAACAACATTTTCTGTCTTTTCTCGACATAATCAAACACAGGCACGTCTTTTACCTGCTTACGCATATTCGTGTATTTGTTACAGCGTCCGCCGAACATATATTTGTGCCCGTTGACATTCAACACCTGAATCGGACAAAGATTTTCACAGGATTTGCAGTTAAAGACCCGCTCATAGCCAATATCGCGGTTAATAATGTCATCTAACACAATAGCTTGCTCCGCAAGAAGACCGTCGTCCCTTTTGCGTTTTGCAAGTAACGCTACGCCGAAACAGCCCATAAGCTCAGGCGACGGCGGAACAAGGATTTCCTTATTCAACAGCATGGCAAACGCGAGTGGAACCGAAGGATTTTTAGCCACACCGCCCTGCAGGAAAATCTTGCCTCCGATTGTGCGGTTTCCCACGACGCGGTTAAGATAATTCGACACTATGGAACATACAATCCCGGCGGTAATATTTTCCCTGCCCGCGCCCTGCTGAACCGCCTTGCGGATATCGCTGTTAATAAACGCGGAGCAGTGTTCGCCGAATTTACACGGCGATGGTGCGTTTAACGCTATCGGGCCTATATCTTTCGCGCTGTGGATTGACAGGTCTCCTGCGGCGGATTCTTCCAAAAAGGAGCCGGTTCCCGCGGAGCAGGCTTCGTTCATCGCATAATCGATGGGTACGCCGTTTTTAAGAAGAACGTATTTCGCGTCCTGTCCGCCAATCTCAAAAATTGTTTCCACTTCTTTGTCAAAGTATGTGGTCCCGACCGAGTGCGCGATAATCTCATTGTACACGCCCGGAGTTTCCAAAAACACGCCCAGTATTTCCCTGCTTGAGCCGGTTGTGGCTACAAGGCAAATGTCAATTTTTTTGCCGCCCGTATCAGCGATTATTTTTTCCTGAATAATCGCAAGGCACTCCTTGAGCGCCTTCACGGGATCGCCGTGGGTGCGCCCATAGTGGCTTGCGGTAATTTCATCGGACTCAATGTCAACAAGGCACGCTTTGGTCGTGGTGGAACCGCCGTCAACCCCAAGAATGTATCTGCGTCCGGCCTTCACTTTGCCGTCAGGTTTTTCAAAAACTTTTACTTTGTCCTTCCAATCGCGTAACGCGCCCAAAGAGCCGAAGCGGACATCGTTTGCCCTGAGCAAATTGTCTGCGGAAGGCAACTTGCTGCCAGACTGCAAAGCCATAACCGCCGCGCCAAACGCCTCAAAGACGGGGGCGGTATCGGGAATGATAAATTCAATATTTGGAGCCTTTTCGCGGATAAAGCGGATAATATGGCGGTTAAGGGTAATGCCGCCAGTGAGCGCCACCCTGCCCGAAGTTACCTTGGCGCGTTTTAAAAAGTCGATAACTTTAACCGCCATCACGTCGGAAAGCGAAAGTACTATGTCGTCCTTTGTCGCCTCGCGCTTATTAAGCCTGTGGGTGCAATCGCTTTTCATAAACACGGAACAGCGCGTGGAAAGGGCGTAAACTTTAGCGGTGTCAGGCACCCTGTCGATATCGTCAAGGGTCATGTCCATGCGGGCAAGCTGTTGTTTTAAAAATTCGCCCGTGCCGCTCGCGCATTTATTACCGGAAAAACTGTTAATTATTTTACCGTCAGTGTCCAGGGAATAGACGATAAGGTCTTCCCCGCCCATGCTGACAACCGCGTCGGCTTTAATTCCAAGACTGCGCAGGGCGGCTTCAACGCAGAGCGGCTCCAAAGTGCCGCTTACATCGAACATAAATCTGCCTTCATTGCCCGTTACAAGTGCGGGAATGCCTTCGGGAACTTTTCCCTCAGCTAAGAGCTTATGCACCGCGGCGCTAAAATCACCCTCATGGGGAGTAAAAGCCGTCCATATGGGTTTATTATCTTCCAATAAAGCCATTTTCAGGCTGGTCGAGCCAATGTTTATTCCTAGCGATTTCATTACGTTATTTTATCAGAGATGTAATATTGATTCAACATGGTCATTGATTACGTTAAGAGCGCAATTCCGTTTTTTCATCCTTTTTCTTTGCTATTTTGGTGATAACATATACGGCGCATTTTATAATGAGATTGCTACCCAGAATAAGGATGGAAACAAACGCCGCCCCTTCAAGAAAAAGTTGGGCTTCAAACATGGTAATCATCAGGGAAATGGGACGGTTCCGCACCGTGCTTAAAAATGAAACGGCAGAAATTGTCATCATTGAATTGACAAAAAAATAAGAAAACATCTCCAGTATGGTAAGTTTGGTTTGAGGGATCAGCACGTCGCGGATAATGCGGAAACGGCCCACGCCAAGCGTTCTGCCGACATCTTCAAGGTTACTGTTGAGTTTTCCCAAAGAGTTATACGCCATAAGATACGGGGACGCCATAAAGTGAATCGTGTTGACGAGTATCAGCATGGCAAGGCCGCCATATAGAAATGAGCCTTTGAAAAAAAGCACATACGAAAGCCCCAGCACAAGCCCCGGAATCGCCAGTGACGTAATGGAAACAAGATGAAGCAGCCGCGAAGATTTGCCCGCGGTGCGGGCGGTAAAATAGGCGGTAATCCATGATAGGGCCGTTCCTAAAACCGAAACCCAAACCGCGATGGTAAGCGAGTTACCCAAGTACCGCCCCGCGCCCATGTTCATTGTTCTGACGATATTACGGAACGATAAACTCAAGTCCATGGGATAACTGTTAAAGAACGTCAGGAATGCGAAGACCAATACGGGCAGGGCGATAATAAGGCATATTATTATCACATAACACGCGGCCGCGGCATCCCTTAATTTATTTTTTGGTTTGGCTTTTTCATGAATTACAAAGTTTTGATTCGCCACGTCGCGGTTCAGGAGGTCGAACACAAAGGCGATTACGGCAGGGATAAGGAGGAATGAACCTATCACGCTGCCACGGCTGAAATTTAACAAACCAATCACTTCCTGATACATCAGCACGGGAAGGGTAATATACCTGCCGCCTATCATCAGGGGAACGCCGTAATCCGTAAAAATTAAGGTAAAGACGGCGAATACCACCGAGATAAGCGGCTTGCGCAAATATGGAAATGTAATTGAAAAAAACTGGTTCACCCTCGGAATCCCCAGCACTTCGGCGGCTTCATAAGGGGAACCGTCTTCGTATTTAAGGATATCAGCCAACATGAGGAACGCGACGGGAAACGCGTAAAAAACCGATCCCAGCACAATACCGTGGAAACCGTAAATTGTGCCGTTAAGGCCGAAGAGCCGCGTAATTATGCCGTTTGCACCTAACAACAGTATCAACCCCATGCCGTGGGAAATGGAAGGGATAAGCATGGGCAGGGTGACAAAAACGGAAAACACCTCGCGGAAACGCAGATTACTGCGAACCACGCAGAAAGCGAATCCCCATGCGAGAACAATGGAAATTACAGTGGAGACCATGGCGGCGTATATTGAATTTAACAGCGCAACCTTGAACCGGGGAAGCCGCAAAACATTTGAAATATCCGAACCGGCCATATTAAACAGCATGGTCGCCAGCGGACAAATTATGGCGACAAAAAGGAAAATTAAGATCAACAGCTTGACTAAACCGGAAAAGCGGAAGGCTCCTGATTGAACGGCGTTTACATCAGCGGTCATTCCATCATCCCGGGCCGAACATATTTAACTAGGGAATTAATTTTAAGGCGGAGGTTGTCAATCACAAATTCCCGGACATAAGCGTTGGCGGGCTCCGAGATAATAAATTCCGGAGTGTCCAACTGTTGAATCGTCCCATTGTTCATCACCATGATCCGATCCGAAAGGGCGAAAGCCTCCTCCTGATCATGCGTAATGTAGATCATGGTGGTACGGAACCGCTTCTGTATATTCTTGATCTCATCGCGTAACGACAGCCGCGTCGCGGCGTCCAGCGCGGACATCGGTTCGTCAAAAAGAATAATTTCAGGCTTGCAGGCAAGAGTACGGGCAATGGCCACCCGCTGCTGCTGGCCGCCTGAAAGTTTCCACGGTTTTTTATTAATGTGTTCGTTAAGCCCCACCTGTTCAATTATTTCTTTGGCGATGCTCCGGCTGTGGGATTTTAATTCCTTATTAAATTTTAACGCGTACTCCACATTGCCAAGAACGCTCATATTCTGGAACAGGGCGTAGTTTTGGAACACGATGCCCATGCCCCGTTTTGAAGCGGGAACGGCGGTAATGTCATTTCCGTCCTTTATAATCCGCCCGCATGTAGGCGGCAAAAGTCCGATGAGGATTCGCAAGATGGTGGTTTTACCGCAGCCGGAAGGCCCTAAAATAGAAAGAAATTCCCCATCGTTCACGGTAAAGTTCAACCCGTGGAGAATTTCCTGCCGGTTAAAAACCCGCTTTAAATTTTGAATCTCCAGTTTTACCGACGCAGACGTATTCAAGGATTAATACTTCCACTTTGCCAATAGCCGTTCTTTCAAAGACAGATCGTATACGCCGTCCATTTTCGCGTAGGGAATAGTCTTAGGATAGTTGGCGATGTTGTTGGGTTGATTTTTAAGAATCTGCTCCGGGCAATACAGTTCCTTGTCGTCCCTTACCAGCTTCGTCATGGCAAATTCAAAAACTTCCTTTACTATTGGCCGATTATCCTTCCCCTTGATGATCCCAAAACCGGTGGTGATGTTGGGCGCGCCTTCGGCGAAGAAAAGCAGTTCCAAGGGTACGCCCTTGTTGTTGATGGCGTTAATCGCGGTTAAAGTCATGCCCAAACCGATTGCCGCTTCCCCTTGAATCAGCGCGTTCACGGGGCCTGAACCGGAAGTGGTAAACTGCAAAATATTCTCCGCAAGACCGTCAAAGTACGCAAATGCCTTATCCTCGCCCCAAGCGTTGATAAGGCTT
>Ga0268262_10004476_pt1 | contig 14447 bp, 11 predicted proteins | sample TergutNc150P3_FD_190354 | JGI IMG/M metagenome (GOLD analysis project Ga0268262, IMG submission 190354) | Nasutitermes corniger P3 segment gut microbial community from laboratory colony in Florida, USA - Nc150 P3 (SPAdes) (version 2) | ecosystem: Host-associated > Arthropoda: Insects >... | reverse complement strand
CACCGAGTCTTTTTTGGCGTCGGATCCGGTAATATGCGCCATTACTTCGTTAACCACAAGGCTGGTTTGAGCCACTGTCTTGCCGGTTTCAGATCCCAGGGCATAGGCGAATTGTCCGGTTGGGGTTGAGCCTGTCCGTCCTATATTACGGGCATCCAAGCCGTCCATGGCATTCGGCTTCCAGACGGAAAACATACGGACAAAATCGGGCTGCTGTTCAAAAACAGACCTCAACAACTCTTCATACATATCCCGCCGTATATTTATGTCCATGTTTTCAAAATTGCCCATTACTTGCGCCGTTGTGTGAAGCACTTCCAAATAGCCGCCTATACGACCGCTCCAATATTGGGCGCGCTGACGCGCCAGATAGGCGATTTTCTGCTCACTCAAACGCCGGCTTATATTGGTCGCCCTCTGTGTCATTAAAAAGGCGACTCCCGTTACCACCACCACCATAATGGCTATTATCATGATGCTTAATTTAAGTTTAAGTTTCATTTCATTTCTCCTCTTTATTTCTTTGTAACCTATAGATTATCTGGAAAATATCTGCCGTCTACCACTGTAAAAATTACCTTTACATTTTTGCATTGTATTTTATAGATTTTTGTATTAAATTGACGAAATCTAATTCCATGTTTTAATATACTATATATGGGAGAATTATACAACATCTTGTTTAAAGAAGATTTTCATATTTTGTGTAATAAATTCTTCTATCCAATTTATTGTAAAATATTCCGATAATTAACATATGAAATATCCACTTGTTTTAATATTGTTATCGTTCTTTATGCTGACTCAATGCAAAAGCGCGCCTAAAGAAGTAATAGTTGAAATTGTAACCGACCCTGCCGACCCTGTTGAGCAGGAGATTGAAGTGTTTGTCCATAAATCCATACAAACCCTACCTGTCACATCATTCAGGGAAATATGGGCTTATGTCGTGGTAGGAAGGGAAGAATTCCTTACAAAAGATCTGCCAATAACGGACGTAGGCTACTTTGGCGCGGAAGTCGATATGTACGGAACCCTGTCAAAAGTGCCTAACCGTCAAAAACTTCCGGAATTTAACGGCAGGGTGCATTTGGCCGTAACATGCAGCAGCAGCGCCCTTACGTACTTTACCCTTATGCCGGGAAGTTCCCAGAGAAAAGCGTTAATAGCGGATTTAATAGCGGCAACCAAGAATTATGACGGTTTAAATATTGATTTTGAAAATATCCCCCCCCGCTCGGGCGAGGCGTTTCTTTCATTCCTACGCGAATTAAAAGCGGGACTTCCAAAAGATAAAATATTTTCTATCGCCCTGTATGCCCGAACTAAAACAATAGCTAACGATGTTTACGATTATGAAAAAATAAAACCCTTTGTTGATAAAATTTTTATTATGGCTTATGACGAGCGTATAGGCAGGGATCCCCCCGGTCCTGTCGCATCCCTTAAATGGTGCCGTAATGTGGCGGATTATTCCCTGCGTGTAATAGGAGATGAAAAACTGATCATGGGAATTCCGTTTTACGGACGCGCATGGGAAGATAAAAATCACCACGTGGCGCTTCTTTATTCATCTACGGAAAAATTAATTGAAACTTATAAGGTTAAAGAAATCAGGCGCGAAAACGGAATACCGACTTTTGATTATGTCGCGAATCTTGGGGTCAAAGTTTATTTTGAAGACGAATACTCCCTTTCCACGCGAATGGAAATGTACAAGTCAATGAAAGTTAAAGCCATAGGTTTCTGGCGTCTCGGACAGGAAACCCCCAAAGTCTGGGAAATTGTCAAACTGGAGCAATAAATAAACCAAGAATTCTACCACGAACCAACACGAACGGCGACAAGATATGTACTAAGAGTTCGTGAGCGTACCGAAGGTACGCTGTTCGTGTGGTTCGTGGTTAAAAATTATTTATAACAGCTTTCGAGAGGACCCAAATAAGATTTAAGCGGCGGATTATTTTTAGGGTAGATTACTATTCGTTCCAGTACAAGTCCCGCCTCTAACGCGCTTACTGAAATTTCTTGAACGCCTTTTTCAAATTTAAATGACGTTTTATTTATGCGGATGTTATCTAAAACTCCCTGACACCATCTTTCGTCTGAAGGGCTTCCGGCGCGGAAATCTTCGGGAACAGTTACTATTATTTGCTTTTCGCCGTTTGAATTTTCAAGATGGCACCTTAGCGGACGTTTGTTTTGAACTGAATTAACTGGAGTCGTCCACACTTCCACCTCATAATCGCCGCTTTTTTCGATTAGGAAACGGTATGTAAGGGACGGTTTTTCTTCTTTTTCATCAAAATCTGACGTTACGGGAAATACTTTCATGCCGCAGCCTGTTCTGCCGTAGTTTTCAAGTTCGATAAAACCACCCTTGGAAACTTCTTTTTTAGCGCAGAAATGATTCGCGTTTATTACAATTACATTGTTGTTTTCCAAAAATGTCATTTCAGGCAATTCAACATTTATAACTTTTGCTTTTACTTCAACAGCTACCTTGGTATCTTTATCCTTTATAATGAATCTTGCCTTTTCTTCCGCAAACTGTTTGTCAAGCTTTTCTCTTTTGCACCTAATTTTTATTTCTTCCTGAAACTCAACCGTTCCTTTTAACGGGCTTATCTCCAGCCACGGGTATTCTTTATCAGTCTCGATTGTATAATCAAGCTTGCCGATTCCGTCATTTGCGATTTCCAGTATTACTTCGTCATTTCCGGCGTAAAGAAAGTCATTAACTTCGATTGTCATTAGGGGACCGTAATTTTTGGTATATATTTCTTCCCTGTCCTTTCTTGAAACAACCATACGCGGTTTGTATGCGGGTTCAACCTGAATCCTTAATGGGTATCTGCTGTTATCTTCGTTCCATTTTGTAAAACCAATATGCTGTTCAAGTTCCATGCCCGCCCATTTGCCTTTTTTAAACTGGGCGAATTCACTTTTTAAAGAACGGTCTTTTTCTATGCAATCAGTTACAAGATCGGCGTATTTATTGGCGATTTTCTTTCCTTGTGCGGCATAATGCCTGTTTTTACCCGCGTATAAGTGCATTTTTAGCAAATTTACGCTTGATTTCGCGGGGAAATAGACCATGCTGTAATACGCTTCTTTCTCATTTTTATTGAGCGCGGAGTATATTTCTTCGTTTAATGAATCAATTTTTTCCGCAAGAGCCAGCATCCTGTCCGCTTCAAGGTAATGACAAGGGTGGTAAATATCGGCGTTTAGAGCTTCAGGGCGTCTTGCCGCGTTTATTCTTATAAAGCCGTGAAGAACGTCCGCCATTTTATCAAGCGTTTCTTTTTTTTCATTCGGAAAATTTTTATTCAGCCAGAGTGTGGTATATTCGCCTATTTTGTTAGGCGATCTTGTCCCCCATTTTTCAAAATCATACGCAAGCTCCATAAAATAATTTAACGGGACTTCGTTAAATTTTATGTCCCCTACATTGACAATCCATATATCTTTAATTCCGTAATCATAAGCCATGCACATCTGTTCCCATGTTCTTTCAAAAGACGTTGACGCCACCCATTCGTATGAAACGGGGCCGCCGTGGTAATCAAAATGATAATACATTCCAAAGCCGCCTTTGCGTGAGCGTAGTGCCGCCGTGGGAAGGGTGCGCATAAAACCGAAATTATCTTCGCATAACATACAAATTACGCCGTTAAGCTCGTCCCAGTCTTTTAAGCCGTCTACGCCTTCTTTTCCGTAAAAATATTCTTCAACTTCCTTGTACAGTGCAATCACCTGCGGAACTTCATCTATATTGGGATTAACATGCTTTTTTATTAAATCGCGCTGGTTTTTAATTATGTCTTTTAACAGATCAATATTTTCCTTAAGCGAGGAATTATCCCCCAGCATCGAACTGTCGCGCTCCCCGCGCATTCCTATTGTGATTATTTTTTCGTATTTTCCGCTTCTTATAAGCGCGTCTTCCCAGTATTTTAAAAGACCGTTTTTATTTTTATAGTAATTCCACTCATTGCCGTAAATTGAATCTTTTCCCCTAACCTTGTCCCATTCCTCGCTTGCCCTAAGGCACGGCTCATGGTGTGAAGCGCCCACGAGTATGCCGTAAATATCAGCTAATTCTTCGTTAAGGCCGCCCGGCCCGTCAAGTGCGAATGAAGATGTCCACATCGCGGGCCACAGATAATTTCCTTTAAGCCTCAGTAACAGCTCAAAAACATGATCGTACATTTCCGCGGTGAAGCCTTTAAAATGCCCGGCTGCCCACGTCCCAAAACATGGCCATTCATCGTTAATAAAAAAGCCCCTGTATTTTACGCTTGGCTCTTTTGAAACAGTCTCTATATCCTTTGCTATTTTTAAATCTTCACGCTTCTGCGGTTCAACATCGCCCCAGAAGCACAAGGGGGAAACCCCTATATATTCAGATAACGCGAACATCCCGTAAATTGTTCCGCGCTTGTCGCTCCCGCAGACAAGTAACGTATTGTCAATAAATTTTATGCAAAAAACTTCCCTCTTGCCGCTAATTACCGAAGAATCTAATTTTCCTTCACGTGTCAGCGTATCCACAAACCGGCTTTTTCCCAATGTCGCGAAAATAACGCTATTAGGTGAACTTTTATCTGCCGGAACTAATTTTGAAAAAACGGGATATACTCCGCATACTTTTTTAAAGTCGTCTCCCACTTTTTTGGCGATTCTTTTTACGCCTTCAAAGGCTTCATTTTCAACAATAAATGTAAATTTACTCATTTTTTACCCTGTCCGGGCGTAAAACTTCCGCCCCATTGCGATATACATGTTTTACTTTAACATCTTCATCAAGATAACAATGAATTATAATTCTGACGACCTTTTCAAGGGAATTTTTACTTTTGGGCTCTTGTGTTGAAAAAAGGGAAAGCTCCATCGCCCTGCCGCCTTTTCTCAGGGCCGTGCACGGGTTAATTGCGTAAAGATCATCGGTTACGGAAAACATTACGGAAACAATGTCCGCTTCTTCCAGCTTGTTAAGACTAAGAAGCTCTCCGTACATCAAACTAATTTGCAGGCTCATATCGTCCGCCGTGTTTTCACATTGGACCGCCCCCCTAAGCGCGTAGATTTTTTTCATAAATTTCCCCCTGAAAACGCGATAATAAACTCATCCATTAAAATAATTACAATGCTATATGCCATTAATAAAATATTAAGAAATAATTTTAATAAATGAAAATCAAGATCGCGAATACTGCGAAGAATATTTAATAATATTTTATAGAAAGCGCAAATACACACCATATATGATGAATACCGTTTTACCGCAAGCAAAAAAAATAAGGTTTTATCGCTAAAATCAATATCCATAAGATAAATTACAAGCGAGGCAAGTGAAACTCCAAAACACAGAAACAATATCCATGTTAAAGGATCGGTTATCCTGTTTTCAAATTTCTCCAATTTATACTTTTACCTTCTTTACACAGGTTGCAAAAAAATCAATATATGTATTATTATAATACAGTATGAAAAAGTTTTTCATCACCCTGATTATACTGATTATTATCGCGGGAATCGTTTTTATGTTCGGCTGGGCCCAGTTTTCCGTCCCTCCGGGCAAATACGGAGTAATCAATTCTAAAACGCATGGGATCGATCAAAAACCCGTACAATCAGGCGAATTCCGCTGGATTTGGTATAAATTGATACCTACAAATGTAAAAATTTCCGTTTTTTGTCTTGAATATAATAAATACCCCATTGATTTTAACAGTTCTCTGCCGTCCGGAGAAACTTATGCTTCATTTATCGGCCTTACAAACGCGGATTTTTCATGGAATCTAAAGGGTGAATTAAGTTTTGTGCTTGACCCGCAAATGCTTGTTACCGTTGTCAGTCAAAATAATCTTGCCGATCAGGATGGTTTGGACAAATACTTGCAAACCGTCGCGCAAAATATCGGAGTTCTTTTGCTTAGGGTGCTTTCTTCACAGGGCACGGACAGTTCAAGGCTGGAACAATTAATGTCCGGGAACCCTGACGCTGAATTGGATATGGAAATAAAGGAAAATTTCCCTGAAATTTGCGATTTCTCAATTAAAATTAAATCGGCAAAGTACCCTGATTTTGTCCTTTACAAACAGCTTCGCCTTATTTACGAAGGTTATCTTTCCAGCCAGCGTGAATATGCCATGTCTTCCTTTGGAAAAAGAGCTGAAAACCACATGGAAACCCGGATTCATTTTGAAGAATTGGAACGATATGGGGAATTGTTGACCAAATATCCCATTTTAATTGAATATTTGGCAATGGAAAAGGGCGAAAATAAAAAACAGTAACCACAAAGCCCCATTAGTTGTTGAATAAAGCGGAGAAATAAAGTAATTTAGTATTAGGAGTTCTTATGCAAAAGGCGGCAGCCTTATTTTTAATACTATTTTTTGGGTTTACTGTCCTGCTTTTTGCCCAGGATGACAGCGACCCTGAAAAAGAACCCGATTGGGTGAATATTTATTCAACAGATCTGTACACAAGGGGGGACCAGACCTTTTCTATGGCTTTAGGCGTAGGTTTTCCAATAGCGTTTATAAATAATAAAGGCGAAGCGATCCCCCATGGGATCAAAATTCCCGGTACCGAGGTACCGATGGGCGGAACAGGATTCCTCAATTATAATTATTATTTTAGTTCCCGTTTATTTACAGGAGGCGAGGTTGGCCTGTTATTTCTGCCCACGATAGGCGGCAATACCGTATTTATGACATATTTCGGGCTGAAAGTAGGGACACAATTTATACTTGGACGGTTTGAATTTCCGTTATCCGCCTCTCTTGGCGGGACAGTACAAACATATCTAAATTTCGGTTATTTTGGTTATTATATGAAAGGCGGAGCCGGAGCGTTTTTCAGAATAACGTCTCAGTGGTCATTGGGAATAGCGTCAAATTTCTGCTGGTTCCCACAATGGACAAATGAACCGGAAAAAAACATTGACGGACTTTTCGTCGATTTGGCGATTGTAGGGCGTTATCATTTTTAATATATAAGGTTAGGATGATGAAAATATACAAATTAAAATTATTAGTTGTTTTATTGATTGTTTTTTCGTTTGGTTCCTGCAACGACGCGATATTCTATAAAATTACCGTAGAACCTCCCAAGCTTGTTCCTTTAATCGGCGGTTCGCCCACAAATTTTGTTGTGTATGGCGTCAAATTATATGTCGCGTCAGGGAAACAGATTTATTCATACGACGGAAATAGCTGGTCAAGTAAAGAATTCGGCGGACGCGTGGGATGTCTTGCGGCTACTACAGGCGCTCTTTACGCGCTTTATTTATATAACGACGGCGGCGACGGAAGAATAAAAAATTATGACTCCGGTAATGATTTAAGTTTATCAAATGTTCAATCAATTCACGCGTCGGGAGACGTCCTGTTCGCCTGCGTCAGAAATGATGATAATACGACATATAAGGTTTATTATAAAAAAGAAAGTGATCCTGGTTTTACGGAAATTCCTGATACGTTTTCCTCCATATTAAACGGCGTAGCTTCTGATAATACATATTATTACCTATGCGTCAATGAGGGAATTTATTACATAAAGAAATCTGAAATTAATACCGCTTCAAATTTACCCGTACTTGGAAAAGATTATCGCTTTGTAGGAATTATCAATTTAAGTATTGATTACGTTGCGGCAATTTCCGAAAAGGGAGATCTCTATGAAATTTCCAATGCGGTAATTTCCGATAAAAAAGCCGGTTTCAACGACGGACGTTATTCGACAGGCGCTCTTGCCATCTGGTACAAAGACGCAAAGCCATGTTTGCTGCTTGCGGGCAGAAAAGAGGACTATTACTCCACCACTTCGGGTTATTCAAACGGATATGTTGAAATTGCATTAGACGAGACAACAGGCAAAATAAAGGATGGCGCCGTATTCAACGAACCGGGCAAAATCGCGCCGACCAGCATTGACAGTTACGATCGTTACACGCCCTCTTTAGGGAAAAAACTTATAAATCATATTATTCAGACTCCTTCGGCAATAGACGCAAACATGATCATGTTCGCCTCCACGCAGCAGGACGGCGTTTGGTCATACCGTGACCATGGTGACGGCATAGCATGGAATGCGCATGAGAAGTAATAATATGTTTTTAAATTAATGGACGAACTGTTTAACGAAAAAAACAAATCTTCCGCGAGCCCTCTTGCGGACAGGATGCGTCCGCGCACACTGGAAGATATTATAGGCCAGGATCATATCGTAGGTCAGGGAAGATTGCTGCGCCGCGCCATTCAGGCTGACCGTCTTTCGTCAATAATCCTTTACGGGCCGCCGGGTACGGGTAAAACTTCGCTCGCCGCGGTTATCGCCAATACAACCCGCGCCGCTTTTGAAAAATTAAACGCCGTTCTTTCCGGCGTAAAAGACATACGCGAGGTAATTGACCGCTCGGACGACCGTTTTAGGCTTTATGGCAAAAGAACTATCCTGTTTGTAGACGAGGTTCACCGCTGGAATAAAGCCCAGCAGGACGCCCTCCTTCCCTGGGTGGAAAACGGCACTGTGATTCTTGTCGGCGCAACTACGGAAAATCCCTTTTTCGAGGTAAACCGCGCCCTTGTCAGCAGGAGCCGCATTTTCCAGTTAAAACCCATGGGACAGCCGGAACTGCTTGAAACGGCGAGGCGTACTCTTGCCGACAAGGAACGCGGCTACGGTAAATGGAATGTCAGTTTTGAAGAAGGCGCGCTGGAACACATTGTGGAGGTTGCAGGCGGGGACGCAAGAAGCCTTCTTAACGCAATTGAACTTGCGGTAGAAACAAGCGTTACCCCCTGGCCGCCCGGGGAAGGGACTGAAATTCACATTTCCATGGAAGCTGCTGAGGAAAGTATACAGAGGCGCGCGCTTCTGTACGACCGCGACGGCGACTACCATTTTGACACCATCAGCGCATTTATTAAAAGCGTCAGGGGCAGCGACCCGGACGCCGCATTGTACTGGCTCGCGAAAATGGTTCGCGCCGGAGAAGACCCAAAATTTATTTTCAGGCGGATGATTATCCTGGCAAGCGAAGACGTTGGTCTTGCCGATCCAAACGCGATCTCTATCGTCATCTCCTGCGCCCAGGCCTTTGAAAGAATCGGCTTTCCTGAGGGAAACTTTCCGCTTTCCCACGCCTGCCTGTACCTTGCGACAGCCCCCAAATCAAATACAGCCATGTCCTACTTTGACGCTCTCAAAGAAGTGGAACGCGAAGACTCTGAAGTCCCCAACCACCTGCGGGACGCAAGCCGAGACGCGGAAAGTTTCGGCCACGGCGAGGGATATGTCTATCCCCACGCTTACCGCGACCATTGGGCCGCCCAGCAGTACTTGCCTGGCACTTTACGCGGAAGAACTTTTTACATTCCGTCATCGTCCGGCTATGAGGGAAAAATTCGCGAAGACGTTTTACGAAAACGCGAATTGCAGGCGGCAATCGTATTAGGCTCGCAAAATGCGGATGCTGACGGGGAATTTTTAACATGGTCTGCGGCGGCAAAAGGACGAGAGAGCTGGTTTAAGCGCCTTGAATCGGGAAGAAGCAGGCTCCTGTTAAGCGACAGGGACATAATTTTTTCAGCGGCTTCCGTTACGCGACAAGATCGCGTTTTAATTCCCCTCGCGAATGACGGGCTTCTTCTTTGGGAAAGCCTTCGCCGCTGCCCGGAGGGACTTACAGCCGCGCTTGTAAACAACGCCGCCGCAAAAGACGCGCTTTATCAATACGCCTCCGTGTTAGATGAAACTGAAAAACCGTTAATCGCCGTAACCGAAGAAATTTTACCCAATCCCAAAGATTGCGACGGGTGGTTTTCCTGCTCCCAGTTTGACCATATCCTACTTCGCGCCGTCAGATTAACCTGCACTCCCGCTCTTCTTGCTACCCGCGCAAAGGCCCTTCTTGCAAAAAATGGAAATGTAATCTTACTATGCTCCCCTCCCCGCCTCGGCGAACGTCTTTCGCGCATCCTTTTACAGGAATGCGCCCAAAAAGAACTTTCATCAGCGCTGGAACAAGCAGAAGACGCGTTCTTTAAAAACAGCGCGGATCTTTGGGAAGCGGAAGATTTTACGGCCGCCTTTGAAGAACAGGGCTTTAACGTATCCGTCCAAACAATCGAGCAAAAAGAAGAACGTCTAATCACCGAAAAAGACCTTTCCGTCTGGTTCAGTCCCGATAAATCCCGCTGGGGCTCTTTTATGGCAAAAACCCTAAAAAAAGACGATTTTTCCGCTATTGAAGAAGCGCTTAGAACGCGAATTGGCAAGGGGCCGCTGCTATGGAAGTGGAAAAGTATCTGTTTGTTAGGGAAGTAGTTAGTGGTTAGTGGTTAGTTATTAGTGGTTAGTATTGTTGTTTGGGAGATTATCTTACTTTGTATTATTCCCAAATTTTATCTCGCAGAGGCGCAAAGGACGCAGAGTTGTTGTTCGAAATATTTTCATTATATCTTCATGGTTCTTGTTTTAAAGATAATATATTTTGTATAACGAGAATCTATCGGACAGGAGCTTTGCGTCCTCTGCGCTTCTGCGTGAGGTCTTCTTGTGAATTATTTGTTGTTGCAGAGTATTAATTTTTTCTTATATGCCTTAAAAGAAAAAATGCAGTAAAGCAAAGTACAGATATAATAATTGAAACAACAAATTGAAAAATCATTCTTTTCCAGCGGGACTGCCCCAGTCAATTTCTTTTTGAGGTTTACGCTTCTTGTTAAAATCCGCTCCATAAAATTCCGTTAGCCGTTCCTTAGTGGTTTTATGTTCTTTAACATTTTTTTTGGTAATAATGTTTTTTTCTTTTTCCAATAAAGTTTTAACTTCCGCTATTAATTGTTCTTTGGCGGGAATATAGTATACATAGTTAGCTGCAAATACCTGATTGCTTAATCCGCCCAGAGCGTATTCGGCTATAAAATCCTTTTGATTCTTGCACAAGATGATCCCAACTGGAGCATTATCCTCAACATCATTTACTTCGGTTTTGAAATAGTTAAGATAAGCATTCATCTGTCCCACATATTCAGGCTTTAAATCTCCGGTTTTTAAGTCAATTAATACATAGGCTTTAAGAACCTTGTTGTAAAAAACCATGTCCACATAATAATGGATATTTCCCAGCGTGATTCGCTGTTGGCTTCCAACAAACATGAAGCCTCTGCCCAATTCCAGAAGAAAATCTTCAAGACGCTTGATTAGTTTTGCTTCCAAATCTCTTTCCAGTATGGGTTTTGATTCAGGAACGCCGAGAAATTCAAAAACATAGGGATTCTTAATAATATCCACCGGGTTGTTAATGGTTATACCCTTTTTGGCAAGGTTCAATACTTTTTGTTTATTTGCCTTTCCATTTGAAAGCAAAATCCGTTCGAAAAGCCTTGTCTCAATCTGCCGGTTTAATTCGCGAACAGACCAGAGCGAATTGACACACTCATTTTGATAAAATTCCCGCTCATTTTTGTCAGCAATTCCTAAAAGCTCGCAATAATGTGACCATGTCAATTTTCCAGACAGTGTCTGGAAAATTTGGTATTCCAGATAGAAGTTTCTCATGTTTTGCAGATTGGAACGGGAAAAGCCTCGCCCAAGTTCTGCTGTAAGCCTTTTTGACAATTCCGGCAGCAAATTTGCGCCGTATTGGGCTTTTACATTGCCCTTCTGTTCGTATTCTACAATTATTCGTCCAATGTCCCAATAGGCTTGAAGCATGGCGGTATTTACTTCGCTTGCCGCTTTATTCCGCGCTTCATAAAGACGATTTTTTATCTCTTTGACTATTGGTTCAAGTTTTGTCATTTTTTGCCCTGTTTTCATGTTTGTTTTCAATTTATCAGTACCATGCCAATTTGCCAGACAGTGTCTGGCAAATTTGGTTTTTTATCTTTACCCACTATTCAAACCACGCTCAGCTTTCTAACCTCGCTCTCTTCTCACTACCTACTAACCACTTCCCTACCTAGGGTCGGACAAGCCGGAAGCCACCATCGGAGCTTCCGGAGTTTGGGTTGCCGTAGTTCCGGTACGCAGGACGCAGGACCTCGGCCGAATTGTACCAGCTACCGCCGCGAAACACGCGGTAAGTCCCCGAGGACGCGCCCAATGGATCGGTCTGCGACCCCGCTCGAATAATTTCCATACCAGTCCCAGCACCACTCCCATACGTTCCCGTGCATATCGTATAAGCCCCATGCGTTGGCGGGCTTTTGTCCTACAGGATGAGTCTTATCGCCGCTGTTCGCCTCGTACCAGCCGGTATTATCATTTATGTTAGATCCTGTGTTATATGCGTTAGTTGTCCCCGCTCTACAGGTATATTCCCATTCCGCTTCCGTAGGCAGGCGATAGCCGTTAGCTCCTCGGTTCCAGCTTACTATCCTGCTATCCCCTGTACCGCTTATGGTATACGCAGGAGTCAGTCCTTCTTTCTGACTTCTCTTGTTACAGTACTCTATAGCGTCATACCAGCTTACATTTTCTACCGGTAAATTGTCTCCTTTAAATTCGCTGGGGTTTGTCCCCATTACTTCCTGATATTCTTTTTGCGTTACCTCGTATTTCCCCATGTAAAAACTGCTTACCGTTACCTGATGCTGGACTTCATCATTATTATGCTTCGGTTCACTGGCAGGACTTCCCATTGTGAATGTCCCGCCTTGTATGCGTACCATGTTGGCTGGTATGGATTGCTGGGGAATGTCTGGCTGTATAATTTGCGCGGGTGCTCCCTGCTTCCTGAAAAAGAGAAATGTCGCGCCTTCCTGATGGCTGGCGGCGGTTAGAGTGCCGTAAAGAGGAGTGGTTTTTCCTACGGAAAGCCGCACGTCGTTGTAGATTCCTAAAGGATCAAGCAATGGAGAGGTGTTTTTTCGCAGGCAGTTAATAAAGGCGGTTGAAAATTCTGATTGGTCGGGTACTGTTTCGCTGGAACCTGAGGTAAGTACCTGGCGGCTGGTTAACGCGTAAGCTTTGCGGTAATATGCGTTGTCAATTTGCGGAGGCAGGGCGCGGGTGGTATTGAGAATGTCGCCTGAAAAACAGGCGTCAGAAACCATAAAGACATGAATCGTTTTAAAGCGCGAGATTAAGCCGCGAATCTGGCTGATGGGCAACCAGTTCTCCTGGGAGAATTGATCGGTTCCGCCGTCTACAGGTATCCAAAAACCGGCGTCAGAAGTCTTGTCAAGGTGTCCGTGCCCCGCGTAATATATAAAAAGGGAGTCATGCACGCCCAATTTTGACTGCAAATCGGAAAAAGTCCTTAAAATATTCTGTTTGCTGGCTTGCGCGTTGTACAGTTCGACCACTTCATCAATAAAGTAATCCTGTTTTAAAATATCCCGAATCTCTTTCGCATCCGAAACGGGCTTTTTAAGCGCCGGCCAATAACGATAAGCGTCAATGGCGATGAATAACGCATACTGTTTGCCAATATTTACCTGAGAGCCAAGATTTTCAACGGCAACTACGGATAAACCCCGATTCTGCGCATAAATATTAATCGCAAAAAACAGTATAAAAACAAAAACCGATAACTTTTTCATGTTCCAATTTTATCACTATTATTCAATATATACAACAATAACAAATAGTAAATAGCAAATGCAAATGTATTCTTTATTTATTATTTGTTATTTATCAGTATTTTGTTATTTTTTATTTACTATTTATCAGTATATAGTTCACAAATTTAATAATTTATGTTATATTTAAAATATAATGAAAAAGGAAGTTTCCAAAAAAACAGTAAAAACCCCCGCTAAACAGGTAAAGAAGCCTGTATCTAAAAAGGCTTCCGTTAAGGCTAAACCTGTAAAAACATCAATAAAAACGGCAAAAAAGACTGTAAAACCTGCCGTTAAAAAAACAGGAAAACCGCCGGTTAAGTCCGCTTCAAAACCTTTGTCAAAAGAAACGTCAAAAAAAACTGTTCCTGAAAAAACATCAAAATCGGCCCCAAAAATAGAAAAAAAGCCTGTTTTTAAGCCTTCGTTTTTAATAGAAAAACCTATTGTAAAACAAGCTGAAAAGCCAGTTGAGAAACCGGTGGAAAAACCACTAGAAAAACCCTCAAATTCTCAACAACAGGACATGAGTCTCCCCGAAGGAAGCGCCTTACAGCCAACAGGTCACCGCCGTCCATTAATAGTCTTCCCAAAATAATTTTTAATTTTCTCTAAAGTATAAATCCCCGCCTGCCGACAATAAAATTGGAAAGATGTATTTGACGTGGGATTTCCGCGGATTCCGCCCTGATACATCATCTAAACGGTTTAAGCCGGAAACGGCTGGAGCCAAACGGGAGCATGGATGCTTTCGTAACAGTTCAAGGAGGATCTTATGATCATTAATCACAACCTGAGCGCAATGTTTGCGGACAGGTCCCTCAAGGTAACGCAAGTTTTCCTTACCAAAAACATGGA
>Ga0268262_10004475_pt1 | contig 14448 bp, 14 predicted proteins | sample TergutNc150P3_FD_190354 | JGI IMG/M metagenome (GOLD analysis project Ga0268262, IMG submission 190354) | Nasutitermes corniger P3 segment gut microbial community from laboratory colony in Florida, USA - Nc150 P3 (SPAdes) (version 2) | ecosystem: Host-associated > Arthropoda: Insects >... | reverse complement strand
CTTGTACACCTGCTGCACCTTGTGCAAGACCATGATCAGATTGCCCGGCTTGTCCTTCCATTCGGCTATGAAGGAGTCGAGTTCGGGCGGCAGTTGCGTCAATACCGGCATACTTTGGGGCATGGGGCGAACCTCCTGAGAACGTGTTTATGTTATGAAATCTCGGTTTTTACGGCTTTTTAAGGCTTTTCACGGCTTTTTACGGCTTTAAGGCGTAAATATTGATACCTATAACAATATAATATATGGCGCGATAAGTGGGGATTTTTTTTATATTTAGATTTTTCGGGGATGTATTCAGGCGTTTTTTGGGGAGAGCGGGAACGTTTTTTCTAACTTTTTTTAGATTACTATTGACTTTCGGCGCGGAATTAGGTATCTTTACTACTAAATGGGCATAGCAGAAAGCGGCTTGGACTTAAACCGCAGGGCTTTCGTGGCCATTTTCAGTATTTGGCCGCCCCTTTTTCTGAATAGACGGCAGCAAATAGTTTGCATATATTGCTCTCATTAAAGCTCGGAGAGGGGAAGTGCGTAGGAGCGTTCGCTTGTGCCTCTTCTAATATACCTCCGAGCTTTCCTATTTTTATAAGTTCAGCGGTGTATATCCTTTTGCCCCCATGTTGACGACTTTCTTTCACTGTTATATACGCTACGGCCTCCCCAAAATTGAGCGGCGCGGCAAAACGATGGATAAATATGCCTACTTCACCATCCTTGTCAGGGCGTTCCCACAACTTGAAAGACGCCTTAAATAGATTATTGATGTCAGAAACCACAGCGTAATGCTGTGCCCTCGTAAAACCGTTTTGCTCGGATTTACCGACAGCTGTATTAGATACCAACTTCCCGACGGACGACCTGCTTAACCGTACCTTTTCACCGTCGTGGTCGTTTTTCAGTATTACTTCGCTGTTTTCGCCAAGCAGGTTCAGGAGCTTCTGCCGTGCTTCTTCGTATTTCATTCCACGCTGATACATCTCAGTTTTATCTTCCACTTCCCCCAACCCCGCAATTTGTGAATTATACCCCACTAATATAATCTCCGCCACAAGCTTTTAGATGACTTTTTGGTGTGTGCAGTCAGGAAAAACCAAGAAAATTTGACTTTCGGGGTCGGATATAGGTATTTTAAAGGGGAGGAAACCTTCCCGCTGGGCGGATCGGGGTTTTCTAAATTTATTTAACCATTTTACATTTAATCAATGGAGAGGCGTTATGAAAAAGGCGCTTGTTTTTGTGATATTGGCGGGGCTGTTTGCAGGGTTATGTTTCGCGCAACAAGGCGGGAACGTTGAGAAGGGTATCATTGGTACGTGGAATGATGAACGTGTGGGGACGTGGGTATTTAGTGCCGATGGAAAAGCAACAATTAATGGAAAAGAGGGAAAATTTGGCGTTACTGACGAGATATTGTCGATAGTTGGTAATGTTGATTTACCCGGTATGTGGAATGTTTCTATGTCGTCTGATGGGAAGACGTTGATTCTGAATTATGGTAATGGTAAAGGGTACTGGCTAACTAAACAGTAGAGACTCCGTCCGCCCGAAAATATTTGATTTTCGTCAAGAAAAGAGGTATATTAATAACCATGAATAACGCTGAATTGCAGTTTTGGGGCACTCCTGAAGCTATGGCCGCCTTTGTAAGGAGAACAAGGCGTCCGGGCGAGGGGCCGAGGGGCTATGACAGCAGACATGATTTTGAGTTTGCGGTAATATTTGCGGAGGAACTAGGCGAGGCAGGCGAAACCCTGCTTGCCGAACTCATGAAGATGAAAGAGGCTTCGGAAGCAGCCGAACCCATGTTGGAAGTGACCGCTCACGAATTGGTCGCGGTCTGATTTCGGGTCAAAACTGCCCCCGCACCCCCATAGCCCCTAAGATCCGCTTGGGGATATCCGTGTTGTCCATCCGACCGATGAACCGCTCGCTGCCGGCGCCGAGCGCGTAGACTGGGACCGGCTCCCCGGTGTGAGCGTTGGTGGTCCAGCCGAAGCCGGCTTCGGAGTTCAGCAGCTCCGGCTTTAGTCCGTATGGGATGTTGCCAGAACCGAGCGTCAGCCCGCCGGTCGCGTGGTCGGCGGTCACCACTATCAGCGTCTCGTCGGGGCGCTTCTTGTAAAATTCCACCGCGATTTCCACGGCATTCGATAAGTCAATAACCTCATGAACCACCCCGGCAATGTCGTTGGCGTGAGCCGCCCAATCTATCCGACCGCCCTCAACCATGAAGAAGAAACCGTTGGAACCATCGAGACGGTCTATCCCGGCCCTCGTGAAATCGACGAGCGTCCACCCGTCATTGCCGGTGCGGTCGACCGCCGGCGTAAGCGCGTTTTGACTGCGGGACTCCTCCTGCAACAGGATGATCTTTTGCGAGGCGGATGCGCTCTTCAACTCCGCGGGCGTCCGTACTACGGCGTAACCGTACTTCTCTATCTGCGCAAACACGCTCTCATCATTGCCGCCCATCCCGCTCGGTTGCAGGAAACCCGAACCGGCGAAGAAGCCGAAGCCTGAGGGCGCAAGTTGGCGGGCTATGGCGTAGTAGTTGTCGCGGCTCTCCTCCACCGCGTAGAAGACCGCCGGCGTGGCGTGGTCGATAGAGACGCTGGTGGCGATCCCGATCTTGTACCCGGCGTCTTTCAGCGTGTAGGTAATGCTCTTGTACTTTTGCCCTTGAGGGCCCATGCAGATCATGCCGTTGTTCGTCTTGTACCCGGCGGACAAGGCGGTGCCCGCCGCCGCGGAGCAGGTTATGTAGGAGTTGGCCGAAAACGTAGAGACAAAGCCCTGCGCCGCGAACTTCGTGAACGAGAGCGCGTTGTTCCCGATTCTGTCGGACGACGCGGCGAGAAAGACCTCGGCGGCAGCGACGTGGGAGAGCCCCATGCCGTCGCCTATGAACAGAAAGACGTACTTGGCGGGCGGCGACGACGAATCGACGGCGGCGAGGTCGCCGGTCGGCGGAGCGCAGGGTTGCTGCGGATCGCACGGCTGCTGCGTGGCACAGGATGACAGAAGAAGGATGGCGGTCGCTATTACCGCGAATAACCGCGATGTTATTGACAACTTGACTGTCTTCATTAATTTTATAGTCATTACTGACACACTCATTTTTAAACCAATCCGGTTATATTTAGAATTAAAATTTTTCTACTCGTTATCTCTTCTTGCTAATTCTTCCCGAATCTCTCTTAATGCCTTTATGGTTCTAATCTTTTCAACAGACTTTATCACATACATCGCGTCTTCTTCGTATACCTCAATTCTATACGGATAACGAATTTCATTAGCATATCTGTTCAGAAAACCGCACTCCATTTTTATTTCTTGAAAAGCACTGTCTATTTCAATACATTTATCAATTAACAGCAATAAATTATGGGTTTTCTGTGGAATAATACCATTGTACGTTAAATAGCATTTTAAGTATTTCTCCACAGCTTGGGCACACAAATAGCAAATAACCTCAAGATGTTTTCTAACGGATTCATTCAATATCTTCGCCGAATCAAAATCGTCATCAGCTATTATCATCCATTCTTTGACGTCATTAATGTTCATACAGCACTCTGCCTTTTTGATAGACTGTTTTCTCAAAAACATTCTCTACTCTTCTTTTATTAAACATCGTTTCACTGTTCAAAAACAAATCTATAACGTAAATCTTTTTGTAACTCAAATCAACAACAATCTTTGCGTAAATTTCCGTCAGGTTGCCCACCCCATCCGGCGTTACTATGTAGATATCAATATCGCTTTTATCGGACGGAGTCCCATAAGCGTGGGACCCGAATAGGTATATGCACCGAGCGGGTACGAATTTTAGGATAGAATCCTTGATATCTTCTATTTTTTCGACAAACTCTTCCATTATCATCTTCTTTCGTTCGTTTTTTGTTGGGGCGTTAAGCCAACGCAACCCCTAAGACCACTATGATTTATAAAAATAAGATAATGGCACGTTAAATGTCAATATTTTTTATATTTTGATAATTTATTTGACCTTGCCGCCGGAAATGTTGTATCTTAAAGTAATAAGGTTTAGTATTGATAAGGATAAACCAATAACCGGCGATTATGAATGAACCGACAAGAAACGTTAACACTATTGACCCAAATCCGCGACGGCGCCGTCTCCCCGGAAGACGCCCTGCTTAGGCTGCGTACCGCGCCTTTTGAGGACTTGGGGTACGCCAAGCCGGACCACCACCGGGGGTTGCGGCGGGGCGTTCCCGAAGTAATCTACGGGGCTGGCAAGACCCCGGAACAGATCGCCGGCATCGCCTCGGCTATGCGCGGCGGCGGGCAGGAGGCGGTCATCATCACGCGGCTCACCAAGGAGGCCGCCGAAACGGTCAATAAAAGCCTCCCAATAACCTATTACGCCGACGCGCGGATAGGGATAGCGGGCAAGATGCCGAAGCCTGACGGGATCGGCAAGATCGCGGTCGCCACAGGCGGAACGAGCGACATTCCCGTGGCCGAGGAAGCGGCGGTCACCGCTGAGGCCTTGGGCAACGAGGTGGTCAGAGTGTACGACGTAGGCGTGGCAGGACTGCATAGGTTGATGGCGCGACTCGGCGACATAATGGACGCCCAAGTGATCATATCGATCGCGGGGATGGAAGGGGCGCTGACCAGCGTAATCGGCGGGCTGGCGGACTGCCCGGTTATCGGCGTTCCGACGAGCGTCGGCTACGGAGCCTCGTTCGGCGGGGTTTCGGCGCTGCTCTCAATGCTCAACTCATGCGCATCGGGGGTGAGCGTTGTGAATATTGACAACGGGTTCGGGGCGGGGTATCTGGCGAGTTTGATAAACCATCAACGGCAGGAGAGGAAATCTTAACGTGGGGATGAAAACGCTATACTTTGAATGCGGCATGGGCGCGGCGGGGGATATGATGACGGCCGGACTCTTGGAGTTGCTTGATTGCGGCGCCCGCGTTGATTTTTTGAAACGGTTGAACAACGCGGGAATACCTGGAGTTGACGTTCGCGTTGAATCGGCTGTGAAGTGCGGGATTGCGGGGACTTGCGCAGTCGTTAGCGTTGACGGGCACGTTGAGGGGGATGAGCATCACAATGATAATGGTCATCACCATGTTGACGGCCATCATCACCACAATAATAATTCCAAAGATAACAATCATCGTCACGATAATGATCACCATGATAATCATAACCGCAGTAATGAACATCATCACCATGACGACGACAGTCACAACAATCACGCCGCTCACCACCACAACGATTATAGTAACATTGAGCGATTAATCAATAGTCTACGCATATCCGATAACGCGAAGAAAAACGCTCTTTGCGTTTACAAATTGATAGCCGACGCAGAGAGCTACGTCCACGGGAAACCTGTTGACAAAATACACTTTCATGAAGTTGGCGACATGGACGCGGTTGCCGACATTGTGGGCGTTTGTATGCTGATCGACGAACTCTCACCAGACCGAATCCTCGCCTCTCCGGTGAACGTTGGCGGCGGCAGCGTACGCTGTGCGCACGGTATCATGCCTGTCCCCTCTCCCGCCGCGGCTTACTTACTTCGGGGTATTCCGATTTACGGGAATGACGACAGCGGCGAACTCTGTACGCCCACGGGAGCGGCGTTGCTCAAACACTTTGTCAATAAGTTTTGCGATATGCCGACTATCTCCGTTGAGAAAATCGGTTACGGGATGGGAAAAAAGGATTTCGAGCGGGCGAACTGTTTACGTGTTTATATCGGGAGCGTCAACAGTATTAATGATGTTAACGGTATCAATGATATTAATGATAATAGCGGTATTAATAACATAATCCGCCCCAACGACCAAATTGCCGAATTAGTCTGCACTATAGACGACATGACCCCCGAAGCGGTTGCTTTCGCCCAAGAGACGTTACTTTCCGCCGGCGCTCTTGACGTTTACGCCACACCGACCGTTATGAAAAAAGGGCGTGCCGGAATCATATTAACTTGTCTATGCCGTATTAATGATAAAGACACTATCATCCCGCTGATATTCAAACATACATCCACGCTCGGCATCCGCGAATACATCGTCAACCGCTATATCCTGCACCGTGAACAATCAACACTCCAAACAAAATACGGCGAGATACGGGTCAAATCGTCAAGCGGATTCGGCGTAAAAAGGTCTAAACCTGAATACGACGACGTCGCGGCCATAGCCCGCGAACACGAAGTGGCTTTGAGTGATGTGCTGAAAGAGATAATATGAAAACCGTGAATCTAATAATGGTGATAGCGGCGATCGGCGTATTCCGCCTGTCCGACGCCGCCGAGCCGTCGGGGACATTTACCGACGCTCGGGACGGGAAGAGGTACAAGACGGCGGTGATCGGCGGGAAAAGATGGATGGCCGAAAACCTGAATTATGAGCCGAAAAACGGCAACTCTTGGTGTTATGAGAATGATAACTCATTCTGCGGCAAATACGGCAGGCTCTACGATTGGGAGACGGCGGCGAAAGTCTGTCCCGCGGGATGGCATTTGCCGTCCCGCAGGGAGTGGGATATTTTGGGACGGGCGGCGGGAGGCGAGAGACGGCCCGGTGACAGGTATGACGCAGTCGATTGGTACGGCGCGGGTAAGGCGCTGAAAGCGAAAAGCGGTTGGATCGATCCCGTCGGCAAAAGCGGCAACGGTTCCGACGTCTACGGGTGGGCGGCGCTGCCGGGCGGCTATTACGGTTACTACGACAGTTCTTTCACAGCCGCCGAGGTTGACGGCTATTGGTGGACGGCTACGGAAAGCTGGAATGACCGCGCCCACAGCCGGAATATGTACTACGGCAACGGCTACCTAAGCGAAAACGGCTTCCACAAGAACGTCGGACTTTCGGTACGCTGCCTGAAAGACGAACGCAAATACACCGTAACCGTTTTAAGCGCAAGCGCGGACGCGAAAGGCGGCGGCGATTACGTGTCTGACGAGACCGTTACCATAACGGCCGGAACGACGCAGGGTAAACAGTTCAAAAAATGGACTATTGCAAACGGCGATGTAACTCTTGCCGACTCGTTCAAATCGACGACCACGTTTACCATGCCGGCAAACAACGTTACGGTAAAAGCGAACTTTGATACAATCATTGTTGAGTCCGGTACGTTTACCGACGGGAGAGACGGCAAAACGTACAAAACTGTGGTCATAGGCGGCAAGAGGTGGATGGCGGAGAATTTGAATTATAAGATACCGTGCGAGTCTTGGTGTTACAACGACACTATTTCCTATTGCGATAAATACGGCAGACTCTATAACTGGAATACGGCGAAGAACATTTGCCCCGCCGGTTGGCATCTGCCCACTCGACTGGAGTGGGATTATTTGGAGGAGGTCGTAGGCGGTCGGAAGGTCGCGGGCGGGAGGTTGAAATCGAAGAGCGGCCGGCCGCGGAACAATTACAGTAAAACACACAACAACGGCACGGACGACTACGGGTTCTCGGCGTTGCCCGGCGGCAGGATGTTTTTAAGCGACGGCTGTATAAGTTATCACGATGCCGAAATTTCCAGCCATATTTGGACGGCCACGGATTACAATAGCGGTCGCGACGCCTATTGCGCAGGCATAGGAGAGTACTCCAACAACAGCATAGATTGGCACAGCCCGGGCAAGGACGCCGGATCTTCGGTGCGCTGCGTTCAAGACGGTATCATAGCGGCGGAAAAGAATTGGGAAAAGGAGTATGAACAACGGAAATCTGAAGATAAAAAAGCGGCGGAACAACTGCTTGAGAAAAACACAACTTACTTCGTCGACTCAAGAGACGGCAAGAAGTATCGCGCCGTAAAGATAGGCGGAACGACTTGGATGGCGGAGAATCTGAATTATCATACGGCAAAAGGCTCTTGGTGCTATGGCGACGATACTTCCAATTGCGGCAAATACGGCAGGCTCTACGATTGGGAGACGGCGAAGAGGGTTTGCCCGTCCGGTTGGTATCTACCTTCACTTTATCAGGAATGGAACAGTTTGGTTTTCATCGCCACGAGAGGCGATATGTGCGTTACCGGAGGCGGATGGGCCGGTACGCGGCTAAGGGCTAAAAGCGGCTGGCGTTACAACGGCGGCCAATATAACAGCACCGATGAATTCGGTTTCTCGGCGCTGCCTGGCGGTTACCGCAACTCTTATAAATCCGTTGACTTCGATAGGTTTTACGGCGACAGAGACGAGGAAGCCGACGACAGCGCTAACGCGGCTGACGCCGAAGCGGCCGACGACGCCAACATTAAATCGCTCAACAAAGGCCGCCGCTTCGAAAAAGTCGACAGCGCCGGCCGATGGTGGACATCCACATACACTTATAAACATGGCTCCGCCTACGCATACTATTTTGAAATGTGGTACAAACATTTCGGAATAAACGATTACACAAGTAATATGGCAAGCGGCTTGTCGGTACGTTGCGTATTGGGCGACGGCGGCGGCAAGCGGTCGGATTCGGCGCGGATTGCCATAGGAAAAGAGAGAATGAAGAGGGAAAGAGAGAACAGGATAAATGAAAGGGAGCGAATGATAATGGAAGCGAAGAAAATGGAAATTGAGGAGCAACAACTGGCGAAGCCGCGCATTGAGAAGATGTCCACATACTTCACCGATTCGCGCGACGGTCAAATGTATCGCGCCGTAACGATAGGCGGCAAGAGGTGGATGGCGCAGAATCTGAATTATAAACCGAAATCGGGTAACTCTTGGTGTTACAACGACAGCGTTTCCTATTGCGGCAAATACGGCAGGTTGTATGATTGGAAGACGGCCAAGACGGTCTGTCCGGCCATGTGGCGTCTCTCTACCGATCGGGATTGGGACGATTTAAATAAGGTTGCGTGCGGCGGACTCGGGAGCGAGAAACTTAGAACGGTAAGCGGTTGGGATTGGGACGATTTAAATGACAAGAGCGGCAACGGCACGGACGACTTCGGCTTTTCCATCTTGCCCGGCGGCAGTTGCGATAGCAAAGACAGCGTTATTTGCGGCGGCGCCGGCAAGTGGGGCGGTTGGTGGGTGATGAAAAACAGCGTCGGCGGCAAACCGTTCCACGGTCACGAAGGATACTCCCTCTCATACCACACAAACGCCGTGGGGGGACTCTACATAAAAGAAAGGGCCGCCTACTCCGTGCGCTGCCTGCAAGACACTGGCGGCGGCAAGACTATCCGCAACGAACCGCACAAAGCGAAATAACGCGGGAGTTATTATGAACAATTTCACACGGCATAAACGAACACTGCTATTGACGGCGGCGGTATTGACTGCCGTCGGCGCGTTTTGGGCGGCGGGACGCTCGAAGACGCCAGCGCCGGAACCGGCGTTTGAAACACCGATAATAATAAAAGCGGACTCCGTCTACGATACCGCCTACGACAATTGGTACGGGAAAATGTACCGCCCCGCCCCCACTAAGCAACCGGACGTTGATTACGACACGGTGAAGAATAGGATAAGAGCGCAACAACAATATTTCTCCAAGCGCTACGCCGCCGCCTCAGAAAAAAATCGGGCGGCTGTGCTGTCAGACGCTAAAAAATATCTGATCGGCACCATCCACGACACGATCTTCCCCTATTGGTACGACACCCCGTGGAATTTTTACGGCGCCACCCGCACCCCGAGACAAGGTTATATCGCGTGCGGCTACTTTGTCACCACAGTATTGACCGACGCCGGATTTCAAATCCCGTACGTCAAATGGGCGCAACTCGCCTCCGAATCCGTAATCGTGAAAATAGCCGCCGATATAAAGCGCTTCCGAAACCGACCTATGTCGGAAGTAATAGCGTACATCAATCAAACCGGCGACGGCTTATACATTGCGGGATTGGATTGCCACGTCGGATATATCTATAAATCGGACACTACCCTGCGATTCGTGCACTCAAACTACTATCAACCTGAAATAGGCGTAATGTCCGAACCGCTCGTTGGCGATAATCCGTTGAACAATTCCAGATATAGAGTAATTGGGAAATTATTGAGTACGGAGATGGTCAGGAATTGGGTAATCGGGGCAAGATATTAAAAAAGGGCGAACCCAACGGGCCCGCCCCCCCACTTCCGCCGCAACGTCAACTATCGGCAAGATTACTCCGACCGTTGACCCGACCCCAAAGTACCGCAATTCTTCTTAAATAAGCCGTCGCCGTTACCGCAATTCTTCACAATAGGATCGCCCGTACCGTCACGCTGTACCACCACTGATATACGGCTGTCGTCGTCTATCTTATCAACAACGACCGAAACTTGCCAAAAGTTAAGAGCGGCCGCGAACGACACATTCATATTAACTTCCATCACATACGCGCCATCGGGATTTTTCACCAAATTCACAGTTCTCGGTGTATTTTGATAGGCCTCCACACCTGTCGCGACTAATAACGTTTTTTGCGAGAAATCAACGGCTGGATAAGTTCCGTCGATACACCCGACGTAATTCTCCAATGCTTCATTGTTGTTAATAACAACGATCGTGCCGTTACTTTTGGCGGCAAAACGGTTTTCTTTCCACTCGCACGGGCTTTCTTCCAAAGAATACTCCTTGTAGCTTACGGGCACCGCGTCAGGACGCGGATCACCGGTTGTATTGCTACCGTGGAAAGGCGCAAACTCCAAATAGCTTTTACCTCCGTCGTAGTACAATTTCAACATTACTCCATCCACAAACGAAAACCTATCTATGGTCGGAAAACTACGACGCCACAGATCATCCGAACCATCAATATCACCCATTTTTGTACCGCCGAAATCCGCTATGCTGATTTTATAAATCACATCACCACCGCGAGATTCCTCCGTATACGTGCCCCAAAACTCATTTGTTAAAGAGAACGTATTGAGCGTACCGTTCTCTTTAAATGTCAGAGAATATTTTTTTTCACCAACCCCTTCAGTTTCCACCGCTATCGGCCAACCCCCAAAATCAACGTCCATGTATGTTGTCAACTTCCACGACGTTCCCACCAAAGACTGACCGGTAGAACTTTCTTTAAGCAACTTCCACTCACCGGTAAGCGTCTGATCACCCCCGCCGGTAGACGGTGTCTTCCCGCCCGTATTCGGCCCGACGCCTCCCTCATCGTCCGAGCAACCGGCCCACACCAACAAGCCCAACGCCAACCCCGCTACCGCCACGCAACCACGTAACAGTTTAATCATGGTACTACCCCCTGTCTTAATAGGTTTTAGGTTATATGAAATTTAGTGGTCATCCACTATATAATAAAACATCTCAACGGTAGAAATTTGTTACTTTTATTTTATAAATACCGTCACCCCCGCGTAAACACCCGGCCAAAAGCGTACCTTGGTCTCGTGGTAGTCGATCTGTTCATTTTCAGGTAACGTGATCGGTCGCTGATCACTCCCCACCCCGTTCGGCCCCGGCACATTAATTTTGTTCGGTTTAGGTATGATGATAAATTCATCGTTCCTATCCGCGACCAAGCAATTCAAATACGCGCCGCCGGAGAACGCCGCGTACCGTATCGGGGCATAGTTTACGCCCAAGCGCAATTTAAATAGATAGTTGCCGCTTTGGCGCGTATGTTTCTCAATCTTTGCTGTCGTATCTTCCAAAACAGGGCCGTCGAATATCCTATCAGTGTCAAAAAGCGTATCGACGTCGCCGTAGAATTTCATCAGCAAAAGATCCAAATTCACGTAAAACGGCGCTGTCATCCCAAACCGCGTGCCGAGTCCGCCCCCGTACGCTTTTGGCTTGCTGTCCAATGAGCCTATAGGTTGAGCGTACTCAAACTGCGCGTACAGCCACGGCGTACCCGCATAAGGCGAAACGCCCATCAGACCGTCAAGCCCCACGTAGTACGACAGTCCCAATATGCCTTTGCCGGCAATGTCCTTCAACAAGCCGATAGCCGTCTTCCCGCCGTTATCGTCCCCGCGCGCCGTACCCGCCTTCATCTTCATCACCCTCATATCGCTCATAGACAGCGCCGTCCTCTTGCCCGCCGCAATCTCCACGCCGCCGCCCATCCACGACAGCGAGGGCGTCTCCGCCTCTACCGAGTACTTCCCCGGCGGCATACCCAGTTCAATCGCCCGTCCGCGGTATTTGCGCAGTTCGGCGAATAAATTTCCGCTCTTGTCCCGTATAAAGAACCTGCCCTCAAGGTTTACATCCAGCGAGAGCGCCGCGCTCGTCTCGCGCAAATCGGTCATCACCACGTCGCCGGTCCCCACCAAATTCATGTCGCGGCTGGGGTGCTGCGTTCCGGCCCGCGTGTTCTGCGTATACTGCAACGTCTCGTTAAAGGCGTATTGATACGCCTCGCTGACCGACACCTTCCCGTCGCCCGTCATATCCGCCGCGCCGCGCATGCCGTTTAACAGCGCGTAGGTGAAGTAACTCCCCCTTATGCGGTCGCTCTCTTGGCTCGACTCGTTTTCGTTGCTCGATGTGAGGAAAGCGTAACCTTTAATGTTGGAACTCGCGTCGGAGAGGAAAGCGGGATGCGCCACGCCGCCCTTCGCGCGCGTTATCGCCCCCGACCCGCAGGCGTCGAGCACCGCTATCCTAACATCCGCGTCAAGGCCGTTCACCGCGCTCCTGAACTCCGACCATCCGAGCGTCTCCGACCCGAGTTTAAGCCCCTTTTCGTCGGCGTGGCCGCTGTAGTAGACAAAGACCTCGCCGCGCATGCCGGGATTAGCGGCTTTGTCGCTCGCCATGATTTTGCTCAATTTGGCTATGCCGCCGAGAAGCTCCCGGCCGCTCGGATCGGAGAGGACGACGGCGTTTTTCCGCTCCACCCCGCCCATATCGGTCAGCACGGCGGCGAACGCCGTAGCGTCGCTAACGGCGTACCGCAGCAAAACGCGATCCTTGCCGCCGTTGTTAGCGCCGGCGGAGAGCAGGTAGCGCCGGACGGGATCCGCCGCCGCCGTCAAAGCCGTCAATACAATTAAGGCGGCCGCCAAGATACGAGTGTTTTTCATGGTTCGTATGTCCGTATTAATGGTTAAATATAGTTGCCCATATCAATAAAACACCGTAACGATAGAAATTTGTTACATTATTTTATAAAAAATACCGCTGAAAAAGTTTTTTTAACTGTTTTCCATACCTATTATCTTCTCATTGTCGTCATTTTGACAATCCCCCGCCATAAACTACCGTTTCCGCCCCCCGCCCAAACTTTTTTCGGCAATCCCCCACACCCGTAATATACATTATTAAGTATAAAAACATTGACTTTTTGCGCAATTTAAAGTATCTTTATACCAAAGGAGGGTTTAACCATGATTACCGCAGAAAAACCGAGGCCGAAGGTACATTTTCCGGCAGTTATCGGGGAAGTCGTATATCCCGACGATCTTATGGACGAATTAGAAGCCGAGGCCGAAATCGCGTCATTACAGGCAAGCACGGGCGAGTTGCCGCCTACGTCTTTGGAAGATTTTGCGCGTGAACTGGGGATTGATTTTTAAATAGGATAATTTTTATGATCCGCGTCGGACACCATGACGTCGAGAAACTGAGAAAAGTGCAAGATTATTGAGAACTGTCAAAAAGGGCGGCCCCGACCGAGACCGCCCTAACAACCGATTACCACGGAGACTTTCCTACCGACCGGAAACGACCGGAGGCGTCGTTACCACTGTGGTAGAACCCACCCACCTTTCCACGCCCCATCGCCGACGTAAATTTTACGTTGTTCATAGAGATTTCCACTGTCATCAATCGCGTAATGCCAGTGAGGCTCAAGCGGAAGATAGTAATAGGGTTGGTCTTCGGTTATCCAATCTATAACATACACAATCAAACCGTCAGACCCCTTTCTTTCACCCTTTTTTATAACAATATCGCTCTTATTAATATCAGCGAGAACTCCTCTTGCCACCAATTCATCAAACCCCGCCTCATACTTTTCTCTAAACAACCGTTTCGCCGCGTCGTCAAAGTCAGAGCCGTATTTCTCCACAAACGCATATACCCAAACGCTATCCTGATTGCCCTCGCCGCCACTGGGCGGTTTAGTTACCCCGCTCGGAGGCGTTCCTCCGCCCGTGGTCTCGCCGCCCGTCGTCCCGCCCGTAGTCGTCCCGTCCCCGCCGGTAGGCCCGACCCCGCCGCCCTTGTCGTCCCCGCAGCCGACCAACAAAAACAAGCCCAACGCCAACCCGACCGCCACGAATATACGTAACAGTTTCATCATGGTATACCTCCATAACAGTTATTAAGTTTCATGCCTCAAATGGCTACTATCTGCCTATTATATAATATAATACTTCTACGGTAGAAATTTGTTACTTTTATTTTATAAATACCCATTTTTAAGCCCCGCCGACCGCCCCCGCCCAAACTTTTTTTGGCAACCCCCCCGCCCGTAATGTATATTTAATTATGGACCAAATCCTGAAAATCCTGAAGGTACTGAAGATATATTTTGATAGTTGTT
>Ga0268262_10004474_pt1 | contig 14453 bp, 12 predicted proteins | sample TergutNc150P3_FD_190354 | JGI IMG/M metagenome (GOLD analysis project Ga0268262, IMG submission 190354) | Nasutitermes corniger P3 segment gut microbial community from laboratory colony in Florida, USA - Nc150 P3 (SPAdes) (version 2) | ecosystem: Host-associated > Arthropoda: Insects >... | reverse complement strand
GGAAAGCAAGGGCGTATGCCCGAAGAAGGGACGAATTCTTTAACGAGCTGCGCGTCCTCATGCGCCGTAACTTCTTTGAAAGTTGGCAGGAACTCATTGTTTTCATGTATTCTGACCTTGATACGGGGTAAACTTTAAATTGCTGTATAGGGGTGCAGGGCGACCGCCTTATATTTTCAATTTACATTTATTTATTACCATGTTACTATATATAAAATCGTGGAAAATGCGTGAATTTCAGGCATTTTACCAAACTAATCATCATTTGGAGGAGATTCAATGAAGAAACTATTAACGGTGCTAATTGTGGCAACTCTGCTGGTGTCGCCCGTGTGGGCCACCGGTAGAAGTCAGGGAGCGACTCAGGAAGTCAATCAGGAGCTTTCCTTCGTATATTCCGGTGAGATTACTTCCCTTAATTACTACACACAGGGTTCGGAGACTACATACGCGAAAGCGGCGATTTTACTCGACGGCCTTGTCGAAAATAACAAGTACGGCGTCCAGATCCCCAATATAGCCGAAAAATGGGAAAATTCCCGCGACGGGCTTACCTGGACATTCACCCTTAGAAAAGACGTAAAATGGGTAGACAATACGGGAAAAGTCGTAGCCAACGTTACCGCTAACGACTTTGTGTCAGCGGCAAAATACTGCCTGACCCAGGCGAACGCGCCTTACTACGAAGATTTCTACACCGATTATTTTGTTGGCGCGAAGGCTTATTGGGACAGCACGGCCCCCGGAAAGACCCCGCTAAACTTCAGCACTGTCGGCGTAAGGGCGGTTAACGACTACACGCTCCAGTACACGCTGACAGAACCCTGCCCCTACTTTATGACAATGATGAACTGGGTGCCTTTCTACCCGGTTTACCAGCCCTTCCTCGACAAGGTTGGCGATAAATTCGGCACATCAAACGACAACATACTTTACTGCGGCGCTTACATAATGGAAACATGGCGCCCCCAAAACACGCAGGTTTATGTAAAGAATACAAACTACTACCTTGCCAACGAGATTCACATCAGCAAGATGACATACACCTACAACGCGGAAGCCGCTACTCTGGCACCGGAATTGTTCAAACGAGGGGAAGTCAGCTATACATCTATTTCAACTTCAATTCTTGACGATTGGCTTAAAGATCCCCAACTCTCAAAGTATATCCGTCCGTCAACGGCCGCGTGGTACAGCTTTTTCTACGCGTTTAACTTCGATCCTAATTTCGCCGCCGAGTACGAGCCTGAGAACTGGAAAATCGCGGTAAACAACCTTAACTTCCGCAAGGCCGTGTCCGCAGCTTTAAATCGTGTCAATGCCATGATGACTGAAAATCCTGGGGATCCGCAGGGCAGTCTTATCAGGACAGTTACCCCACCCGGCTTCTGCGTAGCAGGCGGAAAGGACTACACGCAGACCGGCGATTTGGCCCGTATCAGCAACACCAATCCCTACGATGTAGCGGCGGCGGCAAGATATCGCGATGCGGCAAGAACCGAACTCCGCGCCGCCGGAGCGACATTCCCCATCAAGGTACTTATGCCCTACAACTCAAGCGGTACCGAATGGGCACAGCGTTCCCAGGTTGTTAAGCAGAACCTCGAGAGTACCCTTGGTGCCGACTTTATCCAGATCATGATCTTCGCCGCCCCGCCCACAAACTTCCTCGGTGACAACAGGCGCAATGGCCGCTTCGCGCTCCTTGAGTGCAACTGGGGCCCCGACTACTCCGACCCTGAAACGTTTACCGATCCTTTCGTGCTGGGCGGCAGTGTCTACAACAAGCCGTGGCTTGCAACCGGCATAGGACCTACCTATGCAGGCCTCGTCACCACCGCCAAAGCCGAGAAGGTTGACCTCGCGAAACGCTACGAACTGTTTGCCCGCGCGGAAGCCTTCCTTATCGATAACGCTATGGTTATCCCTTATAAGAGAAGCGTACCCGGCTGGGTAGCAAGCTACCTGAATCCGTTCGAAACAAATTACTCAAGCGCCAACGTTATGTCAGATTACAAGATGAACAATTTGAAAAAACTCGCTGCCCCCATGGGAGCGGCTGAGTTCGTAACACTCCGCGAGCAGTGGAACAAGGAACGTGAAGCGGCTCTAAGGGCTTTACAACGGTAGTTTCAGTTTATTCCAGCGCCAATTTATTTTGGCGCTGGATATTTTTATGCGGGAAAAATGTTAGCTTATTTTTTTAAGCGCTTTGGACAGAGTTTCCTTACGCTGTTTATTATAGTAACGTTTGTCTTTTGCCTGCTGCGGTTGATGCCCGAAGAAGGCTATCTTGGTCCGGGAACTGACAGATTGTCGGAGTCCGCCAAGGAGGCGATTCTCCGCAGCATGGGTCTGCGCGATCCGCTTATAGTGCAGGTAAAGAATTTTTATGTGAAAATGCTTAAGGGCGATCTTGGTAAATCCGCCATCTACAGGCCTCAAATCGAAATTACGGTGATACTCAAGGAAAAAATACCATACTCTCTTTTTTTCGGGCTGGCCAGTATATCAATTTCTCTGCTTGTAGGCATTACCTCAGGCGCGTTAATGGCAAGGAAAAAAGGTAAATCCTTTGACAAGGTAGGCACGGTCTTCATTGTATTTATGATAGCCGTACCGGCGGTTATTTATCACCTGCTGATCCAGCTTTACGTAACGGAGTGGACGAAACTTCCAATGCTGTTCAATGAAAGGCGTCCTGAAACCTGGATACTTCCTACCTTGTCGCTGTCGATATCGGGCATCGCTTCCTACTCCATGTGGATGCGCCGATACATGGTAGACGAAATAAACAAAGACTATGTCAAACTTGCTACCGCCAAAGGACAGACAAGCCAGAGGATCATGATCAGGCATGTGTTCAGAAATTCTTTTGTGCCGGTAATTCAATATATACCGTCTTCAATATTATATACCATCGCGGGTTCGATATATGTCGAATCGCTTTACTCCATACCCGGCATGGGCGGGCTTTTGGTGCAGGCAATCCAAAGGCAGGATAACCCCCTCGTGCAGGTGCTTGTTTTGATATACTCAGGCTTGGGCGTATTCGGGCTTATGCTGGGAGACATAGCAATGACAATTGTTGACCCGCGCATTAAATTCGCCAAAAGGAAAGAGGCGCGCTGATGTCATTCTTCCTGGGCAGAAAAAAATTCCGCGATCTGACGGAAAACATTTCCGGGCAAATACAGAAGCTTCCTGACAATGAGCTTTTCGCGCCTGTGGAATACGATCCTGTCGGCGCGGAGCGCGGCGGTTACTCCAACTATTCCTACTGGCGTTCCACTTTCAGGATGTTTTTAAAGAACCACATGGCCTTCACCCTCCTCGCCGTAATGTTTATTTTGATTCTGTTCTCTGTCATCCAGCCGTACCTTCCCTATCAGAAGGACCCAATAACGATATATAACGACCCGGCAACCGGCATCCAGTACAGAAACGTCCCTCCCGGCGAGCTGTTCTTCTTCGGATCGAACAACATCGGGCAGGACCTCTGGGCGCGCATTTGGAGCGGCACGCGGACATCGCTATTTATCGCCTTTACCGTGGCGTTTTGGGAAATGTTTGTCGGCATTGTGATCGGCGCGTTGTGGGGTTATGTACAGGCGCTTGACCGCCCGATTACCGAAATTTACAACGTCCTGGACAATATTCCAACTACGATAGTGATGATTTTATTTACCTACATTATGAGACCGGGCATGTGGACGATAATCATCGCCCTCTGCCTTACGCGCTGGATGGGCATGGCGTTGTTTATCAGGAACCAGATCATCATAATCCGCGACAGGGAATACAACCTGGCTTCGCGCTGCCTTGGCACAACCACGTACAGGGTGGTAACAAAAAATCTTCTGCCGTATCTGGTTTCGGTCATCATGATGCGCACGGCGTTATCCATTCCGGGAACCATCAGCAGCGAAGTCTTTCTGACCTACATAGGGCTCGGCCTGCCGGTAAGCATACCGTCTCTGGGCAATTTATTGAACGAAGGCCGCACGAGGATGCTGTCGGCCAGCTCGCGGTACCAGCTGTGGTTTCCGCTGGCGGTTTTAAGCATTATCAGTATTTCGTTCTATGTAATAGGCAACGCCTTCGCGGACGCCGCCGATCCAAAGAACCACGTATAGCGGAGCGTATTATGTCTGACGAGATAAACGGGAAAGAAGTAATACTCAGCGTAAAAGATCTGGTGGTCAAGTTCAGTCTGCGGGGACGTATCCTGAAAGCCATACGCGAAGTGTCGCTGGATCTGTACAAGGGTGAAAGCCTCGCGATCGTGGGCGAATCCGGCTCGGGCAAATCCGTCTTTGTAAAGACCTTCAACGGCATGCTGGACGGAAACGGATTTGTCGATAGCGGCTCAATTACGTATAACGGCATGGATTTGGCAAAGTTCAGGAAAGAAAAGGACTGGCTGAAAATCCGAGGCAGTGAAATCGCCATGGTTTTTCAGGATCCCATGACGGCCTTAAACCCTCTAAAAACCATCAGGGAGCAGATCGTCGAGGCGATCACCCTTCACAACAAGGAGATAAGCATCGACCAGGCCAGGGCGCGCGCGATAGAGTACATCCGCGATGTCGGCATAGAAAATCCCGAAAAGCGGGGCGGCCAGTTCCCGCACGAGTTTTCAGGCGGTATGCGCCAGCGGATTGTTATTGCCATAGCCATGGCGTGTAACCCCAAAATACTGATTTGCGACGAGCCGACCACCGCCCTGGATGTCACAATTCAGGCGCAGATATTGAGCCTTTTGAAAGACCTTAAAGAAAAATACAATCTGACCATCGTCTACATAACCCACGACCTTGGCGTTGTTGCCGCGGTGGCGGACAGGGTGGCCGTAATGTACGCCGGCGATATTGTTGAGATTGGCGGCGTGTGCGAAGTGTTTTACAACCCGCAGCACCCGTATACCTGGGCGCTTCTTTCCTCGCTCCCGCAGTTGGGCGTAAAAGGAGAGAAGCTGTTTACGATAAAGGGCACTCCCCCAAACCTTTTTTTCGAGGTAACAGGCGACGCTTTCGCCCCGCGCAATCAAAACGCTTTTCGCATAGATTTCCTGGAGCGCCCGCCTTATTTCGCGGTAGAGGGCTCAAAAACCCATAAAGCCAGAACCTGGCTTTTGGACCCGCGGTCGCCAAAAATTGAACCGCCTCCTGTTATCAAGTCCATAGGAGCGCACCGCCATGCCGTCTAACGAGGTTTTGCTCGATGTAAAGAACCTGACCGTAGAATTCGGCACAAGGCACAAGCGTTTTCGCGCTGTGGACAATGTGAGCTTCCACATCTTCAAGGGCGAAACCTTCGGGCTCGTGGGCGAGTCGGGCTCCGGCAAAACAACCATCGGGCGTTCCATCATACGCATCAACCCCGCCAAAGAAGGGGAAGTCCTGTTCAAAGGCGAGCGCATCAACGGCAAGATCACCAAAGAGCGGGACAGGATGGTCACGCACAGAATACAGATGATCTTCCAGGACCCAATGGCTTCGCTTAACGAGCGCTCAAAGATCGACTATATCGTTTCGGAAGGTCTTTACAGCCTGAAAAATTTCAAAACCGAAGCTGAGCGTATGGAAAAGGTTTCCAAGGCCCTGTGCGACGTGGGCCTGCTTCCCGAATTTTCAAGCCGCTTTCCGCACGAATTTTCCGGCGGCCAGCGCCAGCGCATCGGCATTGCCCGCGCCTTAATAATGGAACCCGAGTTCATCATTGCCGACGAGCCCATCTCCGCCCTTGACGTTTCAATCCGCGCCCAGGTTATAAACCTGCTCGCTGAACTGCAAAAGACCAGAGGGCTCACCTACCTCTTCATCGCACATGACCTTAGCGTCGTCCGCTTCATTTCCGACCGCATCGCGATCATCAACAAGGGCAAGCTGGTAGAACTGGCGGAAACCGAGACCCTTTTCCGGCGTCCTGTGCACCCCTATACCAGGGCGCTTCTGTCGGCAATCCCGACGCCCGACCCCGACCTTGAACGCCAGAAAACCCGCTTCATCTACAACCAGGCGGAATACTTTGACCCTGACGATCCTTTCGTGTGGACAGAAATAGAGCCGGAGCATTACGCGCTGGTGAACGCAAAGATCATGGCGCTTGCGGAGCAAGGATCGCAATGAATGTGAAGTTCATCATCAGACGATTACTCTACACCTGCTTCCTGTTCTTTTTCGTGGTAACGTTCAATTTCATTCTTTTCCGCCTCATGCCGGGCGACCCGCTTGCGATGGTCTCAAGGGAGTTAAAGGCATCGCCTGAGTCCCGCGCTTCAATACTGCAGCTATACGGCCTGGATAAACCAATCGAAGTGCAATACCTGAACTATATCAAATCCATGCTGACTTTTGATTTTGGAATGTCCTTCAATTACCGGATACCCGTAAAGGACGTTCTGTTTCCTAAAATAAAGGCGTCGCTAATCCTCGCGGCATTGTCACTGCCGTTGGGAATAATCATCGGTATTGTTATGGGAATAGTGGCTTCCGCTTTCAGGGGAAAAAAAACAGACACGGTGATTACCACTACATCAATGCTGATTTACGCGCTTCCTTCATTCTGGTTGGGCATGATTCTGCTGTCGTTATTTGCGGTAAAACTGAAGCTTGTTCCTGTGAACGGAATGATAACGCCCGGCATGAGTTATGGGACATATTTTTCATATGTAGCGGATTTGGCCAGGCACATTGTCATACCGATGCTTTCCTATTCCCTTGCCATTTTCGGAAGCTACTTCCTGATTATGCGCAGTTCCATGATCGATGTTTTTTCTGAGGATTTTGTGCTGACCGCCCGCGCCAAGGGACTCCCGCGAAGAAAGGTCATCACCCGGCACGTGGTTCCCAACGCCCTTTTGCCTATTACCACCATCGTTGTAACCAGCATAGCGCTGATGTTTACCGGCGCTTTTTCGATTGAAATTCTTTTTTCCTGGCCCGGCGTCGGCAGGCTGATGGTCGAAGCGGTAACCAGACAGGACTACCCCGTAATGCAGGCAATCAATTACCTGATTGCCGTCGTCGTTGTAGGGGCAAACTTCGTTGTCGACATACTGTACAGTTATTTGGATCCGCGTGTAAGGGTTGAGTAGATGAGAAGGTGGAACGCATGAGCGGAAACGGCCCGGAAGATTCCGGAAAACAAATGCCGGATCTTAAGCAGTTAAAAATTGAGGAACGCGCAAAAAAAATAAAAAAGCTGGTTACCAACTTAAAGCTTTTTTTCGGCAGCGGCAAAGCTGTTTTCGGCTTTTTCCTTCTTATGGTTTTTATTGTTTTCGCGGCCATTGGGCCTGTGGTTTACGAATACCATCATGACGGATACGCGCTGGGCAAGCGCTTACAGGCCCCGAACGAAAAATACGCCCTTGGCCTTGACGAGCTTGGACGCGATGTAATGGGTGCGGTTATCTACGGCGCGCGCGCGTCGCTGGCGATAGGTTTTTTTGTTACGCTGCTTATTGTCATAGTGGGATCGTTCATAGGCATACTAACCGGGTATTTCGGCGGCTTAATCGACATAATACTAATGCGCGTAACGGAAGCTTTCATGCTTGTCCCGTTTATGCCGCTCGTGTTAACCCTTTCCGCGATAATCGGGCAGAGGTTTTCCAATATCATTATTATTCTCGGTCTGACATCCTGGCCGGGGACCGCGCGGCTTGTAAGATCGCAGACGCTTACCATAAAGCAGCGCAACTACGTTGAACGCGCCCGTTCGCTTGGGGCGTCAAGCGCGTATATCATGTTCCGGCACATACTGCCAAACATTTTCCCGCTGATATTTTCCGAAATCATTTTGCTCGTTCAAAGCGCCATAATCGCGGAATCAACGCTTGCGTTCCTGGGGATCGGCGATCCGTCCATACCCACCTGGGGCCAGCTCCTCCGCAGCGCGCGTGAACAAGGCTCCATTTTGGTCGGTTCCTGGTGGCTATTTGTTCCGGCGGGTATCTGTATATTCCTTTTGGCTTCATCATTTGTTTTTATAAGCTACGGGTTTGATGAAATCCTCAACCCCAAATTAAGGAAGAGGTGATTTCAATGCCCGACAAATTGCTTGAAGTCAGCGATCTGAAAACCTATTTTAAAATTCAGCAGGGCGAAGTCAAGGCCGTGGACGGCGTAAGTTTTACGCTTTACAAAGGTGAATCACTCGGGCTGGTCGGCGAATCTGGCTGCGGTAAAACGACTACCGCGCTGTCGGTTATCAAACTGCTGCCTGATAACGGATACATTGCCGGTGGCAAGGTCGTTTTTCTTGGGCGGGATATTACAAACCTGGATGACGAGCACCTTTACCAGTTCCGCTGGAAAGAAGCGTCAATGATCTTCCAGGGTGCGATGAACGCCTTGAACCCGGTCAAGCGGATTTCCGATCAGATAACGGAAGCCATTTTTCTGCACGAAAAAAAAACCACAAGAGCCCAGGCGCTTGACCGCGTAAAGGAAGTGTTTGAGCTTGTAGAGCTTAATCCGAACCTGGTGCACTGTTACCCCCATGAGTTTTCCGGCGGAATGAGACAACGCGCCATTATCGCCATGGCGCTCGTGCTGAACCCTTCGCTTGTTATCGGGGACGAGCCAACGACCGCCCTGGACGTTATGGTTCAGGCGCAGATTATCGATCTTATCAATTCACTGCGAAATAAACTTGGCATGAGCCTTTTAATGATAACGCATGACCTGTCCATTATCACCGAGGTTTGCGATCGCATCGCCGTCATGTACGCGGGCAAAATTGTTGAAATGGGCAGTACCGGGGAAATTGTCACAAATTTCAGGCATCCTTACACCGAAAAACTCATTACGGCTTTCCCCAACATCTATAAAGAACGGACAATGGTCGATTCAATTCCCGGAGATCCTCCCGATTTGTTTAACCCTCCTCCCGGCTGCCGCTTCGCGCCACGCTGCCATTGCCGGGACAGAGAACACTGCGGCAAAGATGAACCGCCTCTCGTTGACATAGACGGAAAAGGTCATTTTACCGCCTGCCATTTAAGGAGAGCCGGAAATGGATGATAAGAAAGAAAATGTCATCAGCTTTAAAAACGTCAAAGTCGATTTCCGGATTCGCCAAAGTTTTTTTAAGGAATACATCAAGGGAGAAAAGAAAATCGTCCATGCCCTTGATGATGTTTCGTTTGACATCGCGCGGGGTGAGATTTTCTCGCTCGTAGGCGAGTCGGGTAGCGGAAAGACGACAACCGGGCGTTCCCTTCTGCGGCTCGTACATACTTCTGACGGCGACATTTTTTTTGACGGAGCGAATATCGCGCACGCGGGAAAAGACAAGCAGTATATGAAAGACTTCAGGCAAAAGGCCCAGATGATCTTTCAAGACCCGTACCAGTCATTAAACCCGCGTTTCAATGTTTACGAAATAGTTACCGAACCTCTGTTATTCGGCCCCAATAGAAAGCTTTCCATAACCGAGAAAGAAAAGCTTGCAATACAGGCGCTTGAGTTTGCGGGTTTAAGGCCGGCTGTAGATTACCTTTACCGTTATCCGCATGAATTGTCAGGCGGTCAGCGCCAGAGGGTTTCGATAGCCGCGTGTTTCGTCATGTCGCCTGAATTGATTGTTGCAGATGAACCGGTTTCGATGCTTGACGCTTCGGTACGCGCCGATATTTTGAAATTATTCGTGAGCCTTAAGGAACAAAAAAACGTCTCGATCCTTTTTATTACCCATGATCTGTCCCTTGCCTGGCTTATTTCCGACAGAATCGCGATAATGTATCTGGGTAAAATCATGGAACTGGGCCCCTCTGATCTAATCGCGGGTTCGTGCCTTCACCCATATTCCCAGGCGCTCACAAGCGTACTGGCGATGGTGGGCGAAAAGCGCAGAAGGGAGCGAATCGTTCTCAAGGGAGAAACGCCATCGCCCATCATTATTCCACCGGGCTGTCGGTTCCACCCCCGCTGCCCGGTCGCGACGGAAAAATGCAGGAACGAAACGCCAGAATACAGGGAAATTCATCCCGGCCATTTTGTTTACTGCCATACGCCGGGAATAATTACCGGTTGACAGAATTACACTCTGTCGTTGTTGTGTAAATAGCGAGGCTTTTATTTAATAGGGACTCGTTAAATTTTTGAAGGAGAGAATATGAAAAGAGTTATCACAGTATTGGTTGCGTTGCTCATGCTGGCTGTTGTGTTTGTCGGTTGCAAACCCGCCAGTGGCAAAACAACGCAAAATGCCCCGGTTGCATTCAAGTTTGGAGTGCGAAACTCATGGCCCGATTCAAGAAATCCGTACACTTCCAGTTGGGCGATTTCAACATCGACCTTTCACTCAATTCACTATGAAGGGCTTATGTGGCTGACCCCAAGCCTCGACATTCAGGGCCGCCTTGCGGAAAGCTGGACAATGAGCCCTGACGGCCTTAAGTGGACATTCAACCTGCGTAAGGGCGTCAAATGGTCGGACGGAGTTGATTTCACGGCGGATGACGTAGTGTTTTCCTACAGGGCGATTATAGACAATCAGCTTCCGAGGCTTTACGGCGAAGTTAATTCCATTACCGACATAAAAAAAATTGACAGCCATACCGTCGAGTTTACATTGGACAAGCCCAGAGCCGATTACCTTTTGATGTTTGTTGCCGAGATTGTGGCTGAGCATCAATGGAACGTGAACAAGACCAAGGACGATTTCCTTAAATATGAAAACCCCAACCCGGTAGGAACCGGAGCTTTCGTTCTCGTCGAAGAGGTTGTTGACGAGTTTGCCAGATACAAGGCCAACGACAATTACTGGGGAGGCCGCCCGAATGTTGACGAACTAATTTTTGTATTCTTTGCCAACGATGACACCAAACTGCAGGCTCTTGAAGCGGGCGAGATCGATATGACTTCCCTGACCGCCGCCCAGCTCAATTATGCCAGCAGCCTGAGCAATGTATCGCTTGTCAAGTTCGGTACGATTAGACTTACGGAGCTCGGCTTTAATATGTGGAATGACAAGGCATCCAAGGGTAACCCGATCATTCGTGATATCAAGGAAATTCGTCTGGCGATAGATCACGCGATAAATTATGATGAGCTGATTGAATTTTCCAAAGGCGGCCTTGCGAATCCCGAGAAAGGGCTTATCCCGCATCTTTCCACTCCCTGGTCATATTGGCCTGACGCAGGCAAATTGAGGGAGTTTTCACCCCAAAAGGCCGTCCAGCTGCTTGAAAGGGCAGGCTTTGACAGAGTCGGCGCCGACGGTATCCGCTCAAACGCCAGAGGGCAAAAGCTGTCGTTCCGCGCCAGCATAATTGAGAGTTCATATAAGGATCAGGGCCTTTTAGTCCAAAAGTACCTGAAAGATATCGGAATTGAAATGGTGATTACCTTCGTTGACACAGGACGACAGTCCGCCATCATTGAGGAACAGGACTTCGATACGGACATGTACATTTGGGGCTGGACTGCCGATTATGAAGACCCCGGTTTTATGCTTTCGGTTATGACAACCGAACAGGTTGGCGGAAGAAGCGATTGTTACTTTTCCAACGCGGAATATGACAGGCTCTACGTTGAGCAGCGCAGTATGATGGACAGGGACAAGCGGGTCCAGGCCGTTCACAGAATGCAGGAGATTATATACGAAAACGCGCCGTACCTTATTTTGTATTCTGATATTAACGTGATGGCTGTCAATAACAGGTGTACCGGATATGTCCAGATGCCTGCCGGTTTCGGCGGAATTCAGAATATCCATACATACAAGAATATAAAGAAGAACTAACGTAAACTGTCATCGCATAAGCGCCATAGTCCCTATGGCGCTTTTTTTTGCCCTTCGCGCTTATTTTGGGACACGCTTTATTACTGAACCTTGGCTTTATAATACCTGCCTGATTTCAGGAAAACGTAAACAGTTTTATTTGCCTGCTCTCCGTTCAACCAAATAGCGTTGCCGTGAGTAGGCGTTATATACGAATGTACGGCGTCTTTGGCATCGTCCCACACGACAATTGAAACACCAGCTTCAAAGCGCGGATTATGCGGATTAACGGCTTTCGCGGCGGAAACAAGACCTGAGGTTCTGCCTATGATCATATACTCCCTTTGGGAAACGCCGTCTGTCTCGCGCGTGCGTCCCGTAGGTACAAGCGCGGCGTCTTCTACTACGGGTGCGCTGCCGCCGGCATCCTTTACCTTCCCGTGAGTTTTATACGCAACCATATTGGAAGCGCCCCATACCGCCATAAATTGCTTTTCATCGTACCGCCGCCTGACACCGGCATCGTCCTCCGCGGCGGGGTCGTTTACAACAACGTAAGTTTTGCCGTCCTCGTCTCTTTCATACCCGACGACGACAATAAGGTGGCCGGGCGTGCGATCTATCGGCGCCGCGCTGAGTACTGGCAAATTGCCGTCCACGCTGTCATCGCGCCTGTAACGGACGCTACAAATAACGGGGTTGTTCATCATGAGCTCGCGCTTTATGTCGTCCAGTCCGGCGCAATACTCAATGTACGATTCAAAGCCAAAACTCGCGATAAACGCCGCGTTAAACGGCCAGTTTCCGTATCCGTCATAATAGGTGTCCAAGACGCCCATGGCCGCCATTTCCGGCAAAATGTGCACGCCCTTATAGTCAAGGATCATGCAGGAACATACGGCGCTGCAAATACCTGAGCTGAACTGCGGATCGCGGATCATTTGGGAATAAGTCTTTACGTCCAGAGTACCGGTGAAGGCATCGATTGCGTCCGGGATTTTTATTCCCGTGCCTTCCAGAGTATTTTTGAATGTGGCGGTTACAAGACGGACAGTGGGGGTAACGTTCGTGTCTTCAGTCATGAGGGTTAGGCGATAACCGTATTTATCCGCTGTTTCGCTATTTTGGTAGATAGGTGACGTTTTAATGTCGTATACTTTGCCTTTGACCGTTACTGTATCCGTATCGACATACGCTATGTTGTCCCCGCTTTGATCTGAGCTCATGGCGGAAGCTTTTTCCGCGCCGGAGCTCCATGTGCCTACCAAAAGCCACTTTGACCATGCGCCGTTAACGCGAACGCGCGTCTCGATTTTTACCGATGTGCCATACGGAGTGTCTGTGTTCCAGGACAAAACCATGCGCTCAAACGGCTCGCTTTCAATTTCAGGCGATTCGTAGATGCCTTTAACGGGATATGTTCCATCAGAGGTCTTTTTTAATTCAATAACACCGTCGCCCTTTTCCGGAACAGCGGTATCCGTTAACGTGCCTTTAAAAAAATCAGCGTAACTGTTGTGCATAATTGGGACTCTCTATAACATCATATCGCGCAAATGCAAAACAAGGAAGGGTTGTGGGACCGGTATACACTAAATGAAACTGGTCTGAATTATTAGAAGTGTTCCAGATAACGGGAGGCCGAGCGGTTCATCTCCTTCGCGAAACCGCTTGAATACTTGCGTTCGTAAAAAGCTTTGATGTATTCCTCGAATTCTTCTTCCCGTTTTATTGCGCCCTTTTCAAGGAACATCTGCCTGTGTTCCTTTTCGCTAAGGCGGCGGTAGCGGTTTTCCTGCACTATATAGGAACGCGGCGGACGGCCCGGTTTTTCCCGCTCTGTTTGCCCCTTTGTGGGAAAGCCGTACACGACAAAAGCCGCGGGAAACACGTATTCGTCAAGGCCCAGCGCCTCGCGGACTTTCTCTTCCTGTTCAAGAATGTCGCCGATATAGCAGGAGCCAATGCCCAGAGACTCGGCGGCCACAACCGTGTTTTGCGCCGCGATAACGGCGTCCGCCACTGCCAAAAGCAGGTCGCCTTTTTCAGGACGGCGCGCATCAATTCCGGCCGTACAGTAGCTGTCGTACCAGCGGCGGCAGTCGGCCAAAAACAGCAGGGCCAGCGGGGCTTTGGCAATAAACGGCTGGTTATCGCAATACACCGAAAGGGATTGCTTCAAGCCCTCATCGGTAATGTCCAGAATGGTGTAAAGGTTCTGGTTCCCGGCAGTAGGGGCTTGCAGGGCCGACTCCAGAATCAGGGTTTTTTCTTCCGGTGAAACCGGGCGCTCCTGAAACTGCCTTACGGACTTGCGCCTAAAAAGGGATTGGATTATCTCATTCATGTCTGCTATTATACGCTGGATCGGTATGTATCTAAAGCCATTGACAATCGGGCAGGTATATTGTATAGATATTCACGTTACTATTGAACAAAGGCGTTCGTCAGATGACACAGGTGTCCGTTAGACACTTCGGATGTGATGAGCGCCTTTTCTGTTTAGGAGGATTACTCTATGCAGAATGAAGGGCAAGTGCGGATACCATCCGGCTGCGCCATAACGGGGATCATCGACAAGTCAGGCCGGCGCATGAGCGGCGAGATAATGATAAAGTCCATATCCGTTATGCACGACCGCTCGAATGGCCTTGGCGGCGGTTTTGCCGGTTATGGTATTTATCCGGAATACAAAGACTATTACGCTTTGCATTTGT
>Ga0268262_10004473_pt1 | contig 14455 bp, 11 predicted proteins | sample TergutNc150P3_FD_190354 | JGI IMG/M metagenome (GOLD analysis project Ga0268262, IMG submission 190354) | Nasutitermes corniger P3 segment gut microbial community from laboratory colony in Florida, USA - Nc150 P3 (SPAdes) (version 2) | ecosystem: Host-associated > Arthropoda: Insects >... | reverse complement strand
TTTGATGACGCTCTGGCTTTTTTTGATTATACGCAAAATCGCTCAGTAACAACAATCTGGCAAATAGGGGAAAATTCGCTCGGAAGCTCAGACATTAAAAGAATCGCGGTTAAAAATGATACTATATGGTTGGATTTGGACATTGCAATTTGGAAAAGAAAAATTGTTTGGGATGAAATTCATAAAGACCTTCTTTTGACGAACCCTGCTTCTTGGGAAAAAACAAACGCAATGCCCCCTGATGAAAAAAAATGCACGGAACTAAATTATGTTCCTAGTGCCTCGAATTTTCCTCTGGAAAATGTAAATGCAATTTCCGTTTTATCCGGTGGCAGTGTACTCGCATGGGGAAATAAATACAGCCTTTTTTCAAAAATGCAAAATGGACAATGGTCGGAGGCTATTTGGGCAGACCAAAGCGGTTACGGCAACGACCAAAAAAGCTATTCCACAAAATCCATAGCTATGCTTCCAAACGGAGATTTTGCCTTTGGATTTTGGGGAGCAGGCGTTATAACCTATGGCAATAATTTAAAAAAAATGGGTTGGTTCCATTCTTCAAAAAATGATGAATGTCCAACGGAATGGTCAAACTTAAAAGACAATTATACGATAGTTCAAGGCATAACTCCCGCTCCGGATTATTCTGGTTATATTTTCTCTTATATCAGCGAGAAAAATTATGGACTTGGCTTTACGGATAACAATGGAAATGTTCACTGCAAAAAATCGGAAAAAGCGTCTTCTCGCTTTGCTTATACCATTATCGCGCGCAATGGTATAAATGGAAATCAGGAAATTTACGTAGCGTGGAGAAAGTTGATGGATTCAAAAGATGGCGGCGTTGATTTTTATTCACCAGAATTTGTTAAAAAATGGGATATTTCTTTTGGTTCGCCTATAGATTTTGCTTTTGACAGCAGAGGAATTTTGTGGGCGGTTTCTTCGGCTAAAATTTTTTATCTGGATAACGAAAAAGATGAATGGAAAGAGCCGAGTTATATTCGAGGCTTTGACGGAGGTATAATTTCCGCGCTGGGGTCAGATGCCCGAAACGGGTTGTGGATTGGGACCTTTGGCGATGGTGCCTACTCATTTTCGCAGCTCAACAATTCGCCGGATAGCTTGGCTGCAAAACGCTTTAGGATTAAAGACGGGCTTTTGAATGAAACCATCAATGATATAGCCATAGATACAATAAAAGGCTTGGTTTATTTTGCCCACGATTTGGGACTCAGCGTTTATTCCACCGCTCTTGTTCGCAGCACTTTGGGTTATATGCAAGACGATGCGCCAAAACCCATAGCATATCCCAACCCGTTTCGCCCTGAATTGCACAAAATTCTGAAAATAGATTACATAAGCGAAAGTGCTTTGCTTTATATTTTGGATTCCTCTGGCAAGCGTGTTAGATTTTTTAAGGGGAGTGATTTGCAGGGCGGAATGGCAATTTGGGACGGGCGGAACGAGAGTGGAAAATTGGTTGCGCCGGGGTTATATTACTATGTAGCTTCAGACAAAAAAAATGTAGCCAAGGGAAAAATTTTGCTTGAAAGGTAAAACTCTAACTTCTTGCGGAATATCCGGCAGGGAATGTTCGGTTTCGCTTGAATTGCTGAACACAAATTCCGGCACAGGCGGAATTTGCTGGTTTTATGGCGAAGCGGAACCAAAAAATTTTAAAACAATTTATGAAAACAGAACAACGGTTTTAGTCCACAGCTCAGGGAAAAAAATCATAGGAGCAGAGCATTTAAACGCGGCAGCCCTCGCATTCCCAAATTGCGAATTTGCGCTGGATGCACCGCAAGGAGAATTGCCCCTTCTGGACGGAAGCGCAAAATTATGGAAAGAGGCGTTAAACGCCATTGCAACCCCATCCCATTTAAATTTTTACGTCCCGCAAAAAAAACAATTTGAAATAAAAATGGACGGCCGATATTTAAAATACGATGGCACCGCCGCCGTAGGGGCGGGGTCAGCCCGCCCCTACAACGGCACCCTGGAAATCCAATACACAATAAACCGTTTCAACCAAAAATTCCAAGCAACCGTCCAAATAAAAACCCCAGCCGATTTGGAAAAAATTTTTTCGGCAAGAACATTCATCTTTGAACAGGAATTGCAAACAGCCAAGCTCTCCGAAAATCTGAGAAACTGCGGCGTGCTTTTGCAAAACGGCAAAAAAAACGATTTGCGTTTTGAAAACGAACCAGCTTACCACAAAATCCTGGATTTCTTGGGCGACATCAGCATCTATTCAAATGCCTTGCCACTCGGAAAATTCACCATTCTCAACGGCGGGCATGAATTGCATCACACCGCTACGGGTGCCTTAATAGCTGGCCACGAATCGTAATTTTCCAAAGTGAAATCTTCAAATTTGAATTCAAAAAGATTTTTTACATTTGGGTTTATTTTCATCTGTGGCAAAGGTTTGGGTTGCCTTGAAAGCTGCAATTCCGCTTGCTCCAAATGGTTTTTATACAAGTGCAAATCCCCGAATGTATGCACATATTCACCAGGCTCATAGCCTAGCACTTGGCACAGCATAAGGGTTAGCAGGGCGTAGCTCGCTATGTTGAAGGGAACGCCTAGGAATATGTCTGCGGAGCGTTGGTAGAGTTGGCAGCTCAATTTGTTGTTTGCCACATAAAACTGAAAAAGGCAGTGGCATGGCGGCAATGCCATTTTCTCTATTTCCCCAACGTTCCATGCGCAGACTATATGGCGGCGGCTATCGGGATTGTTTTTGAGCGATTTTAAAATTTCGGAAATTTGGTCGAGCTTTTCTCCGCTTGTGCTTTGCCAGCTTCTCCACTGCGCTCCATAAACAGGTCCCAAATCACCGTTTTCATTTTGCCATTCGTCCCATATACTCACATTATGCTCATGCAGAAATTTTGTGTTTGTGTCTCCGCACAAAAACCAGAGCAATTCCACGATGATAGATTTCAAATGAACTTTTTTTGTGGTCAAAAGCGGGAACCCTTTGCTCAAATCAAAACGAATTTGCCGCCCAAAAACGCTCCACGTTCCGGTACCCGTGCGGTCGCCTTTTTCCGCGCCGTTTTCTTTAACATCTTTTAGCAGGTTTAGGTAGATTTGCATTGTTGCCCATTGTCTGAACCAGAATTTACAAAATTTAAAAATTTCCAGAATTATTCTGAAAATTCAGCTAATTCTGAGAATTCTGGTTATTTTTACTATATTTTAAAAAAGTAAAGATTTTTTGCGTTTTTTTGCCTCGACAAGCGTCTAAGGATATGTAGATTTAAAACGAGGTAATTTTTATGGAGAAAATTGTGGAACAGCTGATAAATGCAGAAAATTGGCGTACATTGGCGGTGCTGGCGGTCGTCTTGTACGGGTATTTGAAGCTCAATATGTCTTTTGAAAAAAAGTTCGGCTTTTTGAACAAAAGGATAGATGACGTGGAGTTGTCTCTCAACAAGAGGATAGACGACGTGGAATTGTCCCTCAACAAGAGGATAGACACCTTAGACAAGAGGATAGACGCCTTAGACAAGAAGATAGACGGCGTGGAGTCGTCTCTCTTAAGGGCAATAGACGAAAAAATAGACATAAAACTGGCGGCATTCTATGCCCAGCTCAAAGCCAACGACTTCGCACATTTAAACAACACAATCGAAGCCCTCACCTTCACGCTTGAGAAAAACAACTTTCTCAAAAGGGAAGACAAAGAATATATTGATTCCCGACTTGACCGGTGAGGTAAGTATGGCCACAAAAGAACAGGAACAATCAAACCAGCGGGAGTAGCACAATGCTCAGTCTCGAAAGAAGTTGGCGAGAGAGAAAAAGAGGCTGGCGAATAAGCGTTCCCAACGTGTTTAAAATCACAAAAAACTGCCTATTTTGTTGAAAATTAAGGAGTTACCTTTGTCTTTGCAAAAAAATTTCTATATTAGGGGTGTGTATCGTCTAAAATGATAGGGGTTTCTATGAAAACGGGTTTTCTAAGGGCTATGGCTTTGCTTCTGCTTGCATTTGCGGCATCTGCGGTGGCGGAGAATTTTTACTTTTTGCCGCCGAACGACCCGGACTGGCTGAGGAAAACTCCTTACATTGTGGATATGCAAAATGCCACTGCTAGGAAAATGAATTTGGATTTCAACACTTGCGGTTGGTATAAAATAGACCTTAACGCAACTGAAAGGGTTAGTGAACGAGTTGTAATTTGGCAGGGTAAACCCGCTGCTAACATGAAAACCGACCTTTCTGATAGAGTAGGTCTTAAAGGTTTGGATGAAGGCTCATCAGAGTGGACAGGAGGGGTGCCTATACCGACACCTATCAATTTTGGAGAGCGATTTACTACTGTTGGTCCCACCCTATACTTTGACCCGTCAAAAGGCGAAACCGGCTGGGGCAGTGACGGTACCGTGCAGTCAATCGTCCAAAAGAACCGTTGCAGCTACACCATGGCTGGCATCATTTACGACACAGACCAATCTTTGATGAATTCTTTTAACCATAGTAAATCCGATGCTGGAGGTGGTGACGGTTCAGGCATAGCAAGAGGCATAGCCAAGCCCAAGCTGGTTCCCAACGAGAAGAATATCCCTAAAATGCAGTTTAACAATGGACTGAACGGCTGGGAGAGTGGTGACTTTACTACTGCTTTCAACTGCTCACCGGGTAAAAATGCGATGGTTTGCTACGATGTTCCTTTTGCCAGAGATAACGTTGGATTATGGACTTTTGACAGCGATCAGCTTTGTGAGGATGGAAGCATTGACCTGACTCGTCCTTACCCCCCTAGCGGTGTCAAAACTTTCCCGGATGCAAATCAAAAGTGCGGTGGTAGCGGCGGCGGGCTTGTGGGCGGTTTTTTCCCGAACAGATTGAACGGCATGCAACAAGGAATGGATGATAATCCAGTTTTGGACGCAAACTGCTCTTATCTGAATTGCGGTGCTTGTTACAATCCGGCTACATCCCATGGCTTCGTGCAACTAGGTAACACCATAAGCCCATATTGCTTTGAAAGAGGTCGCCTTAGCAGCGGGGGTAGCAGTTGCAACCAGAGCAATTGCTGTGGCGCAGCTTACGGTAGCGGGACTTTCAAGAATTTTGACACTCCTAAGGTTTGGCAGGATTGGGGGCAGTCCGGGCAGGCAGTTACGAGCGGGGATAAAAACGAATACTTCTGCTTTGAAACCCATGCCGAGTTCACCTACGAAGAAGGGCAGGAATTCTTTTTCCGTGGTGATGATGATATTTGGGTGTTCATAAACGGTCGCATAGTCATTGATTTAGGCGGTACGCACCTTGCTACCCCAGGCTATGTGGCTTTGGATTCCATAGGTGTCTCCGGCACCAGATGGGCAAATGCATTCGCTGTCAGCAGTGTAAATGACCCTTCAGAGCCGCTATATCCCAAGCTGAAACCAGACAGCTCATACGCACTGGATATTTTCTTCTGTGACCGCAGAAGAACGATGAGCAACATCCGCATATCCACCAATATGTATATAGTTCAGAAAAACGGTCTTTTCGTCAAGAGCGGCAGTGGCACAACATCAACAGCTAATGTATGCCTAACACAAGAAGGCGGTGGCTCTTGCGCCGCAGTTTTGGAAGGCGGAGGATCCGGCACACAAGAACGGTGCGGCGGCCTAGTCGCCGGCTTCATTGATTTCTATATCATCAACCGCAGAGGCGAAGGCAAAGAAATATTGAATAGTGATAATCCGAATTGCAAACCAACTGCCACCCAAGGAGAGCTACTATGCTACGGCGGCATAACGGTCAACGAAGGAATCGGCACCGCCAGAGTGGACAAGAACAAAGTCATAAATTTACCCGGCACATGGTACTTGTATGCGCAAGTCAAAGAAGACAAAGCACAACAGATGAACCCGCCGCCCGACTCCGTGAAAATAGCCCAGTTTGCATCCGCCATAAACGTAAGGATGGCTTGGGGCAACATCAGGGAAGGCTCGTCAACTGGCAAAGTACTCACCAATATATGCAAGCAGCAGATTACCGTTGCAACTGCTAGCGAATTGGCTCCCGTCTGCGTTATCGCCGGTGATGGGTCAAACGGTAATTTTGTAGTTGATGATGTTACCGAAGCCGCTGGTACCCCGTTCACCTTGGAGCAAGCAGGCTTTGTCAATGACAAAGGCGCGGAATTGGAGGTATATTTTGATTCCTTAGGAAAAAATAAGTTGACCAGGGAGCAAATAAGCGCGCCGTACCAAATACCGAACAAAAACAACGTAACACAAAATTCTGGCTCAGTTGCCGGCGTATTTGTTTTTTGGGTAGCCGGCAATATCAATCAGGAAATTGAAGAGTTCGATTATAAAATCAATGCAAGCAAGTCAAAAGGAGAAGCGGTCACCTTGCGTTCTGTTATTCCAACCCTCGAATGGATAACAGCTCCTGGCTCCACTACACCAATTCCGGGTGGTGCTTCGGGTCATCAAAAATTCAGCAAATGGCTTAACAACGACCCTATGCAGGGCGCGCTCATAGACAACGGCAAAATAGTGCCTGAGTGGGTGGGCGGAAAAATAAGTCTCAACCTTCGGGCATATCGGCAAGATGGTGCTACTAAAATACCCTGTAAAACATGTAACTTTGACCTTAAGTTATATGATGCACAGGCATACGGGCCCGGTGCTCCTACAGTATCAGCTCCAAGCGAACTTATAACTATTAATCCTTCTAATTTTAAAATAACAAATGGCGAAGGGAATATTACTATTGCGGGTAGGAAAGAAGTAAAAGAAGATGCTTTTGCCAAAATGGTTATACAAGGCATAAGTACCAAGCCTAGGCAAGAAATCGGATGGGATAGCCTTCAGTTTGAAGACCCTCCCACTCCACGTCCTGATGTTGTGCAGATATTTGATGTTGATGGCGATGGCGTAGCCGACAGCCTTGTGATAACTTACAATCGTGGCTTTAGGCGTGACAGCCTTCCCAGCATGATAGAAGTGTTTTGGGACAAAGATACCACGGTCCGTTATGGCATAGGCAAGCCTGAATTAGAGGGCAAAGAGACCGTGTATAAGTCAAGCAGCATACCAGGCAACACCAAAGCTGAGAAAGAAGCCAACAATAGAACATATTGGAAGCCGTATCTTCGCCTTCAAGGTGGTGCAGATATAGACACCCGTGATAATAGCATAAGCAAAGAAGATATAGGAAACATGCGAGATGCCATAGTGCTTGTCAGGGGTCCCAAAGGTGAGCAGTCTATTAATTTCAGCAATGAAGTGCTGACAAAAAGCAATGGTCAAAACGATGTAAGTAGTTGGATGTCTTTTGATTACAAGGGTATTGAAAAAACCGATGCTCTTACAAGTGAGATAGAAGATAAAGTACCTGCCATAGTTATCTCTGCCAAATATTTCCCTGGAGAGTTACCTAATTGCGGTACAGAAGGCTATGCTTGCCCCGACAGGATTATTCTTGAGTTTTCTGAGCCGTTGAAGGCAGACCCCGGTATCACTCCAGATGTAACAGAGATAGAGAAGAAAAATCCTTTTGCTTATAAGCTCCGCGACCTAGGAGACACTGTTTGGAAGATTCTTGATGTCAATGTAGTTCCACCTAGCATTAAATTTTACGGCTCAAGGGACAATGAGCCCGCTGGCTTAGCTCAAGATTCCATAGTTGATTTTTACTTTCAGCGCTGGCGTGGCGATGGCAGGGGTTCACGCACCCCAATGCCGGGAGATTCGGTTAAATTTGCAGTTGTTGGGAAATATAGCTTTGGCAATAACAATATTCTTGTAGATGGTAGCGGTAATCCGCCAAATCCAAGAGAATGGGGCAGGGAGATAGAGGGTAAAAAACCCTTTAATGCGGAAAAGATACCAATTGGCGAAGTTGACCCTACCAATCCTAATTTGGCAGGGGATAATGCAAATAGAGTGATAGACAGCATAGGTGGTACCCCACCCGTTGGTCCTGGAGGAGGAAATGCTCTGTTCAATCCGTCTAGGCCAGTGGAAATACTTCCTGTTCCTCCTACTTGGACTGTCAAGGATGCACAGAAGAATTACGGTGGAACTGTGGGCATATTGTTGAACCCCGATATATTTAATGAGCTTGCAGATTATAATGTACCGGATGAAGCTATCCTCATTTATGCTAGGGTATTCTACCACACCAACCTAGGAAGTTACGTAGCAGACCGTACCATAAAATTAAAATGCAATGACGATATTTTCCCGAAGAACGAGCACGGAGAACACTCTTGCAGAGAAAGTAGGAGCCAAATTTACATTGCATGGGATATGAAAGATTTCAAGGGCCGTCTTGTAGGCACTGGAGCTTATGTAGGTTTATACGATTTCTATTGGATGGTACATCCCGAAGTTGCAGCTGACAACGGGATAAGCTCAGATAAGCGTGCCAAACTCGAAAGAAAAGTTGAGATGCACGGTGTGAAAAGAACCAAAAAGAAGTAAAATAGAAGCGACCCTTTGGGTCGCTTTTTTTCTATATTTATTCAATGAACAAATTCAAATTTCCAATCGCCATTTTAGTGGCGATTTTGTTTTTTTCTTGCTCGTCTAAGCAGATTGGTTTAAAAGAAAATTGGATTGACGAGCGAGATATGTTAGCTTTAAGAGATATGCCTATAAAGGAATGGATTGAAATAGCTGGCCTCCCTACTTTAGTTGAAATTATAGGCGATACCAACATATATTACTACAATTACAGACCAACGCTCTACGCCACCACGTTCTACGACAGCACAACTTTTTTCAAAACCTGGGGCACGGCAATTGAGCAAAAACCCAGCTTGGCTAACAAAACCGAGGTCTGGGGCAGCAGAAAAGATATAATACAAATAAAGGTGGTCAAAGAGCTTGTTATTTCCGCTGTAATAACGGAAGGCCCTGATAAAAAGGTTCTTGTTCGCGATTTAAACGGCAATATCGTTTTAGATCCAAATTCAGGCTACAACCCAAATATTTCCGCAGAGCAAAAGGTGAACAGTTCTTTCAAGGATTTCAACAAAATATTCAGTAGCCTCCACGGCATTCTCCAACCCGCCGATTCTGTTGCGGTAGTTCCTCCTGCCGATTCCGTCTCCCATCCCGCCGAAACCTCGGTAGCTCATCCTGCTGAAATTCCGGCAATTCATCCTACCGAAGCAGCGGCAGCTCATCCTGTTGAAGTTCCAGCAACTCATCCTACCGAAGCCGTGGCAACTCATCCTGCTGAAGTTCCGGCAACTCATCCTCCTATAGTTCACCCATCTGCAAAATAGCCTTCCAAATCTCGTTTCTATCCCCGCTCCATGCCGGTGCAATGAGCAGAGCGGCTGGGGATTCGCCGCTCACTCTTTCTATGGCTATATCCGGCTGCACAATGCGAATGAACTCCGCAGCGGCTTTGCAATAATCGGCTAGGGATATGAGTTCTATTTTGCCTTCTTTGTACTCTTCCTCAAAGCGAGTTCCTTTAACAATATGCAACGGGTGAATTTTTACCGCGGAAAATCCACATTCCTTGACAAATTTCGCCGTGTTCGCAAAATCATCCATATTTTCGTGCGGCAACCCGATTATCACGTGAGCTGTTGTCAAGAGCTTTGAATTTTTGCAGAGCAGAGCCGCTGCGCGGGTACATTCCACGGTGTGGTTTCTGTTTATGTTTTTCAGAGTATGGTCGTTTGCGGTTTGCACGCCTATTTCCACGATAACTGGTTTTATGCCATTCAACTCCGCGAGCAATTCAACAACTTGCTGGGGCAAGCAATCCGGTCGCGTTCCAACGGCAATTCCAGCAACGCTGTTGTGCAAAATAACAGGAGTAAAAATTTCGCGTAGTTTTTGAATAGGAGCGTAAGTATTTGTGTAGCTCTGAAAGTAGGCTAAAATTCCGGTTTCATTTTTTTTATGTTTTATGTTTTTTATTCCGTTTTCTAGTTGTTGCAAAAGCGGTAATTCCGTTGCAGCCACGTGGCTAAATGAGTTGTTGTTGCAATATGCGCAACCACCTCTTCCTATGGTTCCATCCAAATTCGGGCAACTGAAACCAGCATTGAGCGCAACCTTGCGAACAAGCTCATATTGCGGGAATACCTCTTTTAAAAAATCCTTATAGGTTTTAATTTCTCTTTCCGCCTATCAAACCAGCTCTATGCGCCCAATATATCAGGTTAAAAACAGAGATTATGGCTGCAGCTACGTAGGTTAAGCCAGCAGCGGTTAAAACCGAAGAAACAGCGTTTGCTTCGGTACCTTGCTTAACTATGTCCAAATTTTGCAACTGCTGTTTTGCCCTTGAAGATGCATCAAATTCAATAGGTACGGTGACCAGCGTGAATGCGGTTGCCGCAGCAAACAGCGCAACGCCCAAAATCGCGAGCCAATAGCCCATGCCGGTATCTATTCCCGCGCCCGCGCCTAGCAAAATGCCTATTATAACAAGCCACGGTCCAAGTTTGCTCCCTATATTCGCAGCGGGCACTATAGCGGAGCGAATCCACATGGGGAAGTAGTTTTGGGCATGTTGGATTGCATGCCCAACCTCATGCGCGGCAACGCCTGCGGCTGCCGCCGAACGCCCGTTATAAACTTCTAGGCTTAAATTCAGCGTTTTATTAAGGGGATTATAATGGTCGGACAAAAATCCGCTGTGTTGATGTATGCTCACATCGGTTATGCTCATGCTGCGCAAGATTTGCTCCGCAACCTGCGCACCCGTATAACCGCTGGAAATAGGGATTTTTTCACCTTTCTTAAAACGGCTTTTCACCATAAAAGCCGCTCCGCCGGAAAGAACAATTCCAAGCAAAATAATCAGCATATAAGCAGGATCATACATTGTAAGCACCTCACTTTTAATTAAAATTTAAAATTTTCATGTAAAAAAATCACATCATTGAGAGAAAAAGCAGATATAATGCATATAAAGGTAGATATAATGCATAATTAAAATTACTATATTTATTTCTACGATGCCCATAAATTATAAAAGGCCTAAGCCATGCGGAGCAACTATAGAGGAAATTTCTGTTTTTGCTGAGAAAATTGCCAATGCTTTGAAGTTACAGCCTGGCTTTGATATTGAGCATATTATTGAGTCCCTGAATGGGAAAATTGAATATCTGCCATTTAATGAAAGACCCTCAAAACGAGCTTCCATTACAGTAAAAAAAGGCGGTGAGTTTACCATCCGGCTTAATCCATTTCTTTTCCCGTTGCAAAAACGCATGTCAATTGCCCATGAACTTGGGCATTTATTTTTACACTCTCGTTATGGTGAGGTAGCACTTCAAGCATATCACGATGTGGAAGGAGAAAATGAATTAGTTGAATACGAAGCATACGAATTCGCTTGTGAATTCCTAATGCCCATGAAACTATTGCGCAAAATAGCAAAATGCTTTGATAACGATAGCATTAAGGTGGCGGCATATTTTATGGTGCCAGAGCCTGTTGCGCGGCAAAGGATTGCATGTGCAAAATAATGCCGTTGGCAAGAGACCTTGGGATAAGTATGAGCCTGATTTGCATCCAAAACAACGTATTTTTTTAAGCATTGACATCATAGATTCCACCAAGCATAAATCTTCCTTGATTGGAAAAACCGCAAATCATAACGTATGGGCAGTAGGTTTTGCAGAATTTCTGTCTGAGGTTGTTGTTGTGTACCAGCGCAAACTCATTGAGATTATCAATAAGCATTGTAGAAAGACCTGCGGAAACCCGTGTGTACCAAAATCAGGGGAGGAAGGGCAATCTCACCATACAGTCAATGTATGGAAATATATTGGCGATGAAGTGGTATTAGTGACAGAGCTTACTTGTAAAGATTATCATGCAACTCTGCATGTATTAGCTCTAGCAGAAACCATCAAAGAATTGGAAAAATCTTCTAGGGATAAGAGCAGGAACAGGAATGAAAACATTGAATTGCGTTTTAAAGGCACAGCTTGGGTTGCTGGCTTTCCTGTTGCCAACATTGAACTCAATCTACCTGGTCCAGCCGTAGGTCAAACGGTAAAAGATTTTCTAGGCTCATCAATGGATCTAGGTTTCAGATTATCCAAATTTGCTTCGGAAGATAGGCTAATAATATCAGCTTCGCTAGCACACCTGATAGTCAAAGCACCTGCTCTGAACAAGCCAATTATGTACAGAGGCAAGAAAGAAAATCATTTGCCACTTTGTTTTGGCGGTCAAGTGGAAGCCAAAGGTATCAAAGGCGGTAAACATCCGTTGATCTGGTACTCTGTCAACGAAACCGCAGAGAGTGAATTATGCCGCGTTGATTCAGGAAAACTACAGACCTTTCTCAATGAAGTTCCATTTAAAGATTTAGTTGTTCTCCCGTTCATTCCTGACACTAGCAAAGTAGATGCAAAGTACTATAAAAAGTATCAAGAAGCGGTTGAAGCACAGAAACAAATACCCGGTTCCATTTTTTATCCGAAGGGAAAATTACCTGCCACATATTCCACAAAAAATGATAATGCAAATGCTTCAGTTTTGAAGACAGAGAAAATAGTTAGACTTATTTCTATGAATTACAAACATAAAAGTCCAAAAGGGACTTTTTTATCACGCAAAAAACGGTAAAAGATATTTTTCTACCTTAAAATCAATGGCTTTTTCTGCGCTTTTGGAATTGAGGATAGGGGTTTGCAAAAATCCTATATGTTTTGGGTTAGACCCCGTTCTTTCGCTGATTCCTGCGGAAGCTAGTTCGCCAGAAGATAAGATTCGCAAATTCTACTTTGATATTCTGGAGGAATTTTTAAAAAGAAATACAATGCCCGCCGTTGCAAAGCCAAATAGCGCGTATTACGAGTGTGTTAGCATTGGAGCTATGCAAGTTTTGGCGGAAATAATCGCCACTTACCGCAGAGAGGGGATATTGGTGATTTTGGATGCAAAAAGAGGTGATATAGGGAAATCCAGCGAGGCTTATGCAAAGGCAGCTTTTGATGTTTATGGCGCAAATGCTGTAACCGTTAGCCCTTGGATGGGCAACGATTCTGTTAAGCCTTTTTTGCGGGAAGAAAATGGAGTTTACGTTTTGCTCAGAACTTCAAATGCCGGAGCTGCGGATTTTCAGGATTTGAAACTTGCAGACGGAGAAAGAAAAGCATACAAAGCGGTTGCGGAAAAAATTCTTGAATGGGATAACGGCGGGATTGGCGCGGTGGTTGGAGCTACGAATGTTCGCGAGCTTGCAGAAATTGCGAATTTTTTTTCCAGCCAAAAAAAAGAAATTCCTTTTTTGATTCCGGGTGTTTCCATTCCGGGTGTCCCTGGGGGGCAGGGGGGAGATGCGAAGGAAGTTATCAACGCGCTGAGAGAAGGCGGGTTTAAAAAAAATATACATATTCTCAATAGTTCAAGCGGGCTTGGCTACGCATGGCAAGCCACCGGAAAGCCGAGTGATTACGCAAACGCATGTGCAGATGCACTGGAAAGATTGGCGGAGGTGGTATGAATTTTCTTCTCGCGTTTGCTGCTCCTCTTTTCTTCTTTTCCGCTTCGTACGCAACTCATCCCTTTGTTGGCGAAACGCTGGATTACGAGATAAGCTATGGATTTATTTCGGCTGGCAAAGCGAGGCTGCTCGTTAGGGAAACAGAAAATGAAAACGAGCTGGAAATAATTTCAAGAGCATGGAATCATTCTTTTTTTAAAGCTCTAACCGTCAACGATACGGTAAAAGCCACAGTTAGTGCAGACAGCCTGCTGCCAAAGGTTTTTAGCCAAAAAATAAAAGAAGGTTCGTATATAAGGAATGCCCTTACCATTTATAATTTCAAGGCAAAAAAAGCTTACATAAAAGATACGGCGTATAAAGCTTCTGAGTTGAAGTACGGCTTAGACACGGTTATCACGCTGGATGGCAAAGAACGTTGCATACTTTCTGCGTTTTATTTGGCGCGGACATTTAAATTTGAGCCAGGGGACACGGTTTATTTCAGTGCTATAGGTGGCAAGAAAAAATATCCGCTCAAAGTTATATGCCATAAAAGGGAAACGATAAAAACCGCTTTTGGCAAAAAAAAATGCCTAGTTATAGAGCCTATAATACTGGGGGATGGCTTATTTAAGGCTAAAGGCAGGCTCATAATTTGGCTAACAGATGACGAAGAACGGCTCCCTGTGCTTATGAAAAGCGAAATTGCCATTGGTTCCATAAAAGCCTCCTTAATTGGCGTAACACGTTAATTCAGCATTTTCTATATTATACCCGGTTCAATTTTATAGGATTAGTATGAGCAAAAGCATCTATGTGGGTAACCTCCCATTCGCATTCGGCAACGAACAACTAGGCGAATTATTCGCTGAATTCGGAGAGGTTAAAAGTGCCAAGGTTGTTATAGACCGCAACTCCAACCGTAGCAAAGGTTTTGGTTTTGTGGAAATGGACGAGGAGGCAGCGGACAAAGCTATTCAGGCTTTAAACGGGAAGAATGTTGGCAATAGGC
>Ga0268262_10004472_pt1 | contig 14455 bp, 7 predicted proteins | sample TergutNc150P3_FD_190354 | JGI IMG/M metagenome (GOLD analysis project Ga0268262, IMG submission 190354) | Nasutitermes corniger P3 segment gut microbial community from laboratory colony in Florida, USA - Nc150 P3 (SPAdes) (version 2) | ecosystem: Host-associated > Arthropoda: Insects > Digestive... | reverse complement strand
TTGGTCGTCCCACCATTAACGATTATATTCCGCTGCTTTTTACAGATTTTATAGAATTGCACGGCGACCGCTATTTCAGCGACGACCCCGCAGTATTAAGCGGTATCGGCTTGTTAGGTGACACTCCCGTTACCGTAATCTCGCAGGTAAGGGCGAAAGATATTGAGACTTTGCAAAAGATCAATTTTTCCATGCCTCACCCTGAAGGTTACAGAAAATCCATGCGCCTCGCTAAGCAGGCGGAAAAATTTAAACGCCCCATTATTTGTTTTATTGACACTCCCGGAGCTTACTGCGGCGTAGGCGCGGAAGAGCGAGGGCAGGGCGAAGCGATTGCCCGCAGTCTGCATGATTTTATGATGCTTAAAACGCCTGTTATTTCCGTAGTTCTTGGCGAAGGCGGATCGGGCGGAGCGCTCGCTCTGGGCGTTTGCGATGAGCTTGCAATGCTTGAGAACGCTCTTTATTCGGTAATTTCGCCGAAAGGGTTCGCCTCAATTTTATGGAAAGACGGTTCAAGAGAAAGGGAAGCCGCTGAAATTTTGAAAATCACGGCGGAAGACCTGAAACGTTTCGGGGTTTGCGATCAAATTATCGCTGAGCCCGACGGCGGAGCGTCAAAGGATATCGCTCTTACGGCGAAAAACATTAAAACGTTCCTTGTAGAAACAGTGAATAAACTGATGAAGGAAGATTTTAAGAGTTTGCCCGAAAAACGGTATCAGAAATTCCGCAAAATTGGAGTGTTCAAAGAGTAAATGGCATTTGACGTTTCAAAAACTTTACTTTTAATTATTGACGCGCAGAATGATTTCTGTCCGGGCGGTGCGTTGGCGGTGAACGACGGAGACGCTGTTGTTTCTCCGCTGAACGCTATTTCCCGCTCTCTTGCCGAAAAAGGCGGTCGAGTTGCCGCCACTCAGGACTGGCACGGTACGGGGCATATTTCTTTCGCTTCGTCGCATAACGGCAAAAAATCCGGCGATGTTATCGACACTCCGCTCGTTAAAGGGCAGGTTCTCTGGCCCGACCACTGCGTTCAGGGAACCAAGGGAGCCGATTTTCACAAAGACCTTGATATCAAACCGATTTCTTTGATTGTCCGCAAAGGGTTTCACAAAGATATTGATTCCTATTCGGCGTTTTTTGAAAACGACAGAAAAACCAAAACAGGGCTTGAAAGTTACCTTCGGGGTCTCGGCATAGAAACAGTCATCATGGGCGGCATTGCCACCGATTACTGCGTGTTTTTCAGCGCAATGGATTGCAAAAACTTAAGTCTTGACACAGTTATCGCCGAGGACGCTGTGCGGGGAGTCGGCTTCCCCGAAGGCTCCGTGGAAAAAGCCGTAACAGACATGAAGAACGCAGGGGTTAAATTCATCTCTTCCAAAGAAATCATAAATAGTTTAAAATAAAAACTACTATGACGGATAATTCCGCTGCGGATAACTCCGCACTATTCACGGATTTTTATTCTCTTACAATGGCTCAAGGTTACTGGAAAAATAACCGTGACGAAAATGTCGTATTCGAGATGTTTTTCCGCCAGCAGCCTTTTTCAGGCGGTTATTCAATCTTTGCAGGGCTCGGCGTTCTGCTTGAAAAGCTGATCAATTTTAAATTTTCAGAAGATGACATTGCCTTTCTAAAAAGTTTGGGTATTTTTGAAAACGGTTTTACCGATTATCTTAAAACTTTTCGTTTTAACGGTTCTCTTTGGGCAATGGATGAGGGAACGGTTATTTTTCCGCAAGAACCGTTAATCCGAGCGGAAGGCAGTCTTATTGAATGTCAGATAATCGAAGGTCTTATCTTAAACATTATAAATTTTCAAAGTTTGATCGCTACAAAAACACGCCGAATATGGCTTGCTTCGGGTAAAGGGCAGATAATGGAGTTTGGTCTTCGCAGAGCGCAAGGTCCCGACGGAGCGATTTCCGCTTCCCGCGCGGCGTACATCGGCGGCGCTCAGGGAACAAGCAACACGCTGGCGGGAAAAATTTACGGCATTCCCGTAATGGGAACAATGGCTCATTCGTGGATAATGTCATTCGACAACGAAGAGGACGCCTTTGACGCCTACGCCGCGCTGTACCCCGACAGATCAATTTTTTTAATCGATACTTATGACTCATTAAAAAGCGGCATTGTTAACGCGATAAAATCGGGGAAAAAACTTACCGCCAAAGGAAAAAATTTCGGAGTGCGTCTTGATTCGGGCGACATTCAGTATCTTTCAACGGAAGTAAGGCGGCAGCTTGACAGCGCGGGACTGAAAAACGCTTTTATTACGGTCTCCAATGACTTGGACGAAAATATAATCGAAACGCTTGTGAAGGACGGAGCGCCCGTGAATAGCTGGGGAGTGGGTACAAGGCTTGTAACAGGAGCGTACGCTTCCGCCTTTACCGGAGTGTACAAACTTGCCGCTCTCAAAGGAAAAGAAGGCACTACGCCTGTCATGAAATTTTCAGATAATCCAGAAAAGACGACAAACCCCGGCATAAAACAAGTTTGGCGGATCAGGGATAAAACCGGCTCAGCAATAGCGGACGTGTTGGGCATAGATGAAGATGACGATGAAATAAAAAACGGACAAACTTATTCCTTCTGGCATCCTTCCGCTGACTACCGCCATTTTGTACACACCGTTGAGGGAAGCGTGACAGCGATGCTGAAAAAACGCATCGAAAACGGCGTTCTGACAGCGGAACAGCCTTCGCTTGCGGAAGTTAAAGCCTACGCCGCCGCCGATCTTGAAAGTTTTGATTCAACATACAAAAGACTGTTGAATCCGCATATTTACAAAGTGTCGATTACCGATAAATTACGTTCTCTAAAATTGGAATTGATACAGAAATTGCAAGATTCAGAAAAGTAATAACAAAGAAATTTTACCACGAACCTCACGAACCATCACGAACAACAACAAGATATGTGCAAAAAGTTCGTGTGGTTCGTGGTTTAAATATTAAAGAGTAGGTCCATCTTTAAGTTTGTTAAACGCTTTTTTAGGTTGATAATTCCTGTCAAAAAGCAGAGGATAATCTGTTCTTCCCGATACGGGATGAGCGTTAAGCCAGCTATGACCGTCATCAATACCCCATATCAATACCATGTCAAGTTTTCCCTCTTTGTATTTTTGTTCAAACATATTAAAGTAAGCAAGGTAATTATCAGCCAGATCTGTCAAACGTTCATTAAGGTTTTCGTTAGCAATAGTCGTAGTATTGTTTTCGTTTTTAGCGTTACTAAAAACAGAGAAATCCAATTCGCAAACCTGAATAATTAATTTTTTACCGTCATTTCTTGTTTTTGCGGCAAACCTGTCAATACCGTCGCTGATTTGATCTACAGGGTGATCATAAAGTCTGAAATGTCCCTGAAAGCCAACGCCGTCAATAGGCGCGTTTTTTTCAATTAAATAATCTACTAAGTCCGCAAATATGTCTATTTTACTTTTTTGATCTTCGGGTGTATCAGGAAATCTTCTTTCAACGCCAAAATCTGTTAAAAAAAGTTTAACATTCTGTCCGCCGTTTGCGTCCGCGTATTTTCGCGCCCATTCAAAGGCTTTTACCACATATTCATAACGATTTATTCCGGTAAGCCCGGCGGCTTCCATTATTTTTGTGTAGCTGGAATCTTTACGTGCGCCGCCATTAGTACGATCATCTTGATCAACCACTTCATTGCATACGTCCCATGAATCAATCGTACCGCCGAAATGTTCAAATACGGCTTTTATGTGTCTTTCCATATTTTCATAGAGTTTTTCTTTTCTTTTCGCTCCGTCTCCGTAAGACGTAGACGGGAAAAACCATCCCGGCGTTGAATCATGCCATATAAGCACATGACCGCGGATTTTTTTGTTTGTCGCTTTGGCATAACTGACAAGCTTATCGGCATTTGTCTTTCTTCCATAAGTTCCGCTTGCAGACGAAGGCATCATATTTGCGGGCTTCATTTCATTTTCCGCTACCACTACGTTAAAATGTTTAAGAAACTGGTATTGCGGATTAGTTGTATCAAGCGCGTTGTTGTTTGAAGCGTTGGTTGTATTTGCTCCCGGAACAGCGACTCCAAGCGGGAATGACCAGAACTGATGAAGTTTTTCTCCTGTGTCTTCCGCTGGCCATGACCAAATATTTTCACTTTCAGTTGCCGGCGGCCATATGGGGGGTTCAATTTCCGGTTCGGGTGGGGTTGGTACAGGGTCAGGCTCGGATGCCGATTTACAGCCGCTTAATCCGAACATTAAAATTATCAATACAAAAACAATAAATTTTTTTATCATAAATACCCTCCGTAAAAACGTTGTAAATATTATATCATGGGAATCAAAAAAAAGCCAATTTATATACGGTTTTTTACGCCAAAATTTTGTCTTTTTATGCTATAATAACCTTATGGATAATATACAAATTAAATTTATCAACAGTCAAAAAACCGTAACATGCCCTTACGGCACTATTGCCTCGACTCTTGTTGAACATTTCGGCATTCCGCAGGAAAAAATTGCGGCAATCAGGGAAAATAACGAGATACGCCCGCTTGGAACAACTTTACTTGTGAATGCGGCGGTGGAGCCTGTTCTTATCGATTCCCGCGAGGGCGCTGCGGTTTACCGCCGCACCCTTTCTTTTGTTCTGGCGATTGCGGCGCAGAAAATATTTCCAAAAGACGGCGTGTATGTCGGTCATTCGCTTGGAAACAGTTATTACTATACGTTAAGTTCGGGCGATAAGCCGAAGGAAAGCGATGTTAAAGAGCTTGAAAATGAAATGCGCGCTCTTGTAAAGGAAAACCTTCCAATCACGTTTAAATATCTTTCTTATGAAGAGGCGCTGCAGTTATTCAAAAAAAATAACCAAACAGACACAGTGCTTCTTTTGGAACATAGAAGTTCTCCGCTTATCAAGGTAAACGAATGTAAAAATTACATGGACATCTATGTTCAGCCGCTTCTTCCTCGGATGGGACTTCTTAACGCTTTTGAACTTATGCCGTATCAGGACGGTTTTTTATTGCGTTTCCCCGGCACCGGCAAGGGAAGTGTAATAGAGCCTTTTCAGGACGAGCCTTATCTTTTTAATGTTTACAGCGATTATAAAAAATGGGGGAAGATTATCGGTGTGCGCGTTGTGGGGGAATTAAACGCGCGAATTGCAAACAGGAATTTTCAGGAATATATCAGAATAGCGGAAACGCATCAGGAGAGAAGGATTGGAGATGTAGCCCGCCTTATTTGTGAAAAACGCGAAAATATCAAAACGATACTTATCGCCGGTCCTTCAAGTTCGGGAAAAACAACAAGCGCCAAACGGCTGGAAATTGAGTTGATGGTTTCCGGTTTAAAGCCAATTGCCATCAGCCTTGACGATTATTACAAAGGAACGGCTGATACGCCGAAAGATGAAAACGGCGAGCCCGATTACGAATGTTTGGAAGCCCTTGACGTTGAATATTTAAACAAGCAGCTGCAAGCTCTCTACCGCGGCGAGGAAATATCGCTTCCTGTTTACGATTTTAAAACAGGTACGCGCAAGGCAACCGGCGGCAGAAAGATAAAACTTGAAAGCAATAATGTATTAATTGTCGAGGGTATTCACGGACTTAACGACGCGCTTACTTACAGTATCGACAGGAAAACAAAGTTTAAAGTTTACATATCAGCGTTGACGCAATTAAATCTTGACGATCACAATCGTATTCCCACAAGCGACAACAGGCTTTTAAGGCGTATGGTGCGCGATTCCCAATTCAGAGGGATGCAGGCGGCGGGCACAATCAAAATGTGGCCAAAAGTGCAGGCGGGAGAGCGCAAACACATTTTCCCGTTCCAAGGCTCCGCCGACGCCACGCTTAATTCCGCGCTTGATTACGAACTTTCAGTTTTAAAATACTACGCGGATCCTTTGTTACGCGTAATTAAACCCGGCATGACCGAATACGCCGAAGCGGTAAGACTCCTTGCCTTCCTTGAAAACTTTATCCCCATTCCGCCCCAGTATGTGCCGGGAACGAGTATCCTGCGCGAGTTTATCGGTGGGAGCGAGTTTAAATACTAGTGTGGTAAAAATCTATGGGTTTTTGGCAGCCTCATCAAGCAGAGGCGCAAGTTCTTTCAGAACTATATTCATTTCGGTTTCAAGAGTTTTTAATTGTTCATCCGTAACCCTTTTTTCTCCGTTTTTAATCGTCTGTTCAATATCCGTAGCGGCGGCTTGCAGACGGCTTTTTCCAATCTGCCCCGCGTTGGCTTTTAAAGCGTGAGCCAGTCTGTGCGCCAGAATAAAGTCGTTGGCTTTTAAGGCATTGGCAATCTCGTCGAATCTTTTTTGATTCTCTTTTACAAAACTTAATTGAAAAATACGCTGTACCGCCAATTCTTCTTCGTCTATCATGTTTTCCTGTAAGGTTTCCTTTTTTATCGGCGTAAAGTACTTCAACAGACAGCGCCATAACACTTGGGAAGTAAAAGGTTTTCCAAGATAATCGGGCATACCGTTCCTTTTGTAAAGTTCTTTGTCGGTGGACAAAATATTCGCGGTCATGGCGACAATGGGCGTTCCTACATTTAGTTTGTTAATTATTGACGCGGCTTCAAGTCCGTCCATTACCGGCATATGTATATCCATAAAAATTAAGTCAAAAGGTTTCTCGCCTTTTTCCATGCGCTCGCGAACCATATCAAGCCCTTCCTTGCCGTTTCCGGCAATAACGGTTTTAAGTCCCACCCTTGCAAGGTATTCGCATATAACCCTTTGATTCATGGCATTGTCCTCGCAGATTAATACCTCGCCGTCAAAAGCCGGTTTTTCAATTTTTTCAAGCGCCGCTTTTTGTTCAAGCGATTCATCGGTTTCTTGTGACGTATCGAATTTCAAAGTAAAGCTGAATTTACTGCCGATTCCGGGAGAGCTTTCAATATCCATACCGCCGCCCATAAGCTCGATTAAATTTTTGGTTATGGGAAGCCCAAGACCCGTGCCGCCGTATTTGCGCGTCATGCTGGAATCGCCTTGTACAAACGGTTCGTTTACCTTCGATACCTGTTCCTGCGTCATGCCGATACCGCTGTCCTTTATTTCAAAATACAAAGTAACGCTGTTTTCGGTTGATTCTTTGACAGTCGATGAAAGTTTGACGGTTCCCGTATTCGTGAATTTTACCGCGTTTGTAAGCAAATTAATCAGTATTTGGCGCAGTTTTGTCGGGTCTCCCAGCAGTTTTTTCCCTATTGACGGTTCGGCGTAGAAATATACATGAATGCCTTTTTTTACGGCTTTGGAAACGATAACCGTCTGGCAGTAGCCGAGTATCTCGTGCAGGTCAAACGGAATATGCTCAAGTTCCATTTTCCCCGATTCAACTTTGGATATGTCAAGAATGTCATTAATAATCTGTAAAAGCCCTTCCGCGCTTTCCATGATTTTGTAGAGGTATTCTCTTGTGTTGGGGGCGATTTCATCGTCCATTGCCAACTCGGAGAATCCGATTATGCTGTTCATCGGCGTTCTTATTTCATGGCTCATATTGGCAAGGAAAACCGTTTTGGCGTGATTAGCGGCTTCCGCGGCGTCGCGCGCTTCGCGCAAATCATCCTGCGCTTTTTGCATTTCATCAAACATCGCGTTATCTTTTCTTAAATCTTTTGCGTATCCCGCGACAATGTATTTTTCCCGGTGCTTTATTCGCACCAGCGTCATTTCCATAGGGATTGGTTCGCGGGTCAGGGATTGATGCGCCCACTCAAAACGCAGATGTCCTGTTTCAAACGCTTTTTTGATATACTCAGCCGCCAACTCTACGGTTAATCTTCCGTTGGGCTGGTATTCGGGGGAAAGGTCGTAAAATCTGTCTATAAATTCCTGTTTGCTTGATAACTGAAAAAGCCTTATCGTTTCTTTGTTGCATGATATAAGTTTGCAATTCTCGTCCCATAACATACAGCTTAGAGGCATGGCGTCGAGCATAAGCTGGGTAACTTCGTCCGCCTCCCGTTCCGCTTCTATGGTTGTAAGCAAAAAGTTCTTTTTGCGGTTTTCATCATCCAATTTGTTTTTTGTCTGATCAACGCGTACTAAAATGACAATCAAAACCGTCGCCATAATCGTACCTAAGACGATGAGCATCAGAGTCATTATGTGTAACTCGCGGTAATACTCGGCTTTGGGTATCGCGAAGCATAAAAACCATCCGTTTCCAAGCCGGGCTGTAAAAGCAACCATTAATTCATCTTTATAGTTTTTAATTTCGCGTTCAACAATATCGACCCCTGCCAGAACTTCATCCGCCAGAAGCGAAAATCCGCCTTTGATTTCTCTGGCGTTTTTCCCGATAATACTCGATTCAGGATAATAAAACACATTTAAGTTTTCATCCATAAAAAGCCCGTAACTGTTTTTTGTAACGTGCATATCGGCGGCAAAACTTTTTATAAAGTCAAAAGGTATATTCATGTGCATTGCGGCTAACGGAGCGCCCTTTTCGTCAAAAATCCTGCATACATAGGAAATACTTGGTTCATTTGTATTTAAATTCGAATATATCGGCAGAATAACTATTTTCTCGCCCGATGAAACCGCAACCTTGTACCACAGTTGTTCGGTAGGATTATAGTTGTCCGGTATTTTCCTGTCGGGAGCATAAATGTATTTTCCTTTGAATACGTCAAAATAACCCGAAAGGTCGTTAAACTTTACTTTGCCGGTTTTTTGCTGTATTTCCTTTACGATGTCCCGCATATATTCCTGCACCATATACTCGTTATTGCCTCGTATGATCATTTCGCGTATCGTTCCCGAAATTACCGCGAGAGTATTTTCATGTACAAACAATTCGGCTTCGATCTTCAGTCTGGTTTGGGTAAGTATATCTAAGGCGTCTCTGTTTATTTGATTATGCAGCATTTGTCCGACATAGAGACTGCTTGATAAAATCATTAGGATAAATGCCAGCGCCACAAAGAGCAGCTGTAAAAACAACGAGCGTATGGACTTAATTTTCTTAAAAAGCTCATAAAATGACGCCATATATTACATTTTATCATAAAATTAGTAAAAAAAACAATAAATTTAACATAAAATTACATAATTTGTGTAAAAAAACCCGTAACGAACGGGTAAAATAAAAGATTTTACCCGGGAATCCTTGTTTTAGGGCTGTTTTGAGAGGGTTTAATCGGTCTGTTTATACGTTCTTAAAATAATGACCCTGTAATTCCAAGATTAACAGACCAGAGAGAGCCTTTTCCCGTAATAGCGTTGGAAAAATTCCAAGTTCCCAAAACAAAAGGTTCAAGCGACATAGGGTTTTTTATGATGGGAAAAAAAGAGATTTTCATGCCGATTTTTAACCCTAAAGATTGGGCAAGGTGCAGGTTGTTTATCTTGATTCCTTCGGCGTCGGGGTAACCGCCTGAGTCGTAAATCTGGTTTCTTACAGAAAGACTTCCGAAAAACCTGTTGTAGTAAACATGAGAAAGATGTTTTTGTATCTCAAAAGAAAATAATCCAACGCCCAATTCTCCGCCGCCAAGCCAGAAAAGCTCAAGACCTGAATGTGTAGGATATTCTTTCAAGACAAATTCTTTAATTATCGTTTCGCCGAAAAGGTTTGAGACGCCGTGCAGATCCATTCCTTTTTTGTCATAAGCGCCGAAAAGAGTAAGGAATAGGGGGAATCTGGTTTTTGTAGTTGCGCGAAAAATCATGTCAAGGCGGGGGGAAAAACTGTTTATCGTACTGGCTCCGCTAAATTGTAAACTTAGTTCGCGGTACAAAAAGAGAAAACCTGTCTGCGCAAAAAAACCGCCTTCTGTTTCTCTCCACTCATAAGCGCCTTTATCTCTTTCATAACCTGCGTTACGGTAATAGCCGCCGCCAAATGAAACCTGATTGTTCCATTGATCTCTTATCCAATTTATGCTGCCTAAAAGAGCGGCGTTTGTATACCGGTTCGTATCGTTTTCTGATCCTATTATCTTGTCGGAAAATGTTAACATAAGAGGGAAGCCCATGCCTGTATTTTGCCATTGAAACAGATCTATCATCGCCATTTTATAGGGAACATCGGCATAAGCCAATAAATAAATTCTGTTCATGTCCAGAGGATCCTGCATTAGCGAAAAAATTCCGCCGCCGTCAAGGCTTAAAGAGCCTTCTTCACTCACCCGGATTAAAGGAAAGGGCATCCATAACTGGAACGGATTTGCATAACGCAATCCTATGTATGGTTTTGACGCGCCTGTATACGGCGGCGCAGGAATTGTTTTGTAATTTTTATTGTCCAATTTTGTCAGCCGCAAATTAATTTTGTTCCCGGAAAGAGAGTCCGCTGTTTCGGGAAAGCGCATAAGGCTGTTGCGTGAAACAAATGTCGCAAGGTAATAGACAGTTCCGTCCGAGGAAACCGGATTGAAAACGCCGCCTGAAAAATCCCTGCCGCTAAAGACCGCCTGCATTTTTTCAAGGTCGACCATCCCGAGTTTATACATTCGATCGTCGGAATTATAGCCGAAAAATATTTTTCCTTCCGAGACGCTTAAATCCCGCATATATTCCCAATATTCATTATCGTTTTGCGTGTTTTCTATTTTAAAAAGTTCCCGCGAAACATAATTGAAAATCCATAACTCCCTTTTGCCGTCGCGCAAAGCGATAAAGACAATTCGTTCATTATCAAGGGCTTGAGGACCTGAAAACATAAGATGTTCGTTTCCCGTAAAAAGGACTTCGCTTTCACCGTCAAATTTTTCGTATACAATGATGTTGTTGTGCAATGCCGAACGAATCCCTATAACTCCGTCTCTAAAATAACGCGCCTTGCCAATCCCGTTAATAGCCGCGCCTGTTTTCCATCCGTTATCTGTTTTATATTCAGCAGCAAACGCGGCAGCCCTCTCCTCAATATAATGAAAACCGGACAACAACATTCTTTTACCGTCCGCGGAAACATCAATATCATAGATGCCGGAGTCCGCGTTAAAAGTTTTAGTTTTACCTGTCAGGGTGTCATAGACGCCTATTTTCGCTTCCGAGGTTTCAATAAAGTAAAGGTTGTTTTTTCTTGCCGTTAAACCGCGGATAAAATATTCTCTTTCGGAAAAATAGCTGTACTTTTTTGAAGATAGTTCTTGTTTGTTGGTTTCCAAGTCGTCCAAAGCGAAAGAAGCGCCGAATTTTTTCCATTCATCCAAAAAATCAACGCCGTACACTTTTTTAAAAATACTGTAAAAATCCGCTCTGTATACATAGAAAGATATTTTTCCGTCTGTTCCCATTTCCTTCCAAAGCCGCGAATATTTTTCCAATCCGTAATTTTTCTGAAGCCAAGCGGAAAAAAGACCGCCGTATTCATACCAGTACCCGTTGGGACGTATATCATAAACGCCGGAAGCCTGAAAAGGCGTAAGTAATTTATTTTCATATACAGCCTGCCTAAGATATTGTTTAGTGAGAGGGTCATTTGCCCTGCCTGTACCGTCAAGACTTTCAAAACTTACTGAAACTCCTTCCACCATAAATAGCGGCGCGTTCCATAAAGCGGGGGTATACAAATTGCCCCAAACACGATACAACCGTTCGTAAGACGGCGATCTTGTGTTCATGGAAACCGCGTGGGTCAATTCATGAAGGAAAAGTTTTTTAAGATTATTTTCAAAATTGGTCCATTCAACATCCATAGGCGTATCAAAAAGCATAATATGATTAAAAAGAGGACTATAATAACCGTTGAACGAATCCGTATGAGGCGTAATAGTTACGGGAATACGACCTCGAACCTTGATATCAAGCAAAGAACTTACTTGATCATATACATTGTCTGCGTAAGAAGCCAAAAGACGGGCGGATTCTTCCGATTCCTTTGGAAAGATAATATCAAAATGCTCTGTCTGAATAACCCGAAAAGAGGTAAATGGCTTAAAAAGTACGCTAGGGTTTTGAGCAAAAGCAGAAGTAGAAACAAAAACAAACAACGCCAATATAAAAAGTTTGTTTTTCATGGTATTTCTTGTATTTTATTCCTTTTTATATAATATAATAAAAAAATGGTAAATTGGCTATATATTTTTCTACTATAAAGTTACTTTGTTCATACAAATCAATAGCCTTCTCCCAAATTTCCACTGCGACCGGCGGGATCTGGTAGGTCGCCTCCGATAGTGTGCGCGAACCAACACGAACAACGACAAGATTTCGGAGAATAAGTTCGTGTGGTTCGTGGTAATAAATTCTTCTATTGCTGATACTGCGCCAAACAAAGCTCGTAGTACCTTCCGCGTTTAGCCATTAGCTCCTCATGCGTGCCGCTTTCTACAATTTGTCCGTCGCTTACAAACATTATTTGCGTGCAGTTGCGTATCGTGGAAAGTCTGTGGGCGATGATGAAGGAGGTGCGTCCCTTCATCAATGTCTGGATTCCCTCTTGTACAAGCTGTTCCGTGCCTGTGTCGATACTGCTTGTCGCTTCGTCAAGAATGAGGATTCGCGGGTTGGAAATAAGGGTGCGGGTAAAAGCTAAAAGCTGTCTTTCGCCAGCGGAGATACCGCTTCCGCGCTCGGTTATGTGGGTGTCGTAGCCGTTTGGCAATTTTTCTATAAAGTGGTTAGCGCCAATCAGTTTCGCGGCGGCGCGGATTTCTTCGTCCGTGGCGTCCAATTTCCCGTAACGGATATTGTCGGCGATTGTTCCCGTGAATAAAAAACTGTCCTGCAGCATTATTCCCATCTGGCTTCTTAATGAATGTAAAGTAACCTTCATTATATCCTGCCCGTCGATTAATACCTGTCCTTCTTCGATATTGTAAAAACGTGATAGCAGGTTTACGATGGTTGTTTTTCCGGCTCCCGTAGGACCTACAATGGCTATGCTTTGTCCGGGGTGTCCGTTAAAACTTACGTTATTAAGTACTTTGCGGACTCCGTCATAGCTGAAACTTACGTTTTTAAACTGAACGTGTCCGCGCACAAACGGAAATTCCACGGCGTTGGGAATGTCTTTAATTGTTACAGGTTCCGCTATTGTGTCGAAAATACGGTCAAGGTACGCCATCGCGGTTATAAATGTGTTGTAAATGTTTGCAAGGTTGATAATCGGCTGCCAGAAACGCCACGCGTAGTTTCCCATAACGAGCAGCATTCCGAAACTTGCCATCGGGTTCATCCAGAAGACGCCCATGATGTACACAAACGACCATACCAACTGGCTGATAGATTCCGTAGAAAACCACACTGTGTTGGAAATATAAATCGCCTTCATCCATACGTCGTTGCGTTCATCCGCTAAATCGTTCATTATATCGAGGTTTTTATTCTGTCTGTCAAAAGCCTGCGTAACCCTTACCCCGTCTATGGATTCCTGAATATAGGCGTTAATGTTTGACCCCTTGTTTGAAACGGCTTGCCACGCGCGGCGTTGAGCGGGTTTTATCGTCCAGATAAAAATGGCTAGGAGGGGAAGACCGATGACTGTGACCGTTGCAAGGTGAGGGTCTACCTTGTACATAAAGAATATGATAAAAAAGATGTTCAGCACTTCTATTACAAAGTTGATAATTCCGTTGGAAAGCGCGTCGGATACGCTGTTTACATAGGGAACTACGCGCACAAATATTTTTCCGTGCGGGCGTGAGTCGAAGAAACTAAAAGACAATTTTTGCAGGTGAGCGAACAAGTCCTGTCTTATATCGTGGATAATGCCCGCGCCCGCTTTAGCTACAAGTATGTTGCGCACCGCGCCTAACGCGACGCTTACAACAATGGACGCAGTAAGGTATACGCCCATTAGGAGCAGCTGGCGCATATCTTTGTTTGGGACGGCTTCGTCCAGCGCGGTTTTAATAAACAGCGGTCCTACAAGACTGGAAATCGAGGCGAGGATACTGAAAATCAGCGAAAGCCTTAACGGTCCCTTTGCTTTTATAAGATAGCCTAGAACTCGTTTTACGTTAAAAAGACTTACCTTTTCGTCAAGGTATTCGTCCATGTCGTAGCGGTTTTTCTCTTTGGCGGTTTTTTGCTCGCGCTTGTTACTGAAAAAGCTCATTTTTTCTCCAAAGCGGAAATACCTGCGTTATGCTGAAGCGACCATATATGATGATAAAATCCTTCCCTCGCGAGCAATTCCTCGTGAGTCCCTCTTTCTATAATTTTTCCCTTATCCATGACAAGAATTAAATCCGCTTTTCTAAACGACGATATCCTCTGCGCGATAATTATCTTTGTGCAGGGAAACTCAAGTTTTTCAAGCTGTTCCTGAATAAAGTGCTCCGTCTCGCTGTCCACCGACGATGTGGTGTCGTCTAACACAAGGACAGATGGCTCTATGGCAAGCGCTCTAGCGAGGGCGATCCTCTGCCTCTGTCCGCCTGAAATCCCGACGCCGCGTTCTCCTACCAATGTGTCATAGCCGTCCGCCATTTCATTGATAAAATTAGCCGCGTCGG
>Ga0268262_10004471_pt1 | contig 14456 bp, 8 predicted proteins | sample TergutNc150P3_FD_190354 | JGI IMG/M metagenome (GOLD analysis project Ga0268262, IMG submission 190354) | Nasutitermes corniger P3 segment gut microbial community from laboratory colony in Florida, USA - Nc150 P3 (SPAdes) (version 2) | ecosystem: Host-associated > Arthropoda: Insects > Digestive... | reverse complement strand
AATTTGTTCAAAATGGAATTCATCTGGTGAATGTTTATGGGCTTTGAAATAAAACCATCAAAACCATTTTTCAAAAATAGTTCTGCCTGCCCCCCAATGGCATTCGCAGTGAGCGCAATAATGGGATTGGTATATCCAAATTCACGAATGGCTTTCACAGCTTCCACTCCATCCATCTCTGGCATCATGTGATCCATGAATATAATATCGTAACTTCTGCCTTTCTTAACTTTTTCTACCGCTTCTGCACCGCCATCTGCTGTGTCAATAGAAAGCTTGTAAGGTTGCAACAAACCTTTGGCAACATACAAATTAGATTCCACATCGTCAACAATAAGCACATTGCCATAAGGCATTGGCTCGCGCTCTATTCTCGCACTTCTCATTTGCGCGTAACTTATATAACGGAAATTTTGCAAACTCTCAACCAGTTCTTTGCCCAAAACTCCTGAATTTGTACTCTTTTGCGGCAAGCGCACTATAAATTCCGTGCCTTTGCCAAGCTCGGTATTCACAACAACTTCGCCTTGCATCGCCTTTATCAAATATTGCGTGATATTCATGCCAAGCCCAGTGCCTTCAATCAAATAGCTGAAATGAGAATATTCATCAAATATTTTGTTTTTCTGCTCTTCGGTCATGCCTTGCCCAGTATCGCTCACGCTGAGAACGAGTGTCATATCAAAATTTTCTTTTTTAGTGTTTTCTGCACTCACCGATAATTTTACTTTTCCAGATTCTGTATATTTAAAGGCATTGGAGAGCAAATTATTCAAAATCTGCTTAATATGAACCACATCTCCAAACAACATAACGGGCAGGTTTTCGTCAACACTAAATTCAAATTCAACTGCTCTGTTTTTCATTCGCATAAGGTTAAACTGCACAATATCGTTTATCAAACTCGCAACATCATATTCCACAAACGCAATTTCTATTTTGTTCGCCTCTATTTTATACACATCTAATATATTGCTTATAACATCTAAAAGCAAATAACTTGTGTTGTAAATCTCAATAAATACTTTTTTCATACTTTGTTCTATGGTTTCGTTCTGTAATTGTATTTCGGTGATGCCCATAATTGTAGCCATAGGCGTTCTTATTTCATGGCTTATGCGTGATAAGAATCTATTTTTGAAACGGCTGCTCTGTTCAGCTAATTCCCTTGCAACAACTAATTCAGTTACGTCTTCGGAATGTTGTATATGTACAATTTCGCCATTGTGCCATTCCATGTATCTATCTGTGTTGCGATATACGCGCCCAGTTAAAGTGCTGTTTTCTTCCCATATAACAGTGTTGTGCGGTTCCTTGTTTAGCTGAAAACAAGGGCAAAATTCGCATTTTTTGTCCATTCCCTTTTGAAAAACTTTATAGCAAGTTTTCCCAATCGGATCGTCTAAACCGTAATGCTTTTTCATATTTTCGTTTATAAAGAGAATTTCATCGGTAATTGGGTTAGTCACATATATCATAATATCCAACCCGTTTAGCACATTTGTGAGAACCTTTATAGATTGTTCAGCGCTCTCTTTGGCTTTCTCAATTTTCAGCAGCAAGGTTATCAATATGGCTGCCAAAACAATGCCAAGCAAACTGAGAATTATTGTGATGTTTTTAATCTCTTTATAATAATTTTCCTCTGGTATCAAAATCCCCACATACCAGTTGTTTTTCAATCTCTTGAAAAATGCAACCGATTCTTCACCTCTGAAATTCAATACTCTACGCTCGGAAATTTCCGCACCTTGTTCCAATTCTTCTGCAAGGCTTGATATTCCGTAATTCACATCGCGGAGTGCCTTGCCCAGCAATGCGGAATCGGGATGGACAACAATATTTAATTGTTCGCTGAGAAGTATTCCTACTTCCGTCTCTGCAATATATATTTTGCTCACATATTCTTTGATTTTGGCAAGATTTATATCTAAGCAAATTATGCCCAGCCGGTTGCCTTTTTCATCAAAAATACGGCGTACGTAAGTGATGACCATTGCACCAGTCGCTGCATCCAAATATGGCTCCGTAATCCTCACTTCTTTGCCAGCCCTCATCGCTAATTCATGCCAGGGGCGTTCCGATGGCATATAATTATTTGGCGGAACCCAATCATTGCCAAAAATTAATTTTCCGTCAAATGCTTCAAAAATACCATATATATTCATTACATAAGATGCAAATTTCTCATCGGTTGTCATATATTGGGTTACGTTTTTAATATATTCAGAAAGCATCTCAAAACTTTTGTGCTGCGAAATCATTATTTGGGCAGTTTCTGCTAAGCCGCTCAACACAACTTCATTTTCAAGCAGTTCAAATTCAATGCTAGACTGCATATGATAAATATCATTCTCAGCCTCCCTTTTCAAATGGTCGTGTTCCAATTTATGCGTCAATAAATAGTTTAAAACTATCATCAACGCAAACGAAAGCACAATCCATAGAATTTGCGCGTATAAGTTCTTGGGTATTAGTGAGCGTATCATTTGTTTAACTCCATAAATTCTGTTGTTTTAGAAACCGCTTCTTCAAAATCGCTGTGCAAAAGAAGTTCCTGAAGAAGAGCCAAAAAGTTTTTAATTTTTGGAGACCATTGCATAGAACTAAGCTCGGCAAGAATGTTCTTGGCGAGTTTTTTGTCGTAATTTGTGCAAGCAGACCGGAACTCCACAAGTTGCGCTCGTAAATACACAGTATCTTCTTCTTTTGACGCAATTGCATTTTCATCGGATTCTAGTTTTTGAATTACTTTGCCAAGATTTTCTAAAAAATTCCCTGTTTCGGTAGATATAACGGCTCTATCGCCTTCATTGCCAGCTTTTTCCAGTTTGCGAGCAATATTTGAAAGTTCTTTTTCGCCAACATTTGCCAAAGCGCTTTTTATGGCATGGACATTTATTGTGAATAAGCGCAAATCTTCGTTTGTTGCGGTATCAATGTTCTTTGAGATTGAATCCATAATCGGGATTTTCTTTTTGGCATCGCGAATAAAGGCAAATAGCAAATCTGGGTTTGCTTTGAAATCTATTTCGTAAGGGCTTATTTTTGAAATATTATGCTTTTGGCGAGCCTCCGCTATAACTTCTGGACTCTGCTTGTCGCGAATATACTTGTTCAAAACGTAGTCCATTTGGCGAATATCTATGGGCTTCGAAATAAAATCATCAAAACCGCTGCTCAATAAAACTTCTGACTGACCAACTATTGCATTCGCAGTAAGTGCTATAATAGGAGCTGAATATCCTGAATCGCGCATAATTTTTACCGCTTCCACACCATCCATTTTTGGCATCATCTGGTCCATAAATACAACATCGTAAATCTTGCCACTCTTAATTTTTTCTATAGCTTCTTCGCCGCTTTCGGCTACATCAATAGATAGCTTGTAAGGTTGCAACAAACCTTTGGCAACATATAGATTAGATTCAACATCGTCAACAACAAGCACACTGCCATAAGGCATAGGTTCGCGTTCAATTCGTACATTCTTTAATTGCGAATTTTTGACAAAACGGGAATTTTGCAGATTTGCGGTTAATTCTTCGCCCAAAACATTTTCGCTCACAAATCCTTGTGGTACTTTCACATTAACAACCGTACCCTTTTCAATCTCGCTTTCAACGGAAATTTCGCCATTCATCATTTGAATGAGATGTTTCACTATGCTCATTCCAAGTCCTGTGCCCTGAACTGCTCTATTATATTCCAAATTAAAACGGGAAAATTCTTCAAATATTTTGTTTTTCTGTTCTTCGGTCATACCTTGACCCGTATCGCTTATGTTAAAAATAAGCAGGGTATCGGAACTTTCGCTTTTCCGCTCGGAACTCACAGCCAATTTCACTTTTCCTTTATTGGTGTATTTAAACGCATTTGTGAGCAAGTTATTCAAAATCTGTTTAATGCGCAGTTCATCGCCAAATAACTCTGTGGATATATTTGGGTCAACCTCAAGTTCAAAATCAACGGCTTTGTGGCTAAACTGAACCATATTCAATTGCACAACATCGTAAATCATGCTTGCAACATTGTACTTATTTGGAACAAGCTCTAATTTTCCAAATTCCGCTTTTGACAAATCCAAAATATCGTTTATAATATTGAGCAGCAAACTGGCAGAAGCATAAATTTTATTAAGAGCCTCTTGTGTTGGCATAGGTAGCGCATCATCTTCCAGTTGAATTTCTGCAATTCCAAGAATGGCATTCATAGGTGTGCGAATTTCATGGCTCATCTTTGCAAGGAACGCAGATTTGGCCAGATTGGCTGTTTCGGCCTCGGCTTGTTTTTTTGCCATAATTTTCAGGTTGGTTATATCTTGTACCACTTCAATATATCCAGTAGTTTCGCCTTTTAAATCCTTTAATTTTGCAACATCCACCTGATACGATTTGTCTTTATCTGAAAAATATGTTTGTTTAAGCCCTCTTTTTGCACATTCTATACCACAATCAAGTGTGTTGCATATATTGGCATTCCAGTTGCTGCACGGTTTGCCCAAGGCATCTTTAAGCGTTATTCCCAAAAATTCTTCTACCGCAGTATTTATGAATGTCCATTTAGCATCTGCATCGGTCACGGTTATGGGAAGCGGTATGGCATTTAGAATGGAGTTATACCAATGAGCCATAAACTGAGAATTTTCGTTTTCTTTGTGCAATTCGTCTAGCATTGTTTTAAGCCCACGCAAATCGCGCAGATATGCTACCACAGAAAGATCGTCTTTATATTTAACGCGCGTAAGTATAATTTCGCAAGGGATGAGTTCGCCGTCTAATGTTTGGTGCATCCATTCAAACTGGTTAAAGCCTTTTTCAAATGTTTCGCTTATAAGTGCAATAGCCCTCTCTTTTGATGGTTTTCCATTTGGCTGATATTCCGGCGAAAGTTCGTAAAATTTATCAGTACATTCTTGCCTGCTGGTCAATTTAAATAACTTAATAGCTCTCTGATTACATTCTATAATATTGTGATTTTTATCCAGCATAAGGTAACCGAGCGGTACATTGTCAAAAACCATTTGCAGATGTTTATCTGCTTCGCGCATTTTAGTTATTTGCAAATTGCGGCTAATTGCATTGCTTATCATAAATCCAGCAGAGGTGAGTATTTCCATTTCTTCTCTTGAGAATTTACGCTCTGTGTGGCAATTATCAATATTGAAAAATCCCCAAAAATCATCATCTAAGAACAACGGAATTAAGACTATGGATTTCACGTCATAACTGCCCAAAAATTCTTGCTCGTTTTGCGATAAATCTTTTACCGAAGTGTTTATATTTTCTCTGCGTAAAAATGTTTTTTTCCATTCCTGCCGTTTGCCGTAAGAAAAGCTGAGGCCAATTGGAGTTGGTACGCACTTTTTGCCATATTCGCTTAACCATTTATATCTACACACAAAATGCAGTTCGCCGTCAATCATTTCATTGCGGTAAATTTGAACGCGGTCAACATCAAGGCATTGCCCCATAAGCTCAAGGCTTTTTAACAGTGAACTTTCAAAAGTGCTTTCGTCATGATTCTGCAACAAAATAAAAGCCATCTGATTCACTGTATTCAGCAAAAGACCCCTATTTTTAATTTCGTTCACCATTCGTTTTGTCTCGCGCAAATCTCGCATATAAGACATCAAAACAACTTCTTTGTCAAACTCGGCTCGTACAAGCGCAACTTCGTAAGGAACAGGCTCGCCGTTTAACTTTTGGTGCATCCATTCAAAATTATGGAAACCCTTTTCATAAGCCTTGGCTGCAACCTCAGCCAATTCATCGCGTGATAATCTGCCATTTGGCTGATATTTGGGCGATAGCTCTAAAAACCTTTTAACGCACTCTTGCTTGCTGGAGAGTTCAAACATTTTAACAACTCTCAAATTGCACTCAATAATATTTGCATTTTTATCAAATATAATGCTGCCAAATGGCGCATTTTCAAATATTGTACCCATTCGTTTTTCCAGCCTATTGTTCACTGCTGTTATGCGCGAAAGTAGCAGGCTTAAAGTAATTGCCATTGAAAAGCCTAGAATAGAAAGAAATTCTGCTATGCCATTCAAGTTTTGATAATACTCTTTAGAAGGTATTATCACAGCGAGGCTCCAACCATTTTCTAATTGCCGCATAAAAGCAATGGCTTGATTGCCTTTGTAATCCATCACTTTGCGCTCAGAAATGCTTATGCCTTGCCTTAAATCGCTTTCAATGGAGAGACCATCATTTAGTTGGCGCAGTGATTTACCCAAATACGAGGGGCTTGGATGACCGATGATTTCAAATTGCTTATTGAACAATATGCTGTAAGTACCTTCGGTTAAATGCGTATTGCTTGCATACTCTTTAATTTTGTCTAACTTTAAATCCATGCAAATTATGCCAAGAGGTTTGCCTTTATCGTCCATAATTCTGCGCGAATAAGTGATAACGGGTACATCCAAAACAACGTCCATATATGGTTCCGTAATAGCAATGCCCCCATTAGCATCAATAGCCGCTTTATACCAGGGGCGATTTTGAGGCGAATAACTTTCTGGGGTTACCCTATCAACACTGGCATGAAACTTTCCTTCAAATACATCAAACATGCCATAAATATCTGTAACCTGAGATAATGCATTTTTATGGTGAGACGTATATTCAGTGACACTTTTCAAATACCAAGACACTTTTTCGTAATCATCGCCTTTAATAATCATTTTGCGAGTAGTTTCTGAAATTATGTCCATCAAAGTTTTCAGTTCGGATAAATCGGTTTCTATTTTTATGCCGGTATTGTCTAATACATTTTCGGCATTTTGTTTAAGATGCTTTTGCTCTGTACCGCTTATTAAGAGGTAGCTTGTTCCAATAACCAACATAAAAGCAAGGAAAACAAGAATCACTTGCCAATAAGATAATATGCGTTTATACTTCGCTACCATTCTACACTTACATTCATAAAACGTTCATGAACATCACAAAATACTTCTACTATTTTAGGGTCAAATTGTTTTCCAGATTCAGACTTGATTATTTCAACTGCTTTATAATGGTCAAAAGCCTTTTTATAAACTCTCTCAGATATCAGGGCATCGTAAACATCCACAACAGCCAAAATTCTCCCTTGAAGAGGAATTTCTAAACCTTTAAGCCCGCGCGGGTAGCCTGTGCCGTCCCAACGCTCATGATGATAGCTTGCGAAATTTTTTGCCCTATTCCAAAAGGTTCCTTCTTGAGTTTTACTTATTATTTTATCTATAATATGCTCGCCCGCTTTTACGTGTCTTTTCATAATTTCATATTCTTCATCGTTTAACTTATCTGGTTTATTCAAAATGGAATCTGGAACGGCTATCTTGCCTATATCGTGCAAACGTGCCGAAGAAGCTACCAAATCTGAATTCCAACTTTTTATTTCATCTGCATATACGTTGCGTTCTAGCATAGCGTCTATTAGAATTTTAGTTTGAATTGTTGTTCGCTCAATGTGACCGCCAGTCAAGTGGTCGCGACTTTCAACAACATCTGCCAAAATAGATATAATATTATCGTATAAAGATTCCATCTGTTTTGTTTTTTGTTCCAAATGCTCTGTTCTTTCACGGACAACGCCATCCATATCCATGTGCATTTTAACGCGGTTCAACAAAACAAGGGCAGAAAATGGTTTTACTATAAAATCTATAACGCCGAGGTCAAAGCTATGAGCCTCTACCATAACATCTGCTTGCCCTGTTAAGAATATTACTGGTATATTAGCGGTTTTGGGATTATCTTTCAATATACGTAGCGCAGTGTAACCATCCATTTCTGGCATAGCGATATCCAGCAATATCAAATCTGGCGTAATTTTTTCTAACATGGCAAACATTTTTGCAGCAGAAGGCAAAGTCATAACGCGATACTGGCTTTCCAGTACCTCTTCTACCTTAGATAGGCAAGTATCGCTATCATCAACTACAAAAATAGTTTTCATCAATTATAGTAATATATAAATTTTTGGAATTATATACAATCTTTCGCAGGGTAGAATCCATTGGAAGCCCCATAAAGTTATTTAAGGCTACCTTGATTGGGTAGCCTATTTTACAAGCTATTGTCTCTAATGCTATTTTCTATTATTTCATCAATTTTATTCCGTTCTTCGGCGATTGTTTTTTTGACTTTTTCTTGCTCGTCTAATTCCGCTTTGATTTCGCTTACAATTTGTTGCTGACGGTCTAGGGGAATGTCTGGAATTTGAAAATTTTGGATTTGTTCCCAGTACAAATGTATTTGATTTGTTGCACCTGTATAATCTCTTTCAATTTGGAAATATCCTAAAATGCAACGGAAAAAGTAAATAAAAAACAATGAGTTGTAATTGTTTTTCAATCGTAAAATGATATTATCTACGGTTGTAATAGTGTCTTTTTCTTCTTCTAAAAAATCAATTTTGCCAAGTGAAATTTTTCCTGTTCCGCAAATTATTATATCATTAATTTTTAATTTTTTATTATTGTCAAATTTGTCAAAATCTTCTTGTGTAATAAATTCAGTTTCAGAAAAATCAATAAATCCGTTTTTCAGATTTGCTATTTTAACAACAGGAATTTCGCCGTCAAGATTGTATTTTGGCTGTACCCCTTTTTCGTAACTATCAACTACATCTTTAATTGTCAAAGTATCAATACTATTCAATAAATTCATCAATTTTTTTGTTGGCGGATTGTGAAACCGGCACGAAAAACGGACTATTCTGCTATTTGAAAGTTCAGAAAAATCGGTTTCAAAAACTCTTAACTTACGATCCTCTGCCATTTGTGTACCTGCTGTCATTCCTTTGCCTAATTCGTTGTATAGATTTTCGTCAAACCCAAATTTTCGTGCAAAAATTTTGTTGATAATCGTTTGTGCAGGTTGTGTTTGACTTTTTAATTCTTTAATTTTTTGTTCTATTTGTTCTATTTGTTTTGTTATTTGAGGATTTTGTGATAGTTTATTTACTAATGATTTATCAAATTTCAAGTATTGGAAATCATCTTTTTTGAGTGTTGGATAGCCTTTACCTTGTCTTGAAATAGCAATCAGATTATTGTAAAAGATTGTTCGTAAAGCATAATAAAGGATTTTGTTTAATTTCTTTGGTTGTAAATGGATAAATGCAGAAGTGTAAAAATAATCTTTGTTGCTTTGGTCTATTAAGACATATTTTTTAAGGTTTGGGCGAACTTTTGAAATTAAAATATCATTTTCTTCAACTTTGATAATATCGCCCTTTTCAATCTTTTTGTAATAATCTTCGTCTTCTATTGTCCTTTCGTTGAAATTCAATTTTACAGGTTCAACCTCGCCATCTTTTGAAACATTGCCTATTTCGGAATAATAAAAATCATCTTCAAAATTTGAAATATCAACACAATTATTTTCTTTTATTAAAAATAAATCATTGAAAGAAAAATAGCTTGAAGCGTTGAAGTCATTTTGAAAATTAGAAAAATCAACATCGTTTCTAAATGTCTTTTCCTTTGCTAATTCTGCTAATTCCATTGTAGAAATTTTTAGTCCCATAATACATCCCGCAAATAATCAAGTACAGTTTCTTTAATACTGTCATCAACTAACACAACACCGCCTTTATCAGTTCTGTATAGTTCGTTTGGTTGCGGTTTTTCGCCTCGCTTGGTGCGTTTGTAACCGATATTTTCAACTTCTGCCATAAAAACTTTGTAGTTCAATTCTTTGGCAACTTCGCCAAAAACCCACCAGGTATTCACAAAACCGAAAATATCTTTTGTGTCTTTATCGTATTTACAAAGTTCTTTTAGTTCGTTTTGGTATTTTGTACTCAATTCTTTTGCAGAAAGTTCGTTGTAGTTTGGCTCAATGTAATTTTTTAGCATTTTCGCCAAAATTTCTTTTTCTTCTTGCTCGGTTAAATTTTTTATTGATGGCAGTTTATTTCTGTCTTTTTCGCCCGAATAAGCCGCAAGTAAATTTTCGCAACGAGTTTTTAAGTTATCCCATTCCTTGCTGTATTTTGTCCAAAGTTCGTTCCATTTTTCTATTTCGGCTTTGGTTTTCTTTTGAGCAAAAAGCAAACTTGTTTTAGTGCTTGTAAATGGCTGAAATGTTAATTGCGGTAGTGAAACTACAGCTTTAACTTTGAAGTATTTGTAAATAAATAAACGAATGTATTTGTTTTCTGTGGTGTCAAAAACGCTTTCTGGCAATACTACGCCAAGCCTTCCGTTTGGTCGCAAAAGTTGATAATAGCGTTCAATAAACAGATTTTCGGAGTTTTCTTTATCACCAAAAATGAAAGTGTTTTTCAATTTATCTTTTGTATCGTTGTCTAAATTAACACTGAAAGGCGGATTTGTAATGATAACATCAAATTCTACATTAACTTGCTTGTTAAAATAATTTACGTCTGCCTCGTGACTTTTCAGTGCGTTTGGTTCAGTTTCTTTTTTGTATTCGGAAAACGGTAGTAATCCATCACCATTGCTAGAGACAAAGATATTAGTTGAGCCATCACCATGCAAAATCATATTTACTTTGGTTGCCATTCCCAGATCAAAACTTATATCACAACCGTAAATAAAATGTTGCGCCCAGCGATTTTCTCTGTGGTCGGGCATAAACCATTCGTGAAGTTTATCTTTTATATCTCTTGTATCGTTTAATTTATCGGTAAATCTTCGTTTCAGATTTTCGGTTATGAATTTCATATACTCTATAAGGAAAGTTCCACTACCAGCACTTGGGTCAATACAATATGGAATTTTCAAATGTTTATTCACTTTGTCAATGGCTAACCGGTCTAGCTGTAAACCCCAAAGCAAAAATTTCACAATATTTATATGCGTAAAAAATTGTCCTTTGCTTTGTTTGAAACCTTCTCGGATAATTCCTTCAAAGAAGTCACCTAAAATGTCTTTGCCTGTAAAACTGTTTTTACCATCCACAAAACTAAACTCTTCCAATTCCGAAACGGCATATTTGAGTTTTGCCAATGAAAAATTTTTTGTGTCAATAATGTACGATTTTTTAATCTCGTTTTCAGCGATATTCAAACGCTGTTTCAATGCTCTGCGATAAAGTTCGTTAATTCGTTCAAAAAGTTGTTCGTTTGTTTCAAAATTTTCTCCATCTTTGAATGAGAAAATTTGAAAATCGTATTTTTCGCCCTTCTTTTTTTCGCTTTCGTCTTGGATTTTTGCAAGAATGATATTTGTCAATGACGAAAAAATATAGTTGTCACCTGTTCCACCGCCACCCCAAAGAACATTGTGCAAATTTGTTCTTTTGTAGTCAAGTTGCGTGTGTGTAAAATTGGTTTCTAAATCTTTTTTGCCACCTTTTATGTAAGGTTCTTTTTGTGCCTTTCCGTATCTCTCTGGTATTTGGTCGGCAAAATCTCTGACATTTCGCCACGCTTCAAAAGAAGCAAATTTGTCGTAGTCAATTAAAATAGTTTTATCTTTGATTTCGTTTCTGATAATTTCAAAAGTGTAAAGTACAAGATATTTAACATTAACGCCCTGTCCTTTCTCTATTGCAGCCAAATTGAAAAGTTGTGCTTCAATTATTTTATCCTTGTCTTTTTCGTACTCTTGTGGGCTTTTAAGCTCAATGTACAAAAAAGCGTTGCCATTATCATCACGAACAATAATATCAATGCGAGGTTTTATGACTTTTGGTCTGCCAACATTGTCATATTGTTTTTCAATCTCAATGTTTTCTTGCTTATAGCCTAATTCATTGACAAGTTTTGCAAGAATGTACGCTCTTACAATTTCTTCGCTTTTGAATTTGTCAATTTTCCAACCTTTTATTTTGTCGGAATACTTGACTTTTTCATTATCAAAATCGTATGTTTCAACAACTTTTATTTTTTGTTTGTCTAGGTATTCTTTTAATAGTCTTTTATCGTCATTATCTATCATAAAATTCAAACTCCTTCTTATGCGTTGTTAAACGCTTGCAAATGGAATTATTCAAAATAGTATATAGCAGCATTGTAGGAATATAGAAAAGCTTCTATCACAGGCTCTTTTCAAAATTTTTCTATATTACCCCGTATGCATAACGCGAAGTTCATAGTTCCAAACGCTTTCACCAGCATTAATTTTTTACTCGGTGTAGCTTCTATATGTTGCTCTGCCAGTTTGTTTGAAATAAAAAACGAATATCCTGTGGTTATGGGGGCGCATTTCATAATTTTTTGCGCATTGCTAGACAAATTAGACGGTTTTGCCGCTCGCGCTTTTAACGCAAGTTCAGAATTCGGGGCGCAGTTCGACAGCCTTGCAGACTTAATAGCATTTGGTTTAGCACCCGCATTTATGATAATGTTTGCCTATAAAGATATATTGCCAGACTGGTATGAATCGCACAAACTAGCCTTATTTGCCGGAGCTGCGGTTTATATGGTATGTGCTGCTATGAGGCTTGCCAAATACAACGCAATGGATAACGATTCCTACCCCGATTATTTCTCTGGAATGCCCTCTACCTTTGCAGGGATTGTAAATGCCTTGGTAATAATTTTGCTCTGCAAATATAAATTCTTTGACTCCTGCCCCGATGTTCTCTACATTCCTCTAGTGATTATGCTAATCACCAGCGTACTTATGGTTAGCCCCTTGTTTCTCGCTAAACTAAAAAAAAGAAAAAGCAATATTATAAACGCAATACAAGTGATAAATATAGCCGGAGCTTATATTGCGGGCTTTGCCATGATTTTACCTGAATATTTAATGGCTTTGGTACTCATATACTTTATCATAGGTTTTGCGCACGGAATAATAAACCGCAACAAAATAACAGCCAAGGAGCCTTAAATGGAAGCGGAAACCTCAAGCGATGTTTTATATTATATTTGGTTTGCCGTTCTTGTGGCTTTTTTGGTAATTCTGTTTGTTGCAAAAACCAAGTTTGATAACAGTTTTGCCAAAAGACAAGAACGCCGCAGAATGCTAGTATATTCAAAAATAAAACTCTCTCCTACCAATGAAGGACAAAGTAGAGCACTGAAAATAAAAAGAATCAGAGATTTAAGATGATTTTAACCGAGTTTGCTCCTGCAAAAATAAATCTTTTTTTATCCATAATAAATAAAAGAGAAGATGGCTACCACGATATTGGCACTATGTTTCACACACTTAATTGCGGAGACCGTCTTTTTGGCGAGCGAGACAGCAGTGGCAAAATTTCTATATCTTACAATAGCCCACAAGAATATTCACCCGAAAAAGACCTAGTTTGCAGAGCAGCGGAGAAATTAAAAGAAAAGCTTATGATTTCAAGCGGAGTTCGTTTTTATTTGGAAAAAAACTTACCTCTGGGAGCAGGGCTTGGCGGCGGAAGTTCCGATGCCGCAGCAGCACTCAGGCTTTTGAACAAATTGTGGGGCCTGCGCTCCAGCCCAGAAGAATTAGAAGAAATAGGGCGGGGTCTTGGCGCCGATATTGCCTTTTTTGTGAAAGGCGGAGCGGCACTGGCAACTGGTATTGGCAATATTTTAACACCGCAAAACACAATAGAAAGCGATTGCTGCATAATTTTAGCCACGCCAAAATGCGTAGTCCCCACCGTCGATGCCTATAAAGACGTTATCCCTGCCGGCAGCCTGCATTGGCAAAACTTTCTGAAAAGCATGAACCCCCTAGACAATTTATACAATCAATTTGAAGAAACAGTGCTCGAAAAATATCCCCTAATAAATTTCTTAAAGCAAAAACTAAATAACTGCGGAGGAAACTCTCTGCTCTCTGGCAGCGGATCCAGTGTTTTTTCTCTGTTTTATTCTTTGGAAAGCGCGATAGAGGCTTATGAAAAGGTTAAAAACGAATGCAGGTTTTTACGGATTACGAGTTTTTCTCCAAAAAATTATTTTTAACTTCAACATATTTTTTTGCGCTCCACTCGCAGTGCTCTATTTCATCTTTTGTCAAATCCCTAACTCTGCGCGCCGGACTTCCGGTTATCAGGGAATAAGGCGGAAATTCTTTGCCGCTGGTGACAAGGGCAGAGGCACCGACAATGCTGTGGTGGCCAATTACGGCTCCGTCCATAACGCAAGCCCCCATGCCAATTATGCAATAATCCTCAACTGTGCAAGCGTGTATAATGGCATTGTGGCCAACGGTCACCCCCTCTCCTATAACAACTCCTTTATCACTTGCCAAATGTACAGTTGAATTATCTTGGACATTTGAGTTTTTCCCAATTTTTATGCTGTTTATATCTCCGCGCAAAACCGCATTGTGAAAAATGGAAACATCATCTGAGAGTTCCACATCGCCTATAACTCTGGCACCCGGAGCTATAAACACATCTTTCCCAACAAGTGGCTCTTTTCCTTTAAATGCGTAAGTTCCTTTCATTTTTTCCTCTTCTGCTTTTTATCTCCCCTTTCCAATGTTAAAAAACCCAGTTTTTCAACGCCAGCAACCTGAACCAAAGATACAATTTTCATAACAATGCCATAAT
>Ga0268262_10004470_pt1 | contig 14458 bp, 12 predicted proteins | sample TergutNc150P3_FD_190354 | JGI IMG/M metagenome (GOLD analysis project Ga0268262, IMG submission 190354) | Nasutitermes corniger P3 segment gut microbial community from laboratory colony in Florida, USA - Nc150 P3 (SPAdes) (version 2) | ecosystem: Host-associated > Arthropoda: Insects >... | reverse complement strand
GACTGGTAGGTATGTTGCGGAACCTTGATGATAAATCGTCCATCGGCCCCAACATGGCCCTCGCGCTTATTACCACATTCTACGGTTCGTTGTTTTCAAACGTATTCTTTGCCGCGTGGTCCAGTAAGTTAAGCGTTTTTGACGCTGAGGAAACCAACGTCAGGGAAATGATTGTTGAAGGGGTGCTTTCCATTCAGGCGGGTGAAAATACCCGTATTCTCGCGCTGAAACTGATGGCATATCTTGATCCTGTCGCGCGAAGGTCGCTGGAAAGCGAAATGTTGAAGGATTAACAGAGGTTAAGGCATGGCAAAGAAAAAGAAAGAAACAGAAGCGCCGCCCAGTACATGGTTAAATACGTACTCGGACATGATTACGCTTTGTCTCTGTTTCTTCGTCATTTTGTTCAATCCCGATGACGTTACCGAGGCTCAGATGGACGCGATATCCACCTCAATGCAGACGGGAGGCCTGGGCGCCCTGGCCGGCGGCCTTACCCTGTCGTCGGGCCGCAACGCCGATCTGGGCAATACCATCATGTCGCTGCCGTCAATGGAACGGGGCCGTTCCCTGGGAACCGCCCTGCGCAAGGCGATCAGCGTTTTTTCCCCGGAAATTCGTTCCAATAAAGTCCGCGTAACCCACGATGAGCGGGGCATTGTTATTACCCTTGCCTCGGACGCTTTTTTCAGCCCTGCCAGCGCCCGAATCAACATTGAGGCAACCAGGGATATTTTGCTGAGGCTGGGCGGCTACCTGTCTTCATCGGATGTAGCGGGAAGGAAATTCAGGATAGAGGGCCATACCGACGCCGTTGACGTTGATCCGGGCGGACCATGGGAATCAAACTGGGAACTTTCCGCGGCGCGTTCAATCAGCATACTCCACTACCTCACCGATTTGGGCATAGAAGAAAAGCGGTTTCAAATAGCCGGTTTTGCCGATACCGCCCCCATTGCCAGTAACCTGACACCTGAGGGCCGGGCCTATAACCGCCGCGTGGACATAATTATTCTTGATGAAGGACATTTATAGTATTCAGAAAATATACCGATTATAGGTATATACCTAGTTGGAGGTTTATGTTATGTCAGACAGTGATGAACTTGATATTGACGGCGGTGAAGCGCCGGATGCGGGTGCCGGAAAAAAGAAAAAAGGCGGCGGCGCTTTAGGGGCTTTATTACCAACCATTCTCAAATTTGCCGCAATAGGCGTTGGCGCGCTTATTTTCATTGTCACCGTTTCGGCTATTACTTTTAAGTTAATGAACAAGGGCGGTAAACCCCAGACCGTGGTATCGGACCCCGCCTCGCCCTATATAGGCAAGCGGCCCATCTACGCTTACTACACCGGAGTAGGTTCAATAACCACCAAGACCAGAGATCCCGGCGGCAACTACACGGTAGCGGTAACGATGAATATCGGCTACGATCAGGAAGACTTGGCGGCTTCTTCGGAGCTATCCAGCCGGCAGTATGAACTGCGGGATTTTGTACGCAACTATTTTACCGGCAAGTACGCTTCAGAACTGCAGCCGGAAAACGAGGCCCGGCTGAAACAGGACATCAAGGAGATACTCAATACCCGTTTCCTTGATACGGGAAAGGTACGGATTATCACTTTTGACAAGCTTGACGTAATGGAAGTTTTTTAGGCTTGTCGGCGCGCAAAAGCGGCGGCCTGTTACTTTTAAGCAACAGTTACTCAAGTAACTGTTGCTAAAGTGGCCGTTAATAATGGTCGATGGTAATATAAGGGTTACCGGACAATCCGGTAATTGATCGGGAGGTAGGATAATGATGATGATGAGTGACGGCGCCCTTTCTCAGGCCGAAATAGACGCATTATTGGCAGGAGTAGACTCCGGCGGAGGCGGCGCCCCGACAGCGGTGGCAACCAGCAGCTTCCCGGAAACGGGACGGAAAGCCCTGGAAGCGTTTTTCGGCGAAACCACCGACACGCAGGCGGGCATCCTGACCACGATGACCGGAGCGGAAGTCACCCTGAAAGACCCGCAAGTTACGATTAACGGACGGGACACCTTTCTTGACGGGCTTGCCGAAAAAGTTACGGTAGTTAAAGTTGACTTTAATTCCGGGTTCCCCGGCGAACATTTATTTATTTTCCCCGAAGACGCGGCCAAAACCATCGTCAGTATGCTGAACAAAGAAGAAAATGTCGAACTCGACGAAATGGCAATGTCGGTAATAGGCGAAGTCGTTTCCCAGATGATTGGACATCAGATAACCGCTTTGTCGGGCAAAACCGGCAACAAATCCATTTCTTCCGTTCCGCCTGAGGCGACCAATATTCCCAAGGCGGTTGTAGCTTTACCCTCAGGGGATTTTGCCGGAGTAACCTATCAATTAAGTCTGGGAGAGGGAAAAAGTTTCCCCATGTGGGAAGTACTGGGACCTTCAGTTGCTATGGATATTGCCAAGGCTTTATCCGGAGGCGGCGGTGGCGGTCAACAGAAACAAGCCGGCGGCGGCGGCGCAATGTCCAGTGGTGGAGGCATGAATATGGGCGGTATGCAAATGGGTATGGGAGGGGGAATGGGTATGGGTGGCGGAGGCATGTCCCCATCTAACGTACAATCTGTGCAGTTCCCCAACCTGATGCCTCATGGCGGACCGCAGGAAGCGGGCAACATCGGCCTGATCATGGACGTGTTCATGGAAATGACCGTCGAGCTGGGCCGCACCCGCAAACTTATCAAAGAAATTCTGGCAATGGGCGAAGGCACGATCATCGAGCTGGACAAACTCGCCGGCGAGCCGGTTGACATCCTGGTCAACCATAAACTGATAGCCAAGGGCGAAGTCGTCGTCATTGATGAAAACTTCGGCGTCCGCGTTACCGAAATAGTGTCCCCTATGGAACGCATGAGTAACATGGATTAGCTCCCCTGCCCTATCGTTTGATAAAAAAGCCGTCCTTGTGGGCGGCTTTTTATTTTGTTTATGAATCACAAAGCTATGCGGAATAAGAAAGCAGGGAAGAATTTTCACCACGGAGGTCACGGAGTGGAAAAAGAATGGTCACTGAGTTTGTCGAAGGGTCGAAGTGACCAGAAAAGTCGTGTGTATTCTTTGGGAATTCCGTGTTTTTTCTTGATTTTCCCCTGAAAGTGTGGCATTATTAAGTGTGGGGGTGAGTAAATATATGCCTAAAGCGAAAAATACCATACTAATAGCGAATTTGTATACAGCTAATAATAGGGGTATATTTACTCATCTACGTCCCTTGACAGGGTGTTTTAGTATGCCCCCCCCCCCTGTTTTTTGCTTAAATAAAGGAAAATTCTCATTTTTTAGCGCGGGTATAGCCCTGTTGCTGGCTGTTTTTGTCCTTGCCGCCTGTGAGAGCCCCAATGGGCCGGATCCTCATTGTAAGGTAAAATTTGAAACCAATGGCGGATCTTCCGTGGATACCCAGACCATTATCTCCGGCAATACGGCTGTCCGTCCCGAATCCCCCGTCAAAACCGGTTATACCTTTGTAAACTGGTATGCCGACGCGGGACTTACCACTGTCTATGACTTCAAAAAATCGGTAAAAGACAATATCACCCTGTATGCCCAATGGAACGCCAATCAGTATACGGTCAGTTTTTATACTAACGGCGGTTCTTCAGCCGCCGCCCAAACCATAAGCCACGGCGGTACGGTTTCACAACCGGCGGACCCTGTCAGAGACGGCTATTATTTTATTGGCTGGTACAGTGATATAACCCTGAACACGCCATACAACTTTGCCGCTCCGGTTACCGCCGCCATTACCCTGTACGCCGGGTGGAGTGACGGGGTACCAACCGCCCTTACGGTAACCTTTGAGAGCAATGGTGGCGGCCCGGTCGCCACGCAAACCATCAATTCCGGCTTCACAGTTTCACGCCCGGCAAATCCAACCAGAAGCGGCTATTATTTTATTGACTGGTACGGCGATATAACACTGAATACGCCATACGATTTTACCGCTCCGGTTACCCGTTCTATTACCCTGTACGCGAAGTGGAGTATCGTGTCTCCAACCACCTTTACCGTAACGTTTGAAAGCAATGGGGGCAGCGCGGTCGCCGCACAGACCGTCAATTACGGTTCCACGGTTTCATACCTTGATAGCCCCACCAGAGACGGCTATACCTTCGCCGGCTGGTACAGAGATATAACCCTCAACTCGGAATACTACTTTTACGACTCGGTTATCAAAAACATTACCCTGTACGCCAAGTGGAACATTAATCAGTACACGGTTAGCTTTAACAACCAATGGGGTAACCCTGTTGACAGTCAGGTCATTGTAGAAGGTTCCACGGTATCACGCCCTGATGATCCCGTCAGAAATGGCTATATTTTCGCTGGCTGGTTGGGTTACAACGGGGATATGTACGACTTTAGTTCTCCGGTTTATGAGAATATATACCTCTATGCCATGTGGCGGTGTACGGTAACGTTTGAAAGTAATGGGGGCAGCGCGGTTGCCGCACAAACTCCTTTTTTTGAAGGCGCGCCTTCACGCCCGGCAGACCCCACCAGAGACGGTTATACTTTCGCCGGCTGGTACGGGGATATAAACTTTACTTGGCAATACAATTTTAACACTGCGATCATCGGCAACATTACCCTGTACGCCAAGTGGAGTACTGCGGCTCCGACAACAGTTACGGTAACGTTTGAAAGTAACGGAGGCAGTTGGGTCGCCGCGCAGACCGTCAATTACAACTCTACGGCTTCACGCCCTGATGACCCTACCAGAGACGGTTATACTTTCGCCGGCTGGTACGGGGATATAACTCTCAACTGGGAATACTATTTTGGCAATTCGGTTTACGAAAACATTACCCTGTATGCCAAGTGGAACATCTATCAGTATACGATTACCTTTGAAAGCAACGGTGGTAGCGCGGTTAGCGCACAGCCCGTCAATTCCGGCTCTATGGCTATACGCCCATATAACCCCATTAGAGATGGTTATACTTTCGCCGGCTGGCACAGTGATATAACCCTCAACTGGGAATATAACTTTGCCAATTCGGTTTACGAAAACATTACCCTGTATGCCAAGTGGAGCATTAATCAGTATACGGTAACATTTGAAACCTACATGGGCGGTTGGGTCCCTCCACAGACCATCAACTATGGTTCCACAGTTGTACGCCCTAATGACCCCACTAAGAACAACAGTATTTTCATTGACTGGTATAGTGATTACACTCGTACCACGCTGTACAATTTTAGTACGCCGGTTACTTATCATATTACCCTCTATGCCATGTGGGGTCGAACGGTAACATTTGATACCGATGGGGGCAGCGCGGTTGCCGCACAAGTCGTCAACGAAGGATCCACGGCTACCCGCCCTGATAACCCCACCAAAGATAACGGTACTTTCGTTGATTGGTACAGTGATTACAGTCTTACCAAGCTGTACAACTTTAGTACCCCGGTTACCGATAATATTACCCTGTATTCCAAATGGGGGAACTTTTCCCTCCCCTTGACAAATGTTACCGATGTTCGGCACTATCTGTCAGAGCAGAGCGCCACGGTTAATAATCCTGTTCCCTTGTCCATAAACATCCAGCTTACCGAAGCTAATTGGAAAGGCCTCATAAGCAGGATATCCAAATACGTCAATCTTGATCTTTCTCAATGTACCCGTTCTGCCGATAGTACCGGCGGTGGTTTGCGTTCGGATGGGACATTCGATCCTATTCCCTCCTATAACAACGGTAAAAGCGGAATCGTATCTATTATATTACCCAATACAGCCACAGCAATAATAAGTAACAATGATTCTATTACTCATAACACTGCTTTTCAATATTTTTCGAACCTCAAATTTATCCGCGGCGATTCTATTGCGACCATCGGTGCCAGAGCCTTCGGTGATAGTATAACCTTTAACCAAAACATCCGTACCAGTCTGACCAATGTTGACTTCCCGCAGGCAACCACCATCGGTTACTACGCCTTCTCTGGCTGTACCGGTCTGACCAGCATAAATTTCCCCAAAGTAACCGTCATCGGCTCCGCAGCTTTCGCAGGCTGTACCGGTCTGACCAGTGTAAGTTTCCCGCAGCTAAGCATTATCGTCTATGAAACTTTCGACGGTTGTACCAGCCTGACCAATGTAAACTTCCCACTGGTATACTCCATCGAAAGAGACGCCTTCAGAGGCTGTACCGGTCTGACCAGTGTAAGTTTCCCCGGAGCAACTTCCATATCCGGCTTTTCTGGCTGTACCGGTCTGACCAGCATAGACTTCCCGTATGCAACCTACATCGTTGACAATGCCTTCTCTGGTTGTACCGGCCTGACCAGTGTGAGTTTCCCGTTCGTAATCTCTATTCATCATTACAGCAACTACCCAGTCAACGGCGCCTTCTCTGGCTGTACCGGTCTGACCAGTGTAAACATTCCGCAGGCAACAACCATCGGTGACTATGCCTTCTATGGCTGTACCGGTCTGACTAGCGTGGACTTTCCACAGGCAGCCACCATCTACCAGAAAGCCTTCCAGGGCTGTACCGATCTAACCAGCATAAATTTCCCCAAAGTAACCGCCATCGGCTCCACAGCTTTCGCAGGCTGTACCGGCCTAACCAGCGTGAGTTTTCCGCAGACAACCGCCGTCTATGAATTCGCCTTCTCCGGCTGTACCAGTCTAACCAGCGTAAGTCTCCCGCAAGTAACCACCGTCGATAGCCTTGTCTTTCGGGAATGTACCGGCCTAACCAGCGTGAGTCTCCCGCAGGTAACCACCATCGGCAGTTCCGCTTTTTTCAAAACCGGAAACGCTTCTTTGACTATTACCATGGGAACTACTGCCCCAAAATTGGGCACTACAATGTTTAATGAAATTTATTCTACCAAAAACGTTACTGTGCGGATTCCCGCCGGGGCAACAGGTTACGGCGCCAGCGAATACAACAAGCCCAACAATAACTGGGGTAATGGGTTCAGGGGCAAAGGCTGGGATGGAACTAAATGCCTGCTGGACGATATGAACAGTAACATTAATTTAGTGATACAGACATATCAACCATAAAACTTTTGTAAGGAGGAATCAATTATGCCTGCTGGATCGGATGTTAGACCGTTGCTTTGGTCAAATGTTTTGAATCTGTATGATAACGGAGAATACTCCGCTATATGGGGAGAATATGAAAATTCTCCAAAACGTTGCCTCGGTATTCGTTGGAATGGAGATAGTGACATTGGGTATCCGAACACCTACGGGCATCCGTCTTGGTTTGTTATACCGGATCCTTGGGTTCAAATGATCTTGTTGGATTTATACATGAAGGTAAGCAAAGAGCCTCCTGATGGTAAATTAGAAAACATTCTAAAAGCGCTGGCTGAATGTCAAAAATAATGGTGTGAAAAAAGCCGTCCGCATGGGCGGCTTTTTATTTTGTGGCGCGCGGCGCCTGACACTGGGCAAGAAAAGCACAGCGTAGCTGTGTGCTGATAAGCGGCCTACACTACCGGTAGTGTAGGAAAATGAGGAATAAAGACTTCATACAAAAAATCACAAAGGGGATTCTTTGTGTCCTTTGTGTGAAGTCTTTGGCGGGTATCCTTTGATACGCGTTATAACTGGGTGATGGTTTCGATTGGGATGCCGGTTCCTTCAGCTATTTGAGAAATTGGCAGTCCCATCCCTTTAAGATTTCGGGCAATTTCAAGACTGGCTTCGTTACGGCCTTCGGCAAGCCCTTTACGCCGAGCTCCTACCATTCTGCTTTGATAGTCAAGTTCGCTTTTTAACAAAGTAGTCATACGCGCGTATTCTACCTCGTCCTGGGTGACATTTGCCAATGTTTCTAATGCCATAGCTATTCCTTCCTCTCGATTGATTATCTCAATTATTTTACCCCTTTTATCCTCGTCTGTCAAATATTGAAAAAATACCGCCCATTTTTCCGCGTTGGTCATCTCTTCAATGGGCTTGTCCACTACCGGTCCTGTCTTTACCAGTTCTACGGTGATTATCCTGGTTCTTCCGCCAAGCGAGACACGGTTGTCCGGGTCATAATATAAAAAATTGTGCGCGAAATTCTCATCGGGGAAGAATCTTCCCTTTGCCAGAATGGCGATTTGATAGGTTTCCTTCAAGTCATTATAATCTTTTGTTTTCCCGTGGATGTCCTGTCCGGTGAATAACCTTGCGGCATAATACTCAAAACGTACCGGTTCATCTGCATCAGGATTGAACGACATTTCAACGTTGACAGGTTCTCCTTTTCCGGTTTTACAAGCTACGTCGAAACGCAGGTACCGCTGTCTGATATCGTCAATGGGCGGCTCATTGGCAATGATAGCCTCCACTGTGACGGTACGCCCTATCAACGCCGAAATCAAGTCAGACAACGCGATTCTTGATTCCGGGGTTTCTTTGGTGAATACCGCTTTGAATACCGGATCATAGCGGATGTCCATGACGGCCCTGTCCCCAAATGGGAAGGGTCTCCGCCGCGCACACGCACGGCTAAAGCCGTCCTACCGTTAATATACACTGTGGCTTTTTCTGTGCGCGGTAACATTTCATATTCATTCGGTCAACGCCCCTTATCGGGGCACAGTTATTTGGTTACCACTCATACTGAGCAGGAGTTTCAATTTGTGTTTTCATATTCAAATCTCCTACACTATATAGGGTAGGAATATGAAAAAAGCTTTAGTCAAAATGGAAAAAAATGAAAAAATAATAAACAACCAATAATACCAACATAAAAGGCAAGGCTAAAAATTTCACAAGCCAGTAACCGGCCATTTTATTATTTTTTTGCTTTTGAGCGCGAAAGAAAAGCCAATAATCCGGGATTGACAGCAAAATACCAATAAAAAATAAAACGCTGCCGCTATTTAAATATATTTCATTTTCTCCGGATAATAAAATCAAAAAAAGCGCGCAGATGATACATAAAACACCTGTCACGCTGAGTAATTTAACTATACGGGTTTTACGGGATTTCTTCGGCGCGGCGCCTGACACTGAATTTCCCTTAAAATTTCAAATCGTATTTCCTGGGATCCAGTTTCTCGCAATCGTCGATGACATTTGCCGTCAATGTTTCAACATCATCAGGCAGTTTGGCGACCGTTTCCGACAGATCGTCAAGCCAGGTCTGCTCTTTATCGTTCAGTTCCAGTTCTTTATTATCGAACCCTTTTCTTATGTGCGCCAACGCGAGGGATGCGGCTTTCTTTGAGCGGGGATAGTAACCTTCAACCTTGACCAGTTCTTTGGAAATTTCAAGCGCTATGTCGGGGCGCAGTACATAGGCCTGCGGATCAAGCCTGCTGTCGCTGTCGGCGTGTAAATCGCGGAGCAAAAGCGCCTGCTGTTTTCCTCTGGCTGTCGCCTCGTTCATCAACCTGCAATCGTAGCCCAACTGTTCAAAAGAAACGGTCGGCGCCATGCCTCCCAGCAGTTTGATGTTTTGAATTGATTCGTTACTCCACAGATCCGCGACGCAGGCGGCTACGTTTCCAACCGGCGAAAGATGGGCGCAGGCCGCCGTTCTGCCTTCCATCGAAATCGGCGTACCGGTTATGGCTTTTATGTAAACGCCTTCATAACCGCAGTCCTTATGGGGGCCTTTTGCGCCGCACTCAAGCGCGACAAGGCTTCTGACCGTCGTTACTACCCTGACGGTCGCCGCGAAAACGCGGGGAATGTAGTTTCTGTCGGCAAGCACCATCGCCGTGTTGCCAAACCCGCAAGCGGTATCGCCGGAAGCGACGGTTTTGGTGTTATCGGCAATGCGTACTATTTCCGTCCAGAGCTTGTTCATATCGGTACAACCAAGCACCGACAGCGCGAAAATTGACCGCGCTATATCGCAGTACATAATGGCGTCGTCATGCACTTCCTTTCCGCCGACTGATTCTATCGCCAGAAAATCCGCGCCCACTTTCGCGCATTCCTCAAAAGTACGCAGCATGGCTTCCCAATGCCTGCCATGCCACATGTGTTCCAGATCGCTGCCTTCGCGGATATCATTGGGCGTTATTCTTACCGCTCCCTTTATGCCGTGCTTTGCCTCATGCTCTTTGATTATATCGACGACAACTTTGCATACCTCGGTTCCCCATTCAGGATTGAACGTCATCGGCGGCAGCGTTTCTATTTCCGCGACAAAACCGGGAATGTGCAATTCCCTCGCCCGATCGCATATTCCGGTAATTATTTCGCGGTAGTTCGCGATAACTTCAGGCATAGTGCCTTTATCTATGGACATCGTCGGCAGCGTAAAGTTTATTTCGGGATATATGACGCCCCCCCCGATAACCATGCCGTTCTTCAGCGGAACAGGATACAGGGCCTTTCCATAAATAAAATCGTCCAGATTTTGATAAGCCGTTTTGGTAAAGTTTTGTTTGGGCATATATACACCTTCCTTGAATTATTTCCTGTAAGTATAGCAGATATTATGCAAAAAAGGAAGACTGCGGTGACACCATGAGCATTAATTTAAGAAGAATATAACCACGGAGTACCACGGAGTTTTGATACGACAATCTTCTTTCCTCCGCCGCGTACTCGGCTGGATAAATCCAGCCGGCATTACTGTTTACAGCGGCTTTTTTTGTACGCGGTAACGTGTCATATTTATTCGGTCAACGCCCCTTGTCGGGGCGCAGTTATTCGGTTACCGTGAAACTCCGTGTACTCCGTGGTAAAAATTCTTCCTTACTCCTATGCTTCCTTGATAATACCGTGAAATCCAGTTACAATTAACCCAATTTAAGGAAAACGCAATGGGAAAAATTATTACCTTTGGTGAAATTATGCTGCGTCTGGCGCCGGAAGGCTATGGCCGTTTTGTGCAGACCGGCAGTTACGGAGCAACTTACGGCGGGGGCGAGGCGAATGTGGCGGTTTCCCTGGCAAATTTTGGCATGGACGCGGCGTTTGTTACCAAACTCCCCCAGCATGAAATAGGGCAGGCGGCGGTCAATAAACTCCGGGAATTCGGCGTGGACACCTCCCTTATTGTCCGGGGGGGGAGCAGGGTCGGCATATACTTTCTGGAAAAGGGGGCCTCCCAGCGCCCCTCCAAAGTGATCTATGACCGCGCCCATTCCGCCATTGCGGAGGCGCAGCAGACAGACTTTAACTGGAAGCGCGTTTTTGAGGGGGCCTCATGGTTCCACTTTACCGGCATCAGCCCCGCCCTTTCGGATAACGCGGCGGCCATAACCGCGGACGCGTGCAGAGCCGCCAAAGAAGCGGGCGTTACCGTATCCTGCGACCTGAACTACCGGAAAAACCTCTGGCCGCGGGACAAGGCGGAAAAGGTCATGGGCGGCTTAATGCACTACGTTGACCTCTGCATCGCCAATGAAGAAGACGCCTCCGACGTGTTTGGGATTCACGCGCGGGATACGGATGTTTCTTCCGGCAAAATCAGCCACGCGGGCTATGAGCAGGTGGCCGGGGCGCTGACGGAACGCTTTGGCTTTAAGCAGGTTGCGATTACCTTACGGGAATCCCTTTCCGCCAATGACAACAACTGGGCGGCCATGCTGTATTCAGGCGGCGCGGCCTGTTTTTCAAAAAAATACGCCGTCCGCATTGTAGACCGCGTCGGCGGCGGCGACAGTTTTGGCGCGGGCCTTATCTACGGAATGTTGAACAAGATGAGCCCGCAGGAAAGCCTGGAATTTGCCGTCGCGGCAAGCTGTCTTAAACATTCCATAGAAGGTGACTTTAATCAGGTCTCTGTTGATGAAGTAAAAAAACTTGCCGGTGGCGACGCGTCGGGCCGGGTACAACGTTGAGGTAAACATATATGCACATGACAATACGCTGGTTCGGTCCCGGCTACGACTCGGTTACTTTAGAGCAGATCCGGCAAATTCCGGGTGTAAAGAGCGTTATTACGACTCTGTACGGAAAAAAACCGGGCGAGGTCTGGAGTAAAGAAGAAATCTCCGGCCTTAAAAAAACGGTGGAGGACAGCGGGCTTTCCATCGCCGGAATCGAAAGCGTCAATATTCACGATTCGATTAAGACCGGTTCTCCGGAACGGGACGCTTACATCGCCCATTATATAACCACCCTGCGCAATCTCGGCGAAGCGGGGCTGCGTCTGGTCTGCTACAATTTTATGGCCGTCTTTGACTGGACCCGGTCGGATCTGGCGAAAAAACGATCTGACGGGGCGACAGTCATGGCTTACGATCAGGCGGCTATCGACAAGATTGATCCCCATGACATATCCACCGCCATGAACGCGCAATCCAACGGGTATGCCCTGCCGGGCTGGGAACCGGAACGGCTGGAAAAACTTAAAGAACTCTTCAGCCTCTACAGCGGTATAGACGAGGATAAACTCTTTGCGAATCTCAAATATTTTCTGGAAGCCATTATGCCGGTCTGCGAACAATACGGGATCAAAATGGCGATTCACCCGGACGATCCCGCATGGTCTGTTTTTGGCCTTCCCCGCATAATGACCGGCAAGGAGAATCTGCTCCGCCTCATAAAGCTGGTCGATCATCCTTTTAACGGCGTTACCCTCTGCACCGGAAGCCTGGGAACCAATCCCCGCAACGACATCCCTTCAATTATCAGGGCTTTGGGCGGCGAGCGTATCCATTTTGCGCATATCAGGAATCTGCGGCATAACGGGCCGGGGAATTTTGAAGAAGCGGCTCACCTTTCCGCGGACGGTTCCCTGGATATGTACGCGATCGTCAAGGCCCTGTACGATTCGGGTTTCAACGGCCCCATACGGCCGGACCACGGGCGGATGATCTGGGGTGAGGCTTCCATGCCCGGTTACGGCCTCTATGACCGCGCCCTGGGGATCGCCTACCTTTCGGGCCTCTGGGAAGCGGTAGAAAAAAGCGCGCAATCCCGCTAAAAAATTCGACTACCCTCTTGACAAAATCATTATTTTCTCCTTTAATCATAGTATACACATAGGAATACTGGATTAATAAAAAGGAGAACCTATGAAAAATTATCAATCTGGGACTCTTCAGCCTCCTGCCGCTTATCTGAAAAGGGGCATGGTTACTCTAACGAGACGGATATTCAACAAGAAGAACATCTCTCATAAAAAACCACTTTTCAGGAAAAAGGAGCCGCCGGACATTGCGGAATTGCTGGAACGGACGCATTTTGAAACGGTTATGGCTTTCTCTGAAGCGCTGGAAGCCAGGGACCAGTATACCGCCGGCCATTCGCGCCGGGTTATGGAATATTCCCAAAGTATCGGGCAGCGCATGAAATTGGACAGACAAGACATTGAACAGCTTAAAAAGTCCGCTTTACTGCACGATATCGGGAAAATAGGCATACCCGACATAGTTCTCCACAAACAGACAAAATTGACCGACGAGGAATACGCCATAATCAAGTCACACGCTGAAATCGGGGCCGCTATTCTTAAATACATAAAGTCTTTCAATAATCTGGTGCCGGCGGTATATCATCACCATGAACGGTTTGACGGCGAGGGGTACCCGCAAGGCATTAAAGGCGAGGCGATTCCCCTGCACGCGCGGATTATCGCCATTGCCGACACCTTTGACGCCATGACATCAAACAGGGCGTACCGGAAAGCGCTTCCTTTTAAGACGGCCTTGTCCGCGCTTGAACAGAACAAAAACATACAATTCGACCCCCGCATTGCGGATATATTTATCGAGATATTACAGGAATCGCCCTATTACCATACCCTGCTCAGGGAGCCAGAATATCACTTGTAGGATAAAAAACAGGCCCAAAGAGCAAAGTTAGCCTAATCTAACCCATAAAGAGTTAGTTAAAACTAACATTTAGTATTTTTTCGAAATTTTCTTTTTTTTTCAAAAAACGCTTGACAAGCATAATGGGGACTTGTTATAGTTGAATTGGTTAGCGAAAACTAACCGTTTTATTTTGGCCTATGGTTAGACATAGCTAACTATGAGCGTGTGGTAAGGAGTACGGATAGTGATGCCTTTAACGATGATAAAAACCGGAGAGGAAAATTCCATCAAAAAAGTGGGCGGTAAAGAAGAAACGCGGCAATTCCTCGCGAAACTCGGCTTTATTCCCGGTTCGCACGTTACCGTTATCACCGAAATCAGCGGAAACGTAATTGTCAGTATAAAAGAATCACGCGTGGCCGTCAGCCGCGAGATGGCTTCAAAAATCATGGTGTAAAACGAGGAGGAGCAAATGCAGACACTCAAGGAAACAAAAACCGGTGAAACAGTGCGGGTGGCAAAAATAGGCGGCGCGGGCCCGATCAAGCGCCGAATCATGGAAATGGGCATTACCAAAGGCGCGGAGGTCTATGTCCGCAAGGTAGCGCCGTTAGGCGATCCGGTGGAAGTTACGATACGGGGCTATGAGCTTTCCCTGCGGAAAGCGGACGCTGAATTAATCGAAGTAGAATAAGACGAGGAGGAAACCATGTCTATTAAAATAGCGCTTGCGGGAAATC
>Ga0268262_10004469_pt1 | contig 14460 bp, 10 predicted proteins | sample TergutNc150P3_FD_190354 | JGI IMG/M metagenome (GOLD analysis project Ga0268262, IMG submission 190354) | Nasutitermes corniger P3 segment gut microbial community from laboratory colony in Florida, USA - Nc150 P3 (SPAdes) (version 2) | ecosystem: Host-associated > Arthropoda: Insects >... | reverse complement strand
GATAAATTCAATGCGTCTTGCTTGAATTCTTTGGTGTATATACGACGCTTCTTAGCTTCTGACATAATTGGACTCCTTAGAGGTTATTGTGTCTTAACTTACAATACTTTTTTTCTAGGACGGTTCAGACTTCATATTGCCTAATTCATACTTACCTTTATATGCCTCACCTGCAAGCTCTATGCAGCTTGTGCAAATAATACGATTTATGCGTTCTTTAAGAGTCATGTTTTTTCCCTTTACTTGTTAGACGTAAAAAAACGGAAAAAAAGTCCAAAAAAGTGAATTTTGCAAACAGTTGTTTGCAAAAATGTGCATTTTTTTTCAAAATAAAGCCAAAAAATGAGGTTCATTCTGTAAATTCTTTAATTCTGTGAATTCTGGTTCAGACAAATAGCCAATAAATCAGCAATTGGGGGAATGACAATAAAAAATGCCGAACTCGAATCAAATGGGTCTCGTTTCTACTTTTATGAAAAGATAACCTAGCCTTCGTTGAGATTTTTCAAAGGAACAAGCCTAAGCATAAATCTCAAAAAAGAGCATCGGATGAAACAAACATGTTAGAACGGCCTTTATTGACCGAGTCGGCATTATTAAATATATATTATTTTTTTAAAAAACGGTAAAAAATTAATGATAAATAGTTGGTATAATCGCCATTAAATTTATAAAGAAATCCTTGAACAGAGCTAGCATTGTTGGCAAAAAAAACATAAGTACAAGGAGAACTGTCAAAATTTTTGGTATAAATGTCATAGTCATTTCATTAATGTGTGTAGCCGCTTGGAAAATAGCAATAACTAAACCAACTATTAGGGCGCATATAAGCATAGGCCCGCACATATAGAGCATTAAAAGCATGGCTTTGCGCCCAATATCCACAACAAAAAGGTCTGTTACCATTTTTTTCCTCGCTAATGAAAAGACAATAAAAGTTGCTGTATTATTAAATTCCAGCCGTCCACCATAACAAATAAAATGAGTTTAAAAGGCATGGATACCATCATAGGCGGCAACATCATCATGCCCATAGACATCAAAATTGAGGCAATAGACATATCTATAATCAAAAAGGGAACATATATGAGAAATCCTATTATAAAGGCTGTTTTAAGCTCCGAGATTATGAAAGCTGGAATTATTGTCCACATTCCCAAATCATCAATGGTATTGGGGTTTGGCAACCTTGCCGCTCTTATAAACAGAGCTAAATCGTGCTCAGATGTTTGCCTAAGCATAAATTCGCGAATGGGCTTAATGGCTTTGTCTAACCCCTCTTTGTAGTCTATTTCGTGGGCTAAATATGGCTGAATGGCTTCTTCATTTACCCTATTGAATGTTGGGGCCATAACAAAAAAAGTGAGGAATAAACTCAGCCCCATAACCATTTGATTAGGCGGTGCGCTTTGAGTTCCTAGAGCTTGCTTAACAAAGTTCAAAACTATTGCAATTCTGGTGAAACTTGTGAGCATTATCACTATAGATGGTGCAAGTGAGAGTATTGTTAAAAGAGCCACAAGTTCCAAAGTTACTGAAACATCTTCTACGCTTTGTGCCCTGTCCACGCCAAAAGTTACGCGAGGTAGTGGCATTTCTTGGGCAAAAATGGCTTGTGCTGCCATAATAAAAAATGCAAATATAAATATGTTTCCTTTCATCGATTCGCGCCCTCCCTTTTGAATCTTCTCAGCAAGTGGTCAACGGTTGCGGAGAATTGTGCGGAATTTACGGGTTTTGAATGGTACATTTCCAAAATATATCTGGCTTCTTCGCCTTGTATTTCAGAAAGTGTGCGCATATTTTCTGATGCTGCTCCAACCACCAAAACTCTTTCTGCTCCAGCTTTTATTAAGAATATATTTTTGCCTGCACCCAAAAATTTGGAATCCAAAAGCTGAATTGCAGATTGATTATCATTTGCCGTAGGGCTTTCCACATTGCGGATTTTTTTTGAAAGTATATAGAGCACATATAAAAGTATTAGTATCACAATAAGCCCAATGCTCATGCGAATGGCTACTTTGCCTAAATCTGGCGGTTCGTAGTTATCTGTTATAGGTGCTATAGGTCGGTAATCGCCGCCCAGGGCCTGTTTTAATGCTTCCATTTTATATGCGGCTGCTATGGAATCTGTTTTTGCCGCAACGGAGAGTGAATCTTTGGAATTGCTAGTTGTATCTTGCGAAAACGTCTGAACCCCGCTCCCCCCGATTAGGAGGATTAACAGGATTTTTGAGATAATGTTATGGCGCATAGGTGGAATATAGAAATTACCTCACTACTATTTTTTTGATTGAAGAGCCTTGCTTGACTATATAAACACCTGCTTTTTGTGGTTTTGCATTGCCGAGAGGTTCGCCTTTTAGGGAGTAATAGGTGGTTAATTTGGAGTTGAGAGTTGATAGCCCGTTGAGAATAGGGGAGACATCTTCGCCTTCGCTGCTGGAACTGCTTGAGGTTGGGGTGCTACTAGATGATGGGGTGCTGCTTGATGATGGTGTTGGTGGAGTTGGAATTACTGGATTATAAGTATCCCAGCCCGGCATACTTTCAAGCGTGATAGTATAATTATCGTTCATTATTGTATTCCAAGCGGCGGCAGGGGTAGATTGCGTTACAAAATTACCATACCACGGCATAAAATAAGACCAGCCAGCTCCGTCTGCTTTCATATTTGAAGGATAAGGCACTGAGCCGTTTTCTGAAAGGGTGATTATCTTTTTTGTTCCGAATAGATTTTTCAGCTTCTCAAATTCGCCTATTAAAGACGCATGATTAATTACATCATTCTGAGGATAGTAAAAATCACGCCCTATTATATCTGCGTATTCGTTTCCGGGATACCAAGAATAATCTGCACCTTCGGAAGTCCAAACCCATATAAGGTTATTCAATTTGTGTTCATTTGTAAATCTATCAAAAATGAGCTTATACAATAGCTTTAAAGGTGCTGCCCCTTTGCCTCCCCACCAAAACCAGCCTCCAGAAGCCTCATGAACAGGTCGCCACAAAACGGCAACACCTGCATCTTGAAGTTCTTTTAAATAACCTGCTACTATATCTAAATCTTCCACCATGCCTTTATATTCGGCTGAATTTGTGTTCCATGCTGTGCAACTGGAATTTGTGCAGGCTTTGGTTAAATCAAAATCAGTGGATGGGCTACCTTTATTTGGCGTATAAAAACCCTCACTGCCTTTCAACGGGTCTCTCCAATGCCAACAAAACGCTGGTATTCCGCCTCTTCCATAAAGTTCTTTTGCAAGTGATATGGTCGCAGCGGTATAACTTTTGTTCCAAGTATTGCCACCTTTGAATTCTTTTCCTGTGCCGTGCATAAAATCAAAGCCAACAAGTGCAGGGGTTTTATTGCCAGAACTTTGACGAATATGCGCAACTTCCTTTTGAGTGTTAATTGTTGCCGCAGTATTGCCATTCAAAACCTCGCCCGTCATAACTCCGCTAATCACTTTCTTCTGGAAATTTTCCTGCAAAAAAGCATACATCTTTTTTGCGGCTGCATTTGCATTTGGATTTACCAAAGGGTCCAAATTAAACGAGGCATTTTCGTGAGGAACCACATCTATGTATTTAATGTCCACCCAACCCCAGCTATTGAGTATGGCAATCTTATTGCTTCCTGAATTTAAACGAGCCACAGCAACCATATCTGTCCAAGTGGCGATTCTTGGAAATGCTACTTCACCAACCTCTGCTCCATTTACAACTAACTTTTGCTTTTTTATTTCGTCATAATCTTGCTTGTAGTTAATGATAATATCGTACATTCCAGCTTGGGCAGCACTGACTGAATTGAAGGTAAGGTCGCCACCTTTCATTTGAACATAATCTCCGCTGATGGTTGCATCACCGCCAAGGGTTGCATCTTTAGCCTGATATTGCACGGCAAAAGCGGAAGTTGAAGAAATTAACACGAGAAACAAAAATAGATGTTTCATTTTACCTCACTGCGATTTTTTTAACAGAATGTCCCTGCTTAACAATATAAATTCCCGCTTTTTGCGGCTTTGCACTCCCAAGAGGTTCGCCTTTTAGGGAGTAGTAAGTGATAATTAGTTGAGAGTTGAGAGTTGAGAATTGAGAGTTGATGATTGGAGTGGCATCGTCGTCAGAGCTGGAACTGCTTTGGTCAACATTACTTCCATTGCTAGAACTGCTCGGTGTGGGAATAATCACACCGACAACCGTTACCGTACCGCAGACGGTCGTTAAACCTGAAGCAGAGCCACAAGTAGCGTTAGCTCCTATGGTATAGGCGTTGGTTGTAGAAGTTGCATTTTGTGTCCAAGAACTGTTGCCTCCTGGGCGGCCAGTCCAATTTACATTGGTTACTTGGCTACCATTGCTACAAGTTAAAGTTGGTTGAGTGATAGTGCCGCCTTTTTCAACAGTTTCTTGAAGACCGGTACAACTTAGCGTAATAGAACTGCTATTGGCACTACTGCTACTTGCTGCGCTAGAACTGCTTGCCGCACTACTGCTACTCGCTCTGCTAGAACTGCTTGCCACTGCCACGCTTGAACTGCTCGCTCTGCTAGAACTACTTGCCACGCTAGAACTGCTAACACCAGAACCGCTTGAAGCGGGTTTGTTTGTGTTTGTTATCTCTATATCGGATTTATATTTATTAGACAGATTTTTCAATGCTGGTTCGGTTGTGGAGAAACTTCCGAATTTTTGTTTATCTCCCTCGGTCATAGACCAGCTCATAAGTCCGCAATAGCCGTTGTTGTAGGCATATTCGTAAGCAGCGATGATGGTCATGGCTGTGCCTGGCTGTATGCTGCTATATCCTGTTCCAGGTCCCCAGCTTTGAGCCGGAAATTCGCCAATAAGAATAGGTCTATCCATGCCCCAAGATTTTGCATTGTTGTGGAATGGCGAGCCTGAAGTTCCTATGTATTCTGGGTAATAATGAGCCATATAAAAATCTAAATAAGCTTTTGATGCAAGCGGGTCGTTGCCTGCTGCCGCTTTGAGTTTAGCATCGGAGTACCATGTTTTCATTTTGCCATATTCGTGAATTCCAGTAGAAGCCATTTTCAATGTCTTATCGTGTATCACTGCGGCAATTCTCGCGGTAAATCTCAAAATATGTTCCATTTTTACCTTTCTAGTGGACCAACCTCCCGCATCAGATGACATTCCTTCTGGTTCGTTGAACACTTCCCAGCACATGATTGCCGGATGGTTGCCAACCGCTTCTAATAGAGGTTTTAGCCCCTTTTCTATGTAGGTATCGAGGTTTGCAGGAACGGTGAGGAATTTTTCGTTTTTGTCAAGCTGAGTTGCTGTTTTATTATCTCCTTGCAACAAATCAAAAGAGAAAAGAGTTAAAGAAACTACAATTCCATAATTATAGGCGGAATCCAATACCTGCCGTATGTTGGCTATAGTTTTTGAACCGAGACCCGTCACCGCACCGTTAGCATCGAGTTTTGGGCAGGCTTGGTTGTCGGTGTGCAGCCACCATCTAACAGCGTTCCCGCCTGCTCCTTTAATCTGCTTGAAGTAGCCAACAAATTTACCTATATCAACTTGTCCATCTCCAACGTCATAAGCAAAACTGTTCCAAGCGATGTTCATTCCAGAGATGAACACTTTGTTGTCATTAATCACAAGCCTATTGACATCGGCGTAGTCCCTAGTTGTTTGCATTGGAGCAGCAAAAGCATAAGAAACTAACACGAGAAACAAAAATAGATGTTTCATTTTTACCTCACCACGATTTTTTTAACTGAAGAACCTTGTTTAATTATATAAATACCCGCTTTTTGCGGCTTTGCACTCCCAAGAGGTTCGCCTTTTAGGGAATAGTAATTAATTAATTGAGAGTTGAGAGTTGAGAGTCTAGAGTTGATAATTGGAGTTATGTCTTCTTCGGAACTGGAACTACCTAGAGCCTCTTCACTGCTGGAACTGCTTGCAAGATTGCTAGAAGAAGATGAAACTGCTATGCTCGAACTGCTATGAGTGCTGCTACTACTTACTGCGTTGGAACTGCTGCTTGCTCTGCTAGAACTGCTTGCCACGCTACTACTACTTGCTCTGCTAGAGCTACTCGCTACGCTAGCACTAGAGCTACTCGCTTTGGAACTAGATGAAACTATTGCGCTTGAACTGCTGGAGCCTGTTTTGCCCCATTCGGATTCGGGAATTAGCTTTACAAGTTCGTTGTATGCGGCTTTTTTAGCACCCGAAGCGTTAAAGAGCAAGGGCTTTCTGGCTTTGCGCCAGGATTGGTCATCTTGGATACCCCAAACAACTACAGCCGTAACCGCGTTGCCGCCATTGGTGAGAATTTGGTTCATTATATTTTTATAGTATGTTGCCTGTCCAGTAAAGTAACTTTCATTGCCGTCATTAACGGTCGCATCCAATTCAGACACGTGAATTTCAACACCTAAATTCTTGTAAATTGTTATAGCCTGTCCATAAAGTGTTGGGCTAGGATAGGGGTCGCTTCCTGTTCTAACATCAAGGTGAGATTGCATTCCCATTCCGTCTAAAAGCCCTTTTTGTTTGAGAGGCTTTACTATTGAGTTGGCAATATAATCCCTTTTTGCTTGAATATACTCGTTGTAATCGTTATAGAATAATTTGGTGGTTGCTGGAGCGTATTTGCGGGCATAAGTAAAGGCTTTTTCTATAAAGGAATTATCTTTATATACCTGAACCCACATGGATTGACCGTTGCTGGCATCTGAACCCGCCGTTCTTGGACCGCCGCTTTCGCTTGAGGCTTCGTTTACAACATCGTAGGCGTAGAGGTTAAGTCTCGGATAGCTAGTTGTTATTAGTTCAAACATATTTTTTATATAGCTTTCCATTCGTTGATCCATAACAGCCGTACTTACCACTGCGCCATTTGCGTTAAAGTTTTCCCTGAAAAACCAACCTGGCGTTTGGCTGTGCCAAACCAAGGTATGGCCACGCACTGGAATGTTGTTGTCTTGGCAGAATTGCAGAATGGCTTTTGCTCCGTTATTCAACTGAACCTTTACATTGGTATTTGTGGAACCGCTTTGAACTATTGTTGCATCTGGTTTTAATTCGTTTTCAGGGGTTATGCTGTTGAATTCTCTAAGCACTAGTTGTTTCATGGTGTTGTTGTTCACCGTGGAGCTGTTCAGTATATTGCCGAATTTGAATTTGCTTGAATATACGTCTTTAAGCCCCACAGTTGTTTGAGCAAAGGAAGTTGCAGAGGCAACCGCGATTAAAAAAAACACTGTATTAACTTTCACGGTATGCCTCCAATTTTTATTTCAACACAAATCTAATGCTTTTTGTTCCGTGCGCTTTGGCGAAATATACCCCGTTTGGCAGGGATAATTTAACCGTTTGCTGCGTTTTGGAAACATTGAATTTTGCTACTTTATTTCCTTTCATGTCAAAAATTTCCACAACCGAGGGCGAGCTTACTTCTATGCGCAAAGCTTTGTCGCTCAGTGTTTGAACGGAGAAATGAGTTAAAGGAATTTGGTTTTTCAAAATTGATTCCGGGTCTTCGTCACTGGAACTGCTGCCTGGGTTTTCTGCTCCAGAACTGCTGGACGTAGTTATTACCGCGTCAGAACTGCTGGAAGTTGGCTCTTCAGCTATGTAATTAAGTTTGACATTGCTTATAGTGACTGTTCCAGTTGCTTGTCCCAATTGAAACCCGAAACGTCCATTTTCATCGCTTGCCGCCTCCATTGTAAAATCATACGTAAATGTTTTAGATGCGGTAGTCAAACTTACCTCTTTATCTTCAAAATAAGTGGTATAAGGGTCACCTGCCATTTGTATAATCACGCCTATTTTTCGTGCTGCACTAGCAGAAGCGTCAAAAGTTAAACGGTACTTCATTCCCTGAACAAGAGTGATGCCATTTTGAACAAACTGCGGTTCCCACTCTTTAGTTCCAATTTTTGTTACATTTAACGTGGCTTTATTGTTTGATACGCTGAAGGAACCATCGGAATCGCCATAACCACTGCCTTTGTTAAAAGCCCAACCATCTGTATTTGCGAAAGTACCGTTTGTGACAAGGTTTTTATCGGGATCGATAAGGGGAGTAAATTTCGCTGTAACTACTTTGTTTTTGTCCATCTTGACTGTAAGTGGATTTGTGCTACCAGTGGCATCGCCATCCCAACTGGAAAATTTCCAGCCCGATGCTGGAGTAGCGGTGACAGTTACGTTTGAACCAGAAGAATAATAAGATGCAACGGGTTCTTTCTTTACGGTACCACCGTTAGACGGAGATGTCATTATTTCAAGAGTGTAATTGTTAGGAGGAATAACAATGCCACAACTGCCCGATCTGGAAAATTTTAAGAAAGAAGCTTCAAACCAACCAGTGCCGCCTTCTGCTTCCGTTAAAAATTTGGATTCGTAGGTTTTATCATAAATGTATTTGGCTGGGGATTGACCGCTTTTTTCGGTGGTCTGTTTAATCCATTCTTCAAAATGCTTTTTAATAGAGATTGTTCCGCATGTAGCAGGTTGAGGGTTTCTCATATTTTTGCGTACGCTAAAAACTTGTCCGAATGATTTATTTTGACCATCAGATTCCTTGCCGCATTCTACGCAACCTTCGCCTTTTGGCCTTATACACGTAATAACTTGATAATCTTTACCGTCTACCTTAATATCAGTATGAATTTGGCAACCATTGCCTAAATTATTCGCAGTTTGTTGACCAGCCCCATACCAATCTTCAACTATATAATATTCAGCAGAGGTATTGTTGCCTATTGTCCACCCATAAACTCCTATATAAGAATATGAACCTCCGGTACCATTAGCAGACCTTGTGTAGTTGTAATCAACGCAGAGGTCTCCTAAAGCGTTCCATTTGCTCCCGTTAGTACCCCAATGATAACCTAAACGGCCTAAATAATCATCAGAACTTGTCCATTCCGCTCTAAACGCGAACCCTCCACCTTGATTTGGCCCAAACCATGTTAATTTAGTTTTGTTGCCACCGGATTTTGCCCAAGCTTCAACTCCAATAGCATCAAGACCTGAACCACTTAAAGTTGAAGCATTTTTAGTGCCTTCCCAACTTTGTACTCCAGAAGCGGTAAGGCTTAAGCTTTGGGAATTGGCTACCGAACAAGGGTCGTCTGCAAAGGCAAAAGCGATTGCAAGGCATAGAGCGATTGTGAGTTTTTTCAAAGGAACCTCCGTTTTATTTCAACACAAATCTAATACTTTTCATTCCGTACACTTTGGCAAAATATACCCCATTTGGCGAAGTTAATTTAACCGTTTGTTGTGTGCCAGAAACTTCAAATTTTTCAACTTTATTCCCTTTCAGGTCAAAAATTTCCACAACCGCAGGGGAGCTTATTTCTATGCGCAAAGCTTTGCCGCTTTGGGGTTGAATGGAGAAATACGTTACAGGAACGCGGTTTCTTAAAATGGGTGTTTGGTCTTCTTCGCTGGAACTAGAAACCTCTACCGTGCTTGAACTGCTTGTGCCTGAGTTGGAAGAAACAGCCGTGCTAGAACTGCTCGCTCCGGAGCTGGAAGAAGCTCTGGAACTAGAAGAAACTGCTGCTGCGCTAGAACTGCTTGCTCTGGAGCTGGAAGAAACTGCTGCGCTGGAACTGCTTGCTATGGAACTAGAAGAAACTGCTGCTACGCTGGAACTACTCGCTTTGCTAGAACTGCTTGCTGCACTGGAACTAGAGGTGGCAGGGCAAGTAACTTCTTGATACCAGTAACCGTTTTCAAGGTTGGATGCTATTTGAGTGCCATCCCACACCCAAGCAGAAGCGCAAGTGTTTACGTTACCTTCAAATTCACCTTCGCTTGATACTTTGCAAACATAGCATTTGTTGTTTGTGTGTTTAAAGCAAGCGGTGTATGGGTCTGAGGGAACGGTGCTTGTTGGGTATGTTATTAAAGGTGTTTTGCAAGTTGTTGCTTGTGTTTTTGCAGCACTTGAGCTGCTGTTAGCTTTAGAACTGCTGGAAGTTCCGCCACTTGTGCCTGTGGAACTGCTGGAAGTTGTAGCTGTGCCGCCAACAGTCAAAATATTCTTCGTTATGGTAGCCGTTCCATTCGCACCGCTTTGACTATAAGATTCTACTTTCAACGCTACTTCGTATAAGGGACCATCCATCAACATACCTACTCTTTTCCATTCTTTAAAGTGCTCGGAAACGGAGATTTTACCGCTTGTTCTGTGCTGGTTAGTGTTTTTTGGAACACTGAAATATTGCTTGAAGTTAACGGAATTCCCAGATATTGAGTTCTTGCCGAGTCTGTCGCATACTCTGTATTCGTATGCAATACCGTCAATGGTTCCTTCACCCTTTACCGTGGATTTAGTATCTCCTCCCGTAGCCGCGTTATAGCTGCCGCGATCTTGAATAATGTAGTATTCAATTGCTTTGTCAAAACTTTTACTAGAGCCGTTTTCATCTTTTGTAGGTATGCTTGATTGTGCGTAAAATGCCCAACCATATACGCCGAGCATTTTCACATTGTCGTTGGAAGACCAAGTAGCGGCAAAATCAATGCTTATATTGCCGTAATCAAGTGCGGGTTTGGGAGGCTCACGACCTGATATTGTTCCCCCTGAAGTGGTGGCAAATTTTCTGCCGCAACGGAAAAGAATATTTTTTGTATTGCTCCATGAGGCGGTGAAGGTTCCGCCTTTGGCGTTTGCGCCAGTACCGTCGTCTCCATTGACAGTCATGGAAGTGGTACCCTGATTATTTTCGCTCCAAAGCTCGCAATCGTAGCCCTTGTAAGTCCATGTAGTACTAGTTGTCTTTGTTTCATCTGCCAGTACCACCGTTGGCACGGCAAAAGCGATTGCAAGAGTTATGGCGATTGTGAGTTTTTTCAAGGTGAACCTCCGTTTTATTTCAACACAAATCTAATGCTTTTCATTCCGTGCACTTTGGCAAAATATACCCCATTTGGCGATGATAATTTAACCGTTTGCTGTGTGCCAGAAACTTCAAATTTTTCCACTTTATTCCCTTTCAGGTCAAAAATTTCCACAACCGCAGGAGAGCTTATTTCTATGCGCAAAGCTTTGTCGCTTTGGGGTTGAATGGAGAAATAAGTTACAGGAGCGCGGTTCCTTAAAATAGGAGTTGGGTCTTCGCTGGAACTAGAAACTCCTACCGTGCCTGAACTGCTTGATGTGGGAGTAGCCGCATTGACAACTGCTACCGTACCGCAGGTTGCTGTTAAACCAGAAGCAGAGCCACAAGTAGCGTTAGCACCTATGTTATAGCTGGTGGTGTTAGTGGTTGCGCTTACTGCCCATCCAGCGTTATTTTGTGGGCGACCAGTCCAATTTACATTAGTTGCTTGGCTACCATTGCTACAAGTTAAAGTTGGTTCGGTAATAGTTCCACCTTTTTCAACGCTTGTTTGAAGACCAGTGCAACTTAGCGTAACAGAACTGCCCGCACTACTACTGCTATTTGCTCTGCTTGAGCTACTTGCTACTGCAACGCTTGAACTGCTCGCTCTGGAACTAGAAGAAACTGCTGCGCTAGAACTGCTTGCTCTGGAACTAGAAGAAACCGCTGCGCTGGAACTGCTCGTGCGGCTGCTGGAACTAGGAGTTGCTGTACCGCCGCAAGCACCTGTTCTGGAAAATTTCATATAAGAGGCTTCAAACCAACCAGTACCTCCAGCGGCCTCTACTAAAAATTTGGATTCGTAGGTGTTATTATAAATATACTGAGATGCGCCTGATATTTTTGACCATTCTTCAAAATGTTTTTTAATGGAAATTGTTCCGCATTTACTGGAGTTGCTTGCCATGCCTTGGCGTATGCTGAAAACTTGCCCAAAAGCTTTATTGCCGCAACTTACGCAACCAGAGCCTTGGGGTCTTATACACGTGATAACTTGATATTGTTTGCCATCCACAGTAATGTTGCCTCTAGTTTGGCAATTATTGCCCAAATTATTTGCTCCCTGCTGACCATTTCCGAACCAATCTTCAACAATATAATATTCAGCAGAGGTACCGTTGCCTATTGTCCATCCATAAATTCCTATATAGGAATATGAGCCTCCAGTGCCATTGGCGGACCTTGTGTAGTTGTAATCAACGCAAAGATTTCCTAACGCATCCCATTTTTTTCCGTTATTGCCCCAAAAATAACCAAAGCGGCCTAAATAATCTGTGGAATTTGTCCATTCTGCCCTAAAAGCATAACCACCACCCTGATTTGGCCCAAACCAAGTTAATTTAGTAGCATTGCCGCCTGCTTCTGTCCAGGCTTCTACTCCATAAGCATCATCACCTGAGCCGCCTACTGTTGTAGCTCCTTTAGTGCCATTCCAAGTTTGTACTCCAGATGCGGTGGTGCTCAGTTTAGCGGTTTGCGAACAAGGGTCTTGTGCAAAAATTGGCACAGCAAACATTACTGCAAGGCATAAAGTAATGGCGAGCTTTTTCATATAGCGGAACCCCCTGTTTGGAACTACTCCAACATATAATATACATTCTTTTTACAAAAAAAGGACAAAAAATTTCAATAAATAAGCCTTTTTTACTATATTACCCCCTGAATATGACAGCAAAACCATTAAATGGCGCTCAAGTTCTCATAGAGTGCCTCAAAAGAGAGGGGGTAGATACAATTTTTGGCTACCCTGGCGGGAATGTTATCCCGATTTTTGATGCGATTTTGGACTCAGACATAAAACTGGTCTTAACTCGCCATGAACAAGGTGCAACACATGCCGCAGACGGATATGCTAGGGTAACTGGAAAAACAGGGGTGGTTTTGGTTACCAGTGGACCCGGTGCAACAAATACCTTAACCGGCATTTATACCGCCTATATGGACTCCATACCCTTGGTTGTTATAACTGGGCAAACCATTTGCCCTGTACTTGGAACAGATGCCTTTCAGGAAAGTGATATTAGCGGAATGAGCTTTGCCACTGTTAAGCATTCATATTTGGTAAAAAATCCAAGTGATTTGCCAAAAGTTGTGAAAGAAGCTTTTTATATTGCCCATTCTGGCAGGCAAGGGCCAGTTTTAATTGATTTGCCAAAAGATATAAGCGCAGGAGCTTGTTCTGCAAATTTTGTTGATAATTTGGATTTGCCAGGATATAAAATACCCGGCAGGGCAGAGGAAGACCACATTGAGCAAGCCGTAATCACAATAAAAAAATCTAAAAAACCGCTTATTTTAGCGGGTCATGGAGCAGCTATGAGTGGAGCTAGCAGGGCAGTCAAGGAATTGGCAGAAAAATTGGGAGCCCCTGTTAGCTCCACCTTGCTCGGACTTGGAACATTCCCAGCGAGCCACGAACTTTCGCTTGGAATGACTGGAATGCACGGAACGGTTGCGGCAAACAAAGCCATTCATGAATGTGATTTGCTAATAAGCATAGGTGCGCGTTTTGACGACCGCATAACCGCAAAACTCTCCGAGTTTGCAAAGCAATGCGATGTTATACACATAGACATAGACAAAGCGGAATATGGAAAAATAATAACCCCAAGGCATTTCTTGCATGGAGATGCAAAAAATGTTTTGGAGCAGTTATTGCCTTTAGTGGAAAAACTGGATTCTGCAGATTGGTTAAAAACCATTGAGTCTTGGAAAAACAAATATACTTTGAGCTATCCTAAACACGGCGGCTTAAGGGTTCAGCATGTTGTTCAAATGCTTTACGAGGTTACAAATGGAAAAGCTATAGTTGTAACCGATGTAGGTCAGCATCAACTTTGGACAGCGCAATTTTTCAAATGCGATTATCCAGGGCAGTTTTTAACATCTGGTGGAGCCGGCACTATGGGCTTTGGGTTTCCTGCATCCATAGGGGCAGCTCTTGGCAACAAAACGGGATTCCCTGTTTGCGCAGTTTTGGGCGATGGTGGTTTTCAAATGACACTTTGCGAGCTTGCAACAGCACATATAAACAAATTGCCTATTAAAATTTTTGTTATGGACAATCGCTTTTTAGGGATGGTTCGTCAGTGGCAAGATATGTTCTGGGAAAAACGTTATTCGGGAGTTTCTCTGGAAGGTAATCCAGATTTTGTGAAACTGGCAAAAGCCTACGGCATAGAAGCCTTTTACATTAGCCGCAACGCAGATGCCAAACGGACAATAGAAAAGGCAATGGAATTTAATGATGGACCAGTTTTAATTCACTGCGATTGCGAACAAGAAGACAACGTGTTTCCTATGATTCCACCCGGAGCATCTGTGGACGATATTTTAATAGAACCACCAAAAGAGATTTTGGAAAAACCAACAGGAGGCACTTGATATGTTCCCAGCGCACTCCATAAGTATTTTAGTTTCTAACAAGCCCGGAGCCTTGGTTCGCATAGCTCTTGTGTTTTCAAGGCGTGGCTACAATATAGACAGCCTTGTTGTTTCGCCAACAATAGATACTTCCGTTAGCCGCATGAACATAGTGGCTCGCGGCAATCCCGAAATT
>Ga0268262_10004468_pt1 | contig 14460 bp, 11 predicted proteins | sample TergutNc150P3_FD_190354 | JGI IMG/M metagenome (GOLD analysis project Ga0268262, IMG submission 190354) | Nasutitermes corniger P3 segment gut microbial community from laboratory colony in Florida, USA - Nc150 P3 (SPAdes) (version 2) | ecosystem: Host-associated > Arthropoda: Insects >... | reverse complement strand
TGAAACTGCCAGCTACAATAGCTGCGGGCGCACCGATAATGCCTAGAGCCGGAAAGCCGAATTTGCCGAATGTGAAAATGTAACTCAATATCAAAGTTACCGCAAGACCTGTTAGAGTTGCCGCCATCACAATGCGAGTTTTTCCAAGCCCTATAAAGAAACACGAAAAAGCGTGCCTTAGCATTGTGATTATTGAACCGTATATTAGAATATCGTAATATTTTATTTGCAATATACTTTGTTCCACAGGAACATCAAATGAGTTTAAAAATAAATGCGAAGGGTACATAAGAGCAATGGCAAGAGGGTAGCTGCAAATTGCCATAATGATGGCTTGCACAAGCACAAGCGAGCATCTGGCTGTTTTTTTTGCACCTAAATTCTGTGCCACCATTGCGGTGGAATAACCGATAACCCCGTTGAAAAACACTATCGTCACCATTTCCATTATTCCGCCTGTTAAAGCGGCATTCATGTAATCTGGTCCCAGCTTAGACAAAAAAAGGCGGTTTATGAAAACCAAAAAAGTATCAAAAGACATAGACATCACCATTGGCAGAGACACGCCAAGCATCTCTTGCACCCCGCCATTTTTCGGATTGTCGCTGAGAAATTTCATTGTTAGGCACAAGATAGAAAATAATTTTCTACATTCCCTCAAGTGTTCCTAAACGTTATTTGGCTGTTGCTCTTTGGTGGTGCTTTTATCGCCTGCCTTGCTGAGTGGCTTTGTTTTGGCAATAGTGGGATTTTTAGCACTGTAATCCAAAGCGTGTTTGATATGTCAAAAACAGCTTTTGAAATAGCCATTGGTTTAACCGGAATTTTGGCTTTTTGGCTCGGAATGATGAAAATAGGGGAGAAGGCAGGTGCGGTTCAAATGCTGGCAAGATTGGTTTCTCCTTTGATGAAGCGGCTATTTCCGAGCATTCCTGAAAATCACCCTGCAATGGGCAGCATACTTATGAACATAAGCGCAAATATGCTTGGGCTAGACAATGCCGCTACTCCTCTTGGATTAAAAGCTATGAAAGAGCTTCAGGAATTAAATCCAAAAAAAGATACCGCAAGTGATGCGCAAGTTTTATTTTTGGTTTTGAATGCGAGCGGATTAACATTGATTCCTGTTAGCATAATGACTTATAGAGCAAAGCTGGGAGCGGCAAATCCCGCAGATATATTTTTGCCTATTTTGTTTGCGACATTTTTCAGCACGGTGGTGGGTATTTTGGTTACAGCCTTTTTTCAAAAAATTGAAATTAAAAATGTGGTTTTTTTGTCTTGGTTTATTGGTCTCTCTGCGGCGGTGTTTGGAACGCTCTGGTATTTCTCCACGCTTTCTGCGGAGGAGATGGGCATTGCAAGTGCATTTTTGGGCGGCATTATTTTGTTTGCCATAATAATGTTCTTTTTAACTTTGTCGGCAATAAAAAAAGTTATGCCTTTTGATGCTTTTGTTGAAGGAGCAAAAGAGGGTTTTTCCACCGCAGTTATGGTTATACCATATTTAATAGCGATTTTAGCGGCAGTTGCTGCTTTCAGGGCGAGTGGTGCGATGGATTTTATTATGAGCGGAGTAGCAGCAGGTTTTAATTTTTGCGGCATTCCCGCAGATATTGTGCCAAGCCTCCCGACTGCGATTATGAAGCCTCTTTCGGGTAGCGGTGCGCGGGGCATGATGGTGGATGCAATGCAGCAATATGGAGCAGATAGTTTTGCGGGTCGTTTGAGCTGTATGTTCCAAGGCACAACAGACACAACATTTTATATTATAGCGGTGTATTTTGGCTCGGTTGCAATTCGCAAAACCAGGCACGCGGTTTTTTGCGGGCTTGCGGCAGATGTAGCCGGTGTTATTGCGGCGATAACTATTGCATACATATTTTTCCCTCCTTGATAAATGGATATCTCCCTACATCTCAAAAATTACCTACGCTATTTGTCTTTGGAAAAAAATTTGTCAAAGCAAACTATAAGCAGTTACAAAGCCGACTTAACCCCTTTGTGCGAACAAACTGAACTTTCCGTAGAGAGCATAGATTTATTTTTAGACGAAAGAGCCAAAGCCTTTGACTATAAACCATCTTCGCTGGCGAGGCATTTTTCCTCTCTGCGTGGATTTTTGAATTATTTGGAAGAAAGAAATTTGCTCGGATTTTCGCCGGAGAATTTGTATTCAGCACCGCATTTAGAAAAATATTTGCCGCAATGTTTGAGCATAGACGAGGTTGCTGCTATTTTTGAAAATATAAATTCAAACGATAAATTTGGAATGAGAGATATTGCCCTGCTGGAGCTTTTATATAGTGCGGGGCTTAGGATTAGCGAGGCTGTTTCGTTGAAGTTGGAACATATTCAGTTGGACAACGGCTGGCTAACTCCTGTTGGCAAAGGCAATAAACAGCGATTGGTTCCGCTATCCGGTAAGGCAAAGGCTAATTTGGAGGCTTGGCTCAAAGTTTGGAGGCAGCAATTAAAGCCCAAAACTGATACCGTGATTCTCAATTTCCACGGAAAAAAACTCACCAGAGTTGGGGCTTGGAAAATAATTCAGATGCGTACCGCATTTCTTGGCAAAGAGTCAATTAGCCCGCATTCATTGAGACATTCTTTTGCAACCCATTGCCTAGCAGGTGGAATGGATTTGAGAATTTTGCAGGAGTTGCTTGGTCACGCAAATTTATCCACCACGCAAATTTACACGCATTTGGATAATTCTTATTTGAAAAGCGAGCATCGGCATTATCACCCTAGGGAGAAGAAGGGGGGCTAAAGTTTAGCACACGTGCTAAACTTTTCTATATTTATATAAAAGTTTAGCTTATGGGCAAAATATGGAAAATGACGTTATACAGAGAAAAAGGTATTCCGATAAGATAAAACCCTTTATCGGAAAGCAAATAATAAAGGTACTCACTGGTCAGAGACGAGTGGGCAAGAGTTATGTTTTGAAGCAAATAATAAAGCAGATAAGGCGATTTGACAAAAAGGCGAATATAATTTATATTGACAAAGAAGATTTATTATTTGATTTTATAAAAACAGCAGAAGATTTGAATAAATACATAAAAAGCAGAACAAACGATAAAAGCAAAAATTATGTGTTTATAGACGAAATTCAAGAGATAAAAAAGTTTGAAAAGACTATGCGTAGTTTGCTTAAAAATCCCATATACGATTTATATTGCACAGGGAGCAACGCTAATTTTTTATCCAGCGAAATCTCAACTTTTTTGAGTGGTAGATATATAGAAATTCCTGTGCATAGCTTGTCGTTTGTTGAGTTTTGCGAGTTTCACAATTTGCAAAGCGATAAAAACACACTTTTTAAATATCTTAAATTTGGAGGTATGCCTTATTTGAGGCATTTGGAATTGGAAGATGAAATAGTTTACCAATATTTAAAGGGTGTTTATAGCACGGTTATATATAAAGATGTGATTGCAAGAAATAAAATTCGCAATACTGCGTTTTTGGAAAATTTGGTTCTGTTTTTGGCGGATAATACGGGGCAATTATTTTCTGCAAAAAAAATAAGCGATTATCTAAAATCCCAAAAAGTGAGCATAGCTGCTTCGCAGGTTATAGATTATTTGAATAAATTAGCCAATGCTTTTTTTATACACAAGGTTAAACGTGAATCTATTGTTGGCAAAAAAGTGTTTGAAATAGGCGAGAAATTTTATTTTGAGGATATTGGTCTTAGAAACGCCATTTTTGAGTACAAGCAAACAGATATAGGCAAAATAATGGAGAATGCTGTGTACAATCATTTGCTTTATTGTGGCTATGAGGTTGCTATAGGTTGCGATGGTGATAGGGAGATTGATTTTATAGCGAGAAAAAAGGGTGAAAAAATATATGTGCAAGTTTGCTATTTATTGCACGATAGCAAAACCGTAGAACGTGAATTTGGCAATTTGGAGAGAATAAAAGATAATTACCCAAAATTCGTTGTGTCTATGGATGAATTTTCTGGTAATTCGAGAAATGGAATAAAGCATTTTAATTTGCTGGAATTTTTGGTGAGTGATTTGTAACTGCAATTTTTTTCTATAAGACTATGCTTGGCACGTGTAAAGATACGCCGAGAATTATAAACAAGTTATTAACAAACTATTAACAAAAAAATAAAAACTTGACATTTTTTTGAGAAAAAGCTATATTTGTATGTAGAGAGGACAACAATATGAAAAGTTGTAACTTTAATATGAAAATATCAATGTTTGAAAAGAAAGATTTATTGCCTTTTTTGATTTATTTATACTTATTTTTGCCATTTATGATTTTTATTATTGGCTGGACAAAACCTATTGTTTCAAGCCCCGTATTAGTTGTTTTGATAGTTTGTTTTTACCGGATGGTAAGGTCATTCCCTGAATTATGGTTACCAAAGTTTTCAAGAGAAAATATACTAAAAACGCTCCTTATCTTATTTATCATTTTTGTATGGGTGTATCTTTCCGGTATCGGTGGGTTTGTGTGGCAAAACGGCGATCATATCTTCAGAAATGGTATATTTCAAACATTGGTAGAAGAAAAATGGCCTGTTGTCAATTTTTCAATAGAACGTTTTGGACAACCGATGGCTCTTATTTATTATTTTGGCTTTTGGCTCCCGCCAGCGATTATAGGAAAGTTATTCGGGCTGACAGCTGGGTATTTTGCGCAAGTTGTTTGGGCATCGACAGGTATTTTTCTCTTTTATTATTTGATAATAGCAAAATATGTACAAAAAATTGTTTGCTGGCCTTTATTGGTTTTGATTTTTTTCAGCGGGCTAGACATCTTAGGTGTGATGTATTTTTCAGGATACAAATCTTTTTTTGTAGGAATTACTGGGCATATAGAGTGGTGGGCAGGCTATGGCCTATTCCAATTTTCCAGCATAACTACTCAGTTGTTTTGGGTGTTTAATCAAGCGCTTCCAGCATGGCTTGCGACATTGATATTGCTTATGCAAAAAAATAATCGATACATCGCAATTATTATTGCTCTAACTATGATTACAAGTACATTGCCGTTTGTGGGACTGGGTATTCTGGCGATCTGTGTTATTGTAAAAAATATTATGTCTGAAAATATTTATGAACAATTAAGGGTTTCTCTTCGTGATATATTCACATTTGAAAATATAATTGGGGGAGGTATGGTAGGTATAATTTCGTTTTTATTCCTTAAGGCAAATAATTCTAACCACATCGAATTCAATTCTATCTCTATAAAAATATTAAAAATATGGTTTTTGTTTTACATAATTGAAGTTGGAATTTTCATTATTGCTGTATGGAAATATCAAAAAAACAATTATTTGCTTTTTTACTCTGCGATATGGTTAGCTATATGCCCCTGGTTTTCGATAGGTGCTTTAAATGATTTATGCATGAGAGGATCTATACCAGCCCTTGTTATCATTTTGCTACTGGTAATTGATACCATTAATAAATGTTACTTGGCGAAAGATTTCAAGAGATTCACTTTAATTGTAATTATACTTGCAATAGGAAGCTCTACGCCTATAAGAGAAATTGCGCGTACGACGTATAATACAGTTGATCGAGTGCGAAAAAGCCAACCAGTAGCATGTGAACCAAAAGACCCATTGAAGTATGATGACTATCGTGGCCCTATAAAAGACAATATTTTCTTTGATTATCTTGCAAAAGAGAGATAAAAATTTCATTTTTCCTATATTTTTTATATCCCTAGGTAAGGGAGAAACGCTAATAGAGGAGCCGTTATGCAACATGCAACCATTGAAAAAGCAAAGTTCGCTACAAAGCCTTATGATTATCTGATTGTAGGTTCTGGCTTTTTTGGAGCGGTATTCGCTTATGAAATGAAAAAAACGGGCAAAAAATGTTTGGTAATAGACAAGCGTAGCCATATTGGTGGAAATTCCTACACCCAAAAAATAGCAGGCATACAAGTTCACAAATACGGAGCGCACATATTTCACACAAACAATAAAAAAATTTGGGATTATATGAACGGCTTTGCTCCTTTCAATCGCTTCACAAATTCTCCAATTGCAAACTACAAAGGCAAGTTCTACAATCTTCCCTTTAATATGAATACATTTTACCAACTATGGGGAACAAAAACCCCGAAAGAAGCAAAAGCAAAAATATATGCAGATGTAGGGAAATCTCACATTTCTAATTTAGAACAATATGCAATTTCCCTGGTTGGCAAAGACATATATCAAAAGCTAATAAAAGGCTACACTGAAAAGCAATGGGGCAAACCCTGCAATGAACTACCAGCAAGCATAATAAAAAGAATACCTTTGCGTTTCACTTTCAACAATGATTATTTCGGCGAGCTTTATCAGGGAATACCAATTGGTGGCTACACGCAGATTTTTGAAAAACTTTTAAACGGAACGGATATCCTGCTAAAAACAGATTACTTAAAGCATAAAGGCGAATTTAACTCAATTGCGAAAAAAATTATTTACACTGGCGCAATAGATGAATTTTTTGATTGTCAATTTGGCAATTTGGAATACAGGAGTTTAAAATTTGAAACAGAAACCTTGAGCACAGAGAATTTTCAGGGCAATGCCGTTGTAAATTACACGGATAGAGAAACCCCATATACCCGCATAGTAGAGCATAAGCATTTTGACTGGGTAAATACGACAAAAACGGTTATTACTCGTGAATATCCTCAAAACTGGAAGAGGGGTAGCGTTCCATATTACCCAATAAATGATGAAAAAAATACCGCATTACTGGAAAGATACAAAGCCCTTGCCAAAAAGAGCCCGAATATAATTTTTTGCGGGCGCCTTGGCGAATATAAGTATTACGATATGGATGATACCGTGGAGCTTGCGTTAAAACTTTCTGCATCACAGCATTAAGAGCGGAAATTTTTTGGAAAAGACTTGACATTTTTTTTGAAAAAAGCTATATTTGTATGTAAATAGTACAGCAATGTGAAATGTTATAGCTTTAATATGAATTTAGGTTTTAATTATGGACAGGCTCGCCAATTTTTCTTATACGGAGTAATCGGCTGTACAAGCGCATTTATTGATTTTTTGCTGTTTACGCTGATGTACAAAATATTTGAAATGAATAAGTTTCTTGCAAACGGCATTAGTGTGCATACAGGAATCGCAATAAGTTTTATTCTTAACCGAAAGTTTAATTTTAAAAAAAACGACAGGATTTTATATCGTGTGATTTCCTTTTATCTAACAGGGCTTTTCGGGCTTGCCTTATCTCAAGGCTTGCTTTGGTTTGGCGGTGTTTTATTATTACCTGTCCTTATGGTTAAGTTTGCATCTATCTTTATTGTAGGGGTTATACAGTTTACCATTAACAAGCTAGTTACATTTAATAATTAATAGGAATAATATGGAAAAACTATACATCGTAATACCGGCTTATAACGAGGAAAAAAATATAGATAGAGTTGTGCGTGAATGGCACGATGTTGTTGCCAAAATAAATGAACAAAGCCGTATTGTTGTAATTGATGATGGTAGCAAAGACAATACGTATGCAAAACTTAAGGAACTACAAAAAAGTTTACCACAATTGGAAGCTATTACAAAATCAAATGGTGGGCACGGTGCAACTGTTCTTTATGGCTACCATTATGCTCTTGAAAATGCTGCTGATTATGTTTTTCAAACTGATTCTGATGGGCAGACTGTAACTGAAGAGTTTTGGCAGTTTTGGAATGATCGGGACAATTTTTCCGTGATTATTGGATATAGAAATTATCGACAAGATGGCATTTCAAGAATATTTGTAGCCAAAGTGCTTAAAATTTTATTGTGGTGTATTTTTCACATCTGTATTACAGATGCAAATACGCCTTTCCGCCTAATGAAAAAAAATGTTCTTCGCAAATATATAAGTCACATACAGTCTGATTTTAATCTTGCAAATGTCCTTCTTACTGTTTATTTTGTTAAATATTGTAAAAAAGTTAAATTTATCCCTATATCATTTAAGCCTAGAGCAGGCGGAGTTAATTCAATCAATTTTATTAAAATAGTTAAAATTGGCAAAAAAGCAATAAATGATTTTATTTCTAGTAGAAAATATATGAATAAAAATGTTGAGGAATTAGTGTATGATGGATAAAAAAATTTCCAAAGTCTTTACGATACTGCTTGCTTTCTTGCCTTTCGTCATCGTTGCAGTAAAAAATCTGGCAAATCCTAATTTTTGGTTTGATGAATCAGGCCAATTTTGGATGGCTTTGGGATTGAATCATTACAGTCCGTCATTTTCTCAAAGAAGTGGGCTTGTGGATGTGATTATAAATAATATGGGATATAATTTAGATCCCGGCGGTTTCACAGTTATTCTACACTACTGGACACTTATTTCTTCTTCGCCTGTATGGCTGCGGACATTGCCATTCTTGTTTTTTCTGGTGTCAGCCGTTTTCCTTTGGCGCATTGCATGCAGATTTACAAGTAATTCTTGTTTAGCGCTCGGCGTTGCTGTGCTGGCTCTTTTCTGCGTTGATAATAGATATGTTCATTATGCATTTGAACTTCGTGCATATAGTATGAATTATTGCGGTGTGATTGTTTCTGTATTTTTACTGATGCGATATTTTGAAAATCAAAATCGTTTGAATATGTTTTTGTTTAATCTTGCAATGTCATTTTTTATTTTTTCAAGGTATAGCTTTATCATTACAGCCTTTTCACTATCGGTTGTTGTTCTTATCTACAATAGAAAGGATATTGCTCACTTTATAAAGAAGTATATTTTTTCATACATCCCTCTTGTTATTTCTGTGCCCATTGTCGTATTCATGGGATTGAAAATGAATTCAGGTATTGCTCCTAGTTATGTATCGGATTTGTTGTTATCTGGAAAGGATTGGCATGAAATTATAAGAATCGTGAGCTCGGTTTTACTCTCTCCATATTTAGGCGTGGTATTGTGTTTGGCTGTTTTATGGGGAGTTCTGCGCATCAAGAATAATGCTTTCATTAAGGTCGAAGCGTTGTTGATTGCCATTGCAATAGAGCACTGTGTATTTTTCGCATTATCCATGTCTGGGCGACACTCTTGGGGGTATGCCTCTCGTTGGGATTTTGATTTGCGTACTTTGAGCTTAATATCCGCAGTTATTGTTGGAGCATATCTAGTAAATCATCATATTCAGTTACCGAAAAAATATGTTGCTCAGGGCGTATCGCCTAACTTGCCGATATGGATAAATCGGTTATTTTTGTGGACAGGAAAGTACGCCTTTTTCGTATGCACCATACTTATCATCAGTTATGCTTGTTATCTTCCATTGACAGGTAAAAAAAGTTTTGGTCCCGGTGACTATCTTTATACGATTCTGAAAGACAATAATCTAGCTTTTGATGGAAAGCGAGTATTTGTTCCATATTACTCACAACCTACTGTGAGATACATATTTGAATATACAGATTTCAAAAATCAATTGGATAATTATAAGTCATTTGTTTTTGAATCAAACGATGAATTTATTTCTAAAAATAAAATATTTTGTGATAAATTTGATTACATATTTTTTTCTCATGCTACAGTTGACCAATATGAAGAAAGACTAGTTGGAGAATATACGTTAATAAATTCTCCATTAAACGGGGCAAAAACCGGTGTCTTGCGCTGTAATCATTGACTGAATCCATAGCTAACAAACCCACCAATTTGCAGCAAAGAACTGTTTTTAGGTTTAGTCCAAATTTCATCATAGTGAAATTTTGTGCCGAAAGTGAATTTTTCTATTCTCAATAAATTTAATTTTAAACGAGCATTCCAACCAAATTCGGATTCATTTGTGGAAAGCATATATTTTTCTGCATTTTGGCTTGCCTTCTTGCCCCTTACAGTAGCTAGGCTTATTCCAATTCCAGCGGCAGCATATTTGAAAAATTGCTCTGAACTTTCAATTCCTGTTCTGCCTATAAATTGATACAACCCATGAAAATCTTTGTTCTCTTTCAATTTTAAATAACTGAAGGCAGCTTGCAAATACAAGCTGGTATAATCCGAAAGTCCATATCCCAATTCCGCCCCAGCATAAGGAGCAGTTTTTATTTGTTTGTTGAGTTCACCTGGGAAATAATTAACACCAGCGTCTAAGGAAATAGCGTAAATTGTCTGAACAAGAATGACTATAATGAACAGAAGCTGCAATTTTAGTTTCTCCGTAGTTTGGATATGAAGAATTTGTCTATGTGTGGCGAGTCGGTGAGTATGGATTCTTCTTGGGTGAAGTTTTTGTTGTTTTTTATGAATTTTTCTATTACTTCGGTGCTTTCTTCTTTTTCTTGGCTGCAAACAGAATACATTAGAACTCCGTTTTCTTTAACCGAAGCAGAAGCACCTTGTAAAATTGCTAGTTGCTTGTTTGAGAGTTCTGAAATTTTTTCTTTTGAAAAAGTTTGGAGTGCTTCTGGCCGCCTTGAAGCTACGCCCATGTTTGAGCAAGGGGCATCCACAATAACGCAGTCAAATTTTTGCGAAAAAGGTGGGTTTTCCACGTTGGCGATGATTATACGGACATTTTTTAGATTCAAGCGGTTTTGCAAATCTAATATTTTTTCTGCTCGTTTTTCGCTGCAATCAGAGGCAACAAAAAAAGCATTTGGATTTTCTTCTGCAAGCATGGCGGTTTTTCCACCTGGGGCAGCGCAGGCATCCCAAACCTTGTACCCGTCTTTTATTTCACACAAACTTGCCATAAAAAAAGAAGCTGGGTTTTGGAATGAGTAAAAGCCTTTTTTGAATAGGGGATTTTTTAGAATTTCTCTTGTGTTTGGAATTAAAATGAATTTGTTGAATAAAATTTCTGGGTCTTTTAATTCCAGTTTTGCTATGAGTTCTTCTAAATTTGTTTTTTGCGTATTTACCCTTATCCACTGGTCTGGGGCTTTTGCATTTTCGCTTTCAATATTCACATAATTTTTTCTAACGGCATTTCTCAAAACCGCATTTACAAATTTCACATTATGCTCATTTAAACCCAGATGCTTTGCCAAATTTGCCGCCGAGTTTACAACGGCATAAGAGGGTATGCGGGTGTGCAACAACTGGTAAAGGGAAATTTCCAGTATTGTTCTGATGGGTTCTTTTGGTAGTTCTCGCATCAGCGTTTTTAATTTTTCGTCTAGTTCATTTAGTACGCGGCAGGTTCCAAGTGCTATTTCATAGGCTAATGCTCTGTTGTTTTGGGGCAAGTTTTCACAGGTCTGTTGCAGGTTGTTTTGAACAAAACCGCCGCCCTTTTTCCAGTTTAAAAGAGCGTGCAATGCCGCTATGCGAGGTGAAAGTCCTTGTGAATTCATTTATAGCCTATGGGCAATATAGAAAAAGCGAGCTGAAAATTTTTTATCTTTACCTTGTGAATCTTTCTTCCGTTCGTGACCTTGGCACCAAAAGAATACCTGCATTAGAAGCAAATGGTATAATTACGGATTGGGATTTGCTTTTGAATTTGCCTAGAAAATATGAAGATTTGCGCAAAGCAACAAGAATTATGGATATAAGAAAAAAAGACAAAGACACTCTTGTTGCTGTGGTTGGGCATATAGTCCAGGCTAAAAAGAACAATTCAGGGACAGCGTTAACAGTAAAGATTAGCGACGAAAGCGGAATTATTGGAATAACTTTTTACCAACCAAAATATTTTTATTTTTGGATTAACAAATTGAAAATTGGCTCTCGCTGGGTTGTTATTGGCAACAGAAAAGAAGATGAGAGCTATGGTTTGCAAATGAACAGAAAAGAAATTATAAAGATAAAAGAAAATGAGGAATATGTCGGAAGCATAGAACCAATTTACACGATAACAGAAGCAATGGATAAAAGCGGAGTTACGAATAATCTTTTAAATAAAATATATAAGGAACTTTTTGAGGATTTATCGAAGTTATCGCTGAGGTTGTCTCCAAATGAAAATATTTGCCCACAGGATTTATTATCATATTTAAAATTGAATCCTATGCTTTATAACTTAAAGAAAGTGCATTGCCCTCAAACAATGGAAGAAATTTACGATGCGCAAAAAGAATTGAAAATTTTGAATATTTTGCCATTTTGCTTGCGAAAGGTGAGGCGGCGCAGGTTGCTCATAAATTCTGGAATTTCAAGAAAACTAGATTTGCAAAAAATTGATTTCACAAGGGAAAAATTGCCATTTACCTTAACAGATGGGCAAGATCATGTTTTGGAACAGCTAATAAATGGTTTGGAAAGCAACTGGCAATATCATGCGCTTTTGCAGGGTGATGTTGGCAGTGGAAAAACTGTGGTTGCAATGCTTGCGATGATTGGAATTTGCGGAGCGGGCGGGCAAGCGGCTTGCATGGTGCCAACGGATATTTTGGCAAAGCAGCATTTTTCCAGTATGCAGAAAATTTTTGAAAATTCCGGTTTGCGGCTCGCTTTGCTCACGGGTTCTATTTCATCTGTAGAGCGTAGAGAGGTTTTAGCGGGTTTAATAAGTGGAGAGATTAATGCAGTTGTTGGAACACACTCTTTATTTTCCAAAGACGTGGAGTTTGACAATTTGAGTTTTGTGATTATAGATGAACAGCATCGCTTTGGTGTAAATCAAAGAGAAGCTCTTATAGCAAAGGGCAATAAGCCGGAGTTGCTGGTTATGAGCGCAACACCTATTCCACGCAGTTTGGCAATGACTTTTTACGGAGATTTGGAAATATTGCTTTTACGCGAAAAACCTCCGGGCAGATTGCCAGTGAAAACGGAATTGAAAGGCAAAATGAGCCGCGAGGGAATGAAAGATTATCTTTACCAACAATCCCTTATAGATAATCGCTGCTACTGGGTTGTGAGCAGGGTTCAAGAAGACGAATTGGGAGAAGCGGCCTCTGTTAATGATATTTACAAGGAGTTGAAAAGTTTTAAAGAAGACTGGAAAATAGCCGTTGTGCATGGGCAAATGCCAGAAGCCGAGCGTGACGCAAACTTAAACGCTTTTGCAAACGGCGATGTTTCCCTGCTCGTTTGCACAACGGTTGTGGAAGTGGGCGTTAATGTTCCAGAGGCAAATTTAATGGTAATAGAAAAGCCTGAGAGTTTTGGGCTCGCTCAACTGCATCAATTGCGAGGCAGGGTAGGGCGCGGAAATATAAAAGCCTTTTGCATTCTGCTATGCGAAGAAGACAATAACAGCGATACCTACAAAAGATTATTGAATTTTTCAAAGACAAATGATGGTTTTGAAATAGCAGAACTGGATTTGCAAAACAGGGGAGCAGGGAATTTAGAAGGATCACAGCAAAGCAAAGCTTGGATTTTACGATATTTTGACTGGGTACACGATTTACCGCTAATAGAGAAAATTATAGGCATAGCAAACGATATTTTAGACAACAAAGCGAATTTTTCGCCTGATGTGCAACAGAAAGTTCAGAATTGGTATAATGATAAGAAGTTTGAGAATATTGAAGACGGGATTCACTAAAACAACTCATTCCAAGCCTTAACCTCACTACTTCCCACTAGCAACCCAGCTCGCTTTCTAAAAATAGCTGCCGCCGCAATCATCGCACCGTTATCCGTGCATAAAGCTGGCGGTGGGCAAATTAGGTTTATCCCATTTTTTGCCGCTCTCTCGGTTAAAAGTTCTCTGAGCCTGCTGTTTGCGCTAACTCCACCGCATAAAATGAGATTCTCCACATTGTTTTTCTTTGCCGCATTTACCGCTTTCAGAGATAAAATATCCGCTATGGCTTCTTGAAGGCTTGCACAGATGCTTGCAATATTTTCCTCTACAAATTTTTTGCCTTTTGTTTGAACATAGCGGCTAACTGCGGTTTTTAAACCGCTAAATGAAAAATCAAGGGAAGCAGGCTCGTTCAAGGCTCTGGGGAATTCGTAAAAATTTTTGTCCCCATTTTTTGCAAGCCTGCTGATTTCCGCGCCTGCGGGGTAGCCAAGCCCTAGCAGTTTTCCGCTTTTGTCAAAAGCCTCGCCAGCTGCATCATCTCTTGTTTTGCCAATGGAGGTATATTTAAATTCTGGTTTTAGCAAAACCAATTCAGTGTGCCCACCGGAAACTATCAAAGCTATAAAACTCTTATCTTCTAAGCACTGCCCTTTATCCAGCAATGCAGAGCAAATATGCCCCTCTAAATGGTTTATTCCATAGCATTTTATGCCTAAATCTTTTGCAAGCCCTTGCGCAAAATTTGCACCGACCAATAGCGAACCCATTAAACCCGGGCTAGAAGTAAAAGCTATTTGCTCTATCCCTTCAATGCTCGTATTTGCCTGCTCAAGTGCTTGTTCAAGCACTGGGACAATTTTTTCCAAATGCGCTCTGGAAGCTAGCTCTGGCACAATTCCTCCCCAGGCTTTGTGTTCGTCTATTTGGCTGTAAAGGCAGTTGGAAAGTATTTCAATTGAGTCTTTGTTTTCTCGCAAAATAGCGCAGGCAGTATCATCGCAACTGCTTTCAATTCCAAGCCAAATCATT
>Ga0268262_10004467_pt1 | contig 14462 bp, 18 predicted proteins | sample TergutNc150P3_FD_190354 | JGI IMG/M metagenome (GOLD analysis project Ga0268262, IMG submission 190354) | Nasutitermes corniger P3 segment gut microbial community from laboratory colony in Florida, USA - Nc150 P3 (SPAdes) (version 2) | ecosystem: Host-associated > Arthropoda: Insects >... | reverse complement strand
GCTCGACAGCCAGAGGCTGAAGTCCCGCCAGCGTTTCTCCGCCTGACTGTAAATGCCGCAGGCCATCCATGAAATACCCGGCCTTAATACCGCCCGGCGAGCCATGGCTCAACAGTACGTCATGAAACCGTCGGGCATATTGTATTTCAGCAGCCTGCCAGGAAATCGCGCCGGACAAAACGCCCGCGATCAGTTCGTGCATCAGCTTTCCGTACTCCGAGAAAAACAGCTTGCGCTGCGGAACCTCGAAAATGTATTTGAGCAACCAGCCATATTTGCACGTCTCGAACTGCCGCAAGCGGGAATAGCTCCACCGCCAGCCGGGCGACTGGACGAGAAAATTAAGATCAATCATGGCGCTTTTTCTCAAGCGGCTTGCCGGCCGCTTTGAGTAGCTTGTTTGTTGCCCTCTCCGACCGCAGGATCGCCACGATCACACCGAGCGCCGCGATCAGGAATTCCGCCCCAAGAACAGAGGCGGCGCCGAACCAAAAATCTTTCCATGCCATCTATAAAGCCCCCTTTGTAATTTTGTCGCTTGAATCCTGGAGTATCTTGCTGACGCGTGCCCGGGAGCAACCCACCAAGGTCGCGATTTCCTTTTGCTTCATGGGCGGCCCCCCGGTCAGGCCGAGGCGCAGCTCCCAGACCTTGCGCTGCATCGGCGTCAGCGCCATGAGCGCTTCCAGCATGCTTGCGGCCAGCAACTTCCGATCCACCGTTTCCGCCATGTCCGTGCCGTCCGGCAGCAGGTCGTAAAGCCGCACACTGCTTGTGCCCGCAAGCACTTCGTCCAGTGACCCGACTGCCCGGTGTTTTTTGCGTTGGCGCAGCAGCTTGAATATCTCGTTGTCGATGCACTTGCCGGCGTAGGTGGAGAAGCTGCTGTTTTTCTCCGGCGAGAAGGTCGCGGCGGCTTTCGCGAGGCCCAGGTTGCCGCTCGCGCGAAGCTCCTCCCAAGGCAGGCCCGTTTTGGCAAATTTCTTCGCGCAATGGGAAACCAGGCGCATATTGCCGAGGCAAAGCGCCTGCTGTTCTGTTGTCATAGAGCTATACCCCTGCCCAGCGCAGCTGCCCGTCGGGTTGCTCAGTTATATCAATGCCGCGCCGGGAAAGAGCGGAGCGCTCCCTTTGTTGTCGGGAGCGCTCTGGGCGGTAGATATATCGTTTCGCGGCATCGGGAAGGCGTTCGTTGGTGAGGCCCTGTTCCGCCAAGTCCTGCACCGCTAAGCTGCCATCCCGTTTTCGTATTTGTTTAGCCAAACGGTTTCCTCCATGTATTAAGCGGCGTAAGCCAGGGTGTGCGCGACAGCCGTAACCTCGCTGCGCAGGCGCCCGGGCGCCGTGTCGTCCACGATCGTAAACTCCGATTTGTCGGGCGGAGCCCCCCGGCCCTGGTTGCGTAACTTGGGCGGTACGCCCTTATCTTCAATCCGAATGTGATGGGATTGGAACCCATAGCGGTCCAGGTCAAGCTCGTTGGGATAGCGGCCATCGGGGATGATCACAAAATCCCATTCGCTGCCTAACATCGACAACAAGCCGAAGATGAAATCCACCCAGAAGTCAGGCCGCTTTGCGCGGACGATCTCCGTGCCGACGTACCGCAGGAACGAACGCCCTTCCTCGTCCATCCGCCCGTTCCAGCCGAACCAATCGCGGCATATGTTTTTTACTGGGTCCGCGTAGTGCGTGATCAGCACGCGCTTTTCGTCTTTTTCCAGTTCATCTTTTAACATCCTTGCGACAGAATTTTTTGCTGCCTTTGCTTTCCCGGTAGCCGTGATACATACGATCTCTGTCATTTGCTGTCCTTTCGTGTTTGATTTTTCGTTCCTACGCGGGAAAATCGTCGGGCAAGTCACCGTCCGCGACGGCGTCAAGGGGGTTGGGCGCGGCACGCTGGCCGTCGGCCATCTCGAAGGAAAATACCTTGAAGCTGAAGAATCTCTCCCTTTTCTCCCGGTCATACCTGGAGGCAACGTCCACGTCCCCCAGCCTGATACGGTCGCCGGATTTCAGCCCGGCCGCCTGCAGGTTCGCCGTCGCGATGAAAGCGGCATAGCCGGAAAACTCCTCCTCGTACTGTCCTTCCCCTACCTTCCGGCTGATAGACAGCCGGACGCTCGTGGATTTCCCGCTGCTGTTAGGCTTCACGTCCCAAACTTTCGCGTAAGCGCCTGTTTTGAATCCCATGCGTTCTCCTTTCCCTGGGACCGTAATTTGACAAAGCGCTTTCGTGTATTATACCACGAAAGACATAATTTGTCAAATAGATGTTTTCGGTTAAAGTTTATTGGAATTTTGTGTAATTTGTCAAATGGAAATATGGGCCGCGCCGTTCCCAGCCTAGGCAGCGCACGATGCCGCCTTCCTGGATGGGATCCCGGGCGAACAGCGCGCCGCGGACGGTGAACTGGCCCTCCTTCCCGCTGCCGATGGACTGGGTTTTGACGCTGTAGCCGAATTGTTTTCCGTCCGACTTCCTGCACAGGGGGCGCACCTCCTTGACGTAGAGCAGCCGGCGGTCCTCCTCGCGGCCCGTGACATAGCCAACATAACCCATGACGTCCGCGAAGTTCTGCACCCTGACCGCGAGTGGAAGCTCCTCCAGGCCGCTTGCCTTGACGATCCGCTCGCATTCCCGCAGGAATCCGGGAAGGTCGGTGAAGGTGTAGCTTTTGGCCTCCTCCCCGTTCCTGGTCTGCCATGTCGCGTACCGCCGGATGGCCGCTTCGAAGGGACCGCCGTCCACCTGCTCCCGCTTGACCTGCTTGGCCTCGCCGCGCTTGAACTGCTCGAAAAGCTCTGTCAAGCGCAGGAGCTCGCGCTGGTTCCCGTAGCCGGAGAAGAAGTCCACCTTGATCAGCGAATCCACCTGCTTGGAGTTGACGCGTGTCTCGCGGTATAAATCCCCCAGCAGGTCTATGAAGCAGTCCCATTCCCTGCGCCGGGAAAGCGCGTGTATTTCGTCGGCAACGGCGGCGCTCATATGCTTCATGGACCCGAGGCCCTTGGCGATGACGCGTTTCTCCGGGTCGAACGCGTAGTCGCTCCTGCTAACGCCGAACTTGGGCGGGGTGACGCGCACGCCGATTTTGGCGGCGTAGGCGATGATTTCCGCCTGCTTCTCGAGCTTGTCGAAGACGTTGAGCGCCGTGGTCAGGAACTCCAGGGGGTGGTAGTGGCGCAGGTAGCCGCAGATGTAGCCCGTGGCGCTGTAGGGGTCCGAGTGGTTCCAGCTAAAGGCGTAGGCGCTGGCGTCCAGGATAATTCGCAAGAACGGGTCAATCACCTGCGCGCACTTTTCCGGCGTGATGTCGTAGCGCGTGGGTGCGTAGTCGATGAACCGCTGCCGTATCTCAGGCAGGAGCGTCTCCGTGCCCTTCTTCTTTGCGATGGCCCGGCGCACGTTGTCCGACTCCGGCGGGCTGTACCCGCAAAATTCCACCAACCAGCGCATGATGGTCTCCTGCATGACGATGCGCCCGGATTCCCGGGACAGGAATTCGTTGAGCGCCGGGAAGCCGTTGTCGTAGAACTCCCCGCCGGCCACCTCCTCGCGGAAGCTGGCGCAAGCCGGGCGGATCAGCCCGTTGCCCAGGGACAGCAGCTTGAGCATGGAGAAATCCTTCGTGCGTGCGCGGAACTTATCCAGCGTGCCGTCGGACATCAGGCGCTTCAGGAACGCCCGGGCGGACTGGCTCTCCCACTGGAAGATCAGGGTGCTGTCGTCGCGGATGCTTTTCCAGACGGCCTCGTCCTCCAGGTCCACGTTATCCGGCGTGAGGCGTTCGATGCCCAGCAGGTCGCAGGTTTGGTTGATGACCGCAATGTTGTCCAAGCCGAGGATGTCAAATTTGACCATCATCAGGTCGTCCAGTTCCTTCATATCCAACATGGACACGGGAAACTCGCTGGTCGAGATGGTCCCCAGGCCGATGGTTTCGGCGATGGGCAAGTCACTGAGCAGGACGCCGCTGGCGTGGGTGCCCACGCTGACGATGGTATCCAGGACGATGCGGACATAGCATGCAACCTCCGTGCCTGAACCGAAAAAGCCCTCCGGGTCGCTCTCGAAATCCTCGATGATCCTGTCCACATCGCGCAGCGGGATGTCCAATGCGCGGCAGACGTCGCGGATGGCGCCCTTCTCCTTGATCGTATTGAACGTGACGATCTCGGCGGACTTGATCTGCGGCAGGCCCATGCGTTCCCGCAGGAGAAAGTCCTTGACCCGGGCGCGGTCAGCGCTGCCGTAGTCGGCGTCGATGTCGGCGTTGGTGACGCGGGTGGGCGACATGAAGCGGAAGAAGTTCAGGCCGAACTTCAGGCTGTCCATTTCGGTGATGCCCAGCAGGTAGGCGATCATGCTGCCGTTGACGGAGCCTCGGCCGTAGCCGCGGCGCACGCCGTTGGCGCGTTCCCAGTCCACCAAGTGGGCTTGCAGGAGCATGTACTCCGCCGACTTGGCCGCCTCGTACACCGACAGCTCTTCTTCAATCACCCGATCCAAAACCTCCGGGCTGTGGCGCTGGTCTACATACGGGTGCGCAGCGCGGGCGGCGGCAACCTTCTCCCGCAGCACTGCCACGGGGTCATCGCAGAGCCTTGGATATTTCAGCCCACAGTCGATCTCGAAGGGCTCCACCATATCCGCGAGGGCGTTGGTGTTGTCCAGCGCCGCGCCCCAGGCAGTTTCCGGCAGCGCGCCCTGACGGGCATACGCCTCGCAAAGCTCCTCATAGGAGCGCATCTGCAGATCCCAGGAGTCCTCCCCGTCAAAATGAATACGCTTGGCCAACTGCATGATCCGCCGCCCGGCAATGTGCTCCTCGTTCAATGCGTGGGTGTCCGTTCCGGCGATGAGGGGAATCCCGGTAGCTTCATGGATCCCCAGCAGCTTGCGGTTGTATTCCGCCTGCCGGGAATCCATGTGGTGCCCGATCTCCAGGAAGCAGCGGTGCTTTTCGCGCGTCAGGTAAGCAAGCATTTTCTCTTGCGCCTCCTCGCTGCCCTTACAGAGCGGCCCGCCGACGCAGGCTGTGGTGACGATAATATTATCGCTGGTGGCGAAAAGCTCGTCGAAGGAAATGCGTGGCACGTAATAGAAGTGATTGTCCAGACGGTTGTGGGAGCGCGTGACGAGGCGGTTCAATTCCAGGAAGCCCTGGTAGTTCCGGGCGACAAGCACGCAGTGGGGGTTGTCCCTGACCTTCTCCTCCAGGGTTTCCGTCAGGTACGCTTCCACCGCGTGGATGTACTTCATGCCGGTGGCTTCAACTGCGCACTTCTTCCGCCACCAGCCGTAGACGTTGCCGTGCTCCGAAAACCCCAGCGCCGTCATACCGAGTTCCGCCGCGCGCGCCACATAGTCTGAAACCTTGGTAACGGAATCTATATTTGTGGTGCAGTTGGAGAAATCCGAGTGGAGATGGTAGAGGGTATAGTTGTTACGCAACGTACCCACCCGCGTTCTCCTGCTTCCGCCGGAAATGCCGGAGCAGGACCTGCTGGCCCAGGCCGGTGACGCGGGTCACGTTCGTGGTTGCCAGGAAGCCGCCCGGCGTCTCCTTGACGTGCTTGGAGTGGTAGAACACATCCCGCTCCATGGCGAGCTGCGTGGGGGTGTTGTAGTCCGCGCACTGCTGCTTGATCAGGAAGCCGTCCTGCCGCAGCGCCTCGCACATGCGGGTGCGTCCGTAGGGCAGGCCGTTCTGCCGCAGGATTTTCGCCATCTCGCCGAAGGAGACGCAGTCGGGCGACGCCGCCACCGCATCGGCGAAATCCGCTTTGGGCTGGAGCTCGCCGATGAGCCTGTCCTTGGCCTCGATGGTCTTTTGCATGATCAGCAGCGCGCGGGCCATGATGACCTCGTCGGGCTCATCCTCCGCAACGGGGATATAGCCGCCGGTGCGGCGGATTTGCGGCAAAACCTCGCGTGTCACCCAGCGCTTGAAACGCTTGGCCTCGGGCTTGTCAGAGCGGAGGATGACGTTGTACAGCCCGCTTTCGTTGACGATGTTGGTTTGCTGCTGCCTGCCCAGGCTGTCGGTGACGTAAGCCTGGTTTACATCATCCTCATCCAAACGACCGGCGATCATTCGCGCGTTGCTCAAGCCAAGCACCGCACACACATCCTTCAGAACCCACCAGGGTTCGCCATCCTGTTCGATCAGCCTGACGTTGCTGCCCTCGAAATTAAAAACTTGCAATTCACTCATATTTTTACCCAGTCCTTTTTTATGGTTGTTATTTCTTCCTGGCCGCAGCCGGAATCGTCGTAGTAGTGCCGCAGATTGGCCGCAATCTCCAGCAGGTCGTCCCGCTGCAGGGTATGCCGTTCGGCCAAATCCTCCAGCCTGTGCGCCTCCTTGCTGTCGCCCGCGCGTATGGCAATACGCCGGCGCTCGTCGCAGGACGCGATCAACCCTTCCAGGTTGTCCGCCTCCGCGGCGTACTGCCGGCCGAGTGCTTCCAGAGTCATTTCTCAGGGTATCCTTTCAAATTTTTTCGTTCACCTCCTCCCCGTCTTCATCTGTAAGATTTCGCCCGCGTTGCAGTTCCAGCGCGGGAAGGAGAAAGCGGTTGTCGAATATGGTACAGTACAAATGGTAATCAGCGATCTCCGGCTGGCAGCGGAAATAGTAGCTGTAGCCTTCCGTCACAATTTTGAACTGCACTGTGGGGTCTGTTACAACATGCCGCATGTTTTGCAGGCAACGGTATTGAAATGGGCCGTGGCTTTCTACGGGGTGCAGCGAGGCGTCGAGCAGGTAGTTGATGATCTCATCAAATTCGTCCTTGAACGCCTGTGTTTTGAGCTGGGGCTGGCCGTCGAAAAAGGTAGTCCATAACTCTGTGCCGTCGCGGCCGTAATCCCCACGCAGGCAGCCGATATATCCGTGGCGTCCGGCGGTTTCGCCCTCCATGGGGAAAAACAGCGGCTGTTCGTCCTGCGCTGCCTGTTGTAAGATAGGCTCCATTTCAATCCACCTCGTTTTCCTCTATATTGGCTGCGTTTTTTGTCTACCCGTTCCACCCATAGCCTGCCGCCCGGGCGAGAATTGCGCGGCTATATTGGCTGGTGACCTGCCCCTTGGCCCATTTGCGCCGCGCCCCGCCTTCGCCATGCTTATACGCCATGAGCGCCCTGTGGGGGTAATATTTCTCCCACAGCGGGCCCAGGATGCGCAGGCCGGCGCGCACGTTCTGGATGGGGTCGTAGAAATCGATGGGACCCAGCTCCGCCTGGAGCCATTCGTGGTTGCACCGGTTGATCTGGGCGATGCCGTGGTCGTCCGTGTCGCTCACAAGGTTCGGGGTGAAATCGCTCTCATGGTAGATAAGGCTCATCTCCACTTCGAAGGGCACGCCCGCCTCCAGGCACATGACGCTGATGGCATGTTGTGTCTCGGCGTCCAGTGGCACGTCCAGGGGCATGAACGCCGGCTCCACGTCGGCCTCCCGCGGGGCGGTGACGAAAGCGGCGCCCAAGCCTTCTTCCCCCGCCGGGCAGCTGCCGGCGGTAAAAGCGAAAAACAGGAACAACAGGGCAACGATGGCAAGCACCGCCGCCTTTCCCGGATGTCTGTTGAAATTACTGTGCGTGATAAACATCATTCCTTTCGTGCTTGCAACGCGGCCCGGAATGCCTCGTTGCCGGCTTCAATTCGCTGTTTTTCTTCCACCGGGAGCGCGGACCACGCCAAATCCTTGATTTCGCGTTGCAGGCGGCGCATGAAGCCTTGCAACTCATCGAGGGCGGCCTCCGCCGCGGACATGGATTCCCTGCCCGGTTCCACGTGATCGAAACGGTCCCTGATACCGTGCCACGGGCGGCCGGGACGGCGGGTATATCCATCCGGGCCAGGTCCGCGTGGAGGGCGGCAAGCTCATCCTGAAGGCCGAATACCTGAGCGGCGGGGCGTTCGGCGACGGTTGGTATTCCGGCATGATACGCACCAAGGACGAGTTTACGCGCGGCTATTTCGAAATGACGTGCGTCTGCTCCCGCGAGGCGAACTTCAGCAGCTCGTGGTGGCTCAACTCCACCGGGATGAACTCGGCGGAGCAATCCGACGGGGGCCGCGGCGGCGCGGAAATCGATATCTTCGAGGCCTTCAACCACAAGCTCATCAAGCCCTGGCAGGATTCCGTGTCGCTGGCCGTGCATGTGGGCGGCTACGGCGAGGGGCTGCGCTCCAGGGGGCTGGGCAGCTTTTACGGGAAGAATATCTATACCGAGTACAACACCTTCGGCGTCCTCTGGACGGAGGAGGAATACATTTTCTACGTCAACGGCGTGGAGGCCGTGCGCACCAGCTTTGAGAAGGGCGTTTCAACCGCCCCGGAATACGCTATCATTTCCCTGGAGCCGCCCGGCGAGGTGACGGCAAAGCACGACGTCACGGCGGAGTTCATCATTGAGAACGTCAGGATTTATCAGCTGGCGGGGTGAATGGAAGCGGGGAACCTTTTACGCCGGGCGGGCATCCAGGATTGTTTTGGGCGGGAAGGCTTTTGCCCGGATGCCGTTCAAAAGCTCCTTGAGTGTCGCGGCACTGGCCTCAAACTGAGGCAGGAACTCCGATTCCGTGTCGTAACGCAGGTAGAGCAGGACAAACGTAATGTCCCGGAGCGTATTCAGCGCGGGTTGGGGGGTGCCTGCACGCAAAGCATCACGGAAAAAATCAACGAGGAACATCAATGTGCCGTTCCATTGCGCGTGGAACACGTCCTCCAGCGGGATGCCGAAGCTCTCCAGGTAGGCGCGCACGGTACGGAATGTCCGCCCGCAGCCGGAGGTCGGCATCAGGAGATAACCGCTTTCCCCCGGAAGTCTTGGGTCGTCTTTTGACGGTTTTTGAAAGCGCCCCAATGGGAACAGCGCGCATACCACCGGTTTGGAGGCGTGCACGCTGCATTTGTTCTCCTTCAGCAGCGGGCAGACCTTGTTTTTCCCAACCGGCTTCAGGCGCACGGTGGGAATGCCCGTTTGGCCGCCGATGTAGGATTCGCAGCAGCGATCCATCGTTTGCGTGGGCGTCAGCCCCATGCACTTGGCCAGCCGGAACAAATCCCGCGGGGTGAGCAGGATATCCTCCCGGTTTTTGCAGCACTTGCCGCAGCCATGGCATTTGAAGCGGAAGGTGTCGTCGAGGCCCAATTGCATTTGACCCAGGTTTTCCGCGATTGCGTTCAGCTCTTCAGGTGTCGGCATGGTGTTATCCTCCTGTTGCTTTTTTGGTTTGCGTTTGCCTGGAAAGCCACTTCCGAACGGATTGCGCGTGATGCTTTTACGTCGGTGGATGGTCGAACAACTCGTCAACGAGAGGTGGGCCGCAGGCCCCGGAGCGTTGAAGGGTTGTTCGACCAGGAGCCGGTCGTAAAAGGATCACCGTAAGCCGGTTTGCCGCGCTCCCTTCTGTGGATGGGAAGCGCAAAGGTATGCCGTCGCGGTACTTCCGGTAACACCGGAAACTCTGCAGGAAGCTACTGCACCTTGCCAAAACGGCCTGTTTCACAACACCTCCCCAATCCCGCCAGCGCTCTTTCTCCCGCCAGGGGAAGGCGCCGGAGGACTGCGGAGGTGCTGTAAAGGCCAGGACATTTTGACAGGGCTTCGTGTGCGTCGCAGAAATATGCAAGTGGCTGATTACGATGCCTCTGCTTCCTCAATGTAGGAGTCCAGAAGAGGCGTGTGGTTCATTGCGCCGAGATTGAGGTCCAGGTATGCCTGCGCAATTTCCTCCCTGGTGATGCCGATGTAGTCCAGGGTCTGTGCAACGGAGGAATGCCCGAACATTTTTTGGAGCAGCAGGAGCTTGCGTGGGTCGTTGTTCGCCATGGCCATCTGGTGGTAGGCGAAGGTCTTGCGCAGAGAGTGCGTGGCTATTTTGCAGGGCAGGTCCAGGTCCGCGCCGATACCTTTCAGGATGCGGTCGACGGAGGCCCGGCTGAGGGCGCCGGCGGCATGGTTGCTTTCACTGACAAAGAGATAATCGTCCAGCTTCGGCGTTTTTCTAATGTAGCGCAGGTACAGCCCGACGGCGTCCATCACCGCCGTGTTGATGGTGATGTGGCGGTTGCGCTGCACCTTGCGGGTGTTTTGGGTTTTCTGCTCCAGGATGGGGAAGGAGCGCTTGAAAGCGTAGCCGCCCGCGGCCTCCTCCAGGAGGTCGCAGAATCGGAGCAGGCGCAGGTCGCCGACGCGCAGGCCGAAGTTGATACCGAGGATGAACAGCATGTTGTCCCTGTAGCGCCGGTTCCTGATCAGGTATTGCGAAACACGCGCGATGTCCTCTATGGACTTGATGGGCTCGGAAACGTGCTCTCCGGCGGTCACGCGGGGCTGGAGCTCTGCGGAGGGCGGCAGGAGGGCGCCGGCCTGTAAACGGCGCTTCATCCCGGCAACGTCTGATTTCGGCCCATCAGAAGGGCGGTAAAGCACAAGCGCCATAGTCAACCTCCACCTTCCCGTCGTGGAATATCCAATACCATGGGCCCAAAAGCCCAAGCACTTTGATATAGCCGCATGCGATATCTTGGGCGGCGGCGCGAAGCTCCGCGTCCAGCTCATTGATCGTCGTGCTATGAATATCCGCAAAGGCCACCGTCGCCAGGGTACAGATAACGCCCTTGAAGGTAGCCGAAAGCGTAAAGCCGCGCAGCGTGCCGGCCACCTTCTGATAACTTGCGCATGGAACCATGAGGTGCGAATCCAGCACCTTCGCCGGGAATTTCACGGCTTCAGCTTCGCGGGGATGAGACAATTTCCATTCCCCCGTGCTCACCGCCTGCGCGAAAAACATGATGCTGATGATTGATTGATGCGCGTCGCTGAAATCTATGTCCCCCGTGTCAATCGCCCATTCGGCGAGCCGCGCCAGGAAGCCATTGCCGCTGGCTTCGCACGCCGCAATGGCCGCGATGGCCAAGGGGATGCATTCCCCGTCGTCCATGTGATTGCTGAGCGCGGAAAACGCCTGCTCTATGAGAAAGATGGTCAGGGCGTTGTTGTAAATATCTTCGCTGCCGCGCAGGAGCATATCGTTTTTGAAGCGCTGATACTCCTGTTGCACGAATGCGAACTCCGAGGTAGCCTTGAAATCCAATGAAATTCACCTCTATTCCTGCGTGTTTGTTTGCTGTCAGTCCCTGAATTTTCCTCTGCGGAACTTGCGGTAGGGCGTTTTCCCCGGCGTGCGCACGCAGCACTTCCACTTATAGCATTTTTCACAGCCATAGCAGCAGTAGCCCAGGCAGCCTTTTTCGATGCGTGTAGACCACCGCGCCATCTTGCGCAGCGGCGTTTGCAGGACGTAATAATAGAAGCACGCGAAAATTTTTTTGATGGTATGCATGATGTTACACCTCTTCTCTTTGTTGTAGTCAGCCATTATCCACTGACGCGGGAGCGATGCCGAGCACGCAGTAGTCCTTGTCAATGCCGAAATCGCCCCCGGGCAAGACGTAAGTAACGGTCCGGCGCAGCTCGCGCCCCGTATATATCCAGCGGGCCTCCTCCATGGCCTCCTCATAGGCACTATAGCGTTTGCATAACATAATGTCTATTCCAAATGGGCAGGCCAGACATTTACCGCACGGATTACACGGAGGGTCAATTGTATCTGACGTCTTATACCCTTCCCGCAAAAGCAATATGTCGCCGACCTGGTAAGTCCAACGGCGAGATGACCACCGCGCTGGAGATTATGGAAACAGTTGCGCGGGAACAGCGCGATTTCCTGGTGGACCAAGGGATCAACGGGCTATTTTGAGGGGGGGCAAGGCTTGGGTGATCTGCGTCTCGTGCCCTTGACCCAGGCGCAGGCTTGTGATTTTGTTGCGGCATACCATCGGCACCACGCGCCCAGGCGCGACAAATACCGCGTCGGGATCGCCGGCCGCGACGGCGTGCTGCGCGGCGTGGTGCAGGTGGGCCGCCCCTCCGCCCGCATGCTGGACGACGCTCACACTCTTGAGGTGCTGCGCCTGTGCACCGACGGCACGAAAAACGCGTGCAGCGCGCTCTACGCCGCGGCCGCGCGCGTGGCTAAGAACCTGGGGTACAGCAGAATAATAACCTACATACTCGACAGCGAGACGGGCGTCAGTCTCCGGGCTGCGGGGTGGGCATTTGAATGCGACACCGCCGGCGGCTCCTGGAACCGCCCGTCCCGCGGGAGAAACCAAACCGCGCCTACCTGCAAGAAGCAGCGGTGGGCGAAAAATTTGAAGGAGTGAAACAGATTGGATAACAAAAAAGCAAGCGGCATATTTATGAAGGCGTGCCTTGTCATAGCCGCGCTGTGGCTGGTGGCCGTCGCGGCCGTCGTGGTATATTTCCATGCCGTCGGGCGGCCCCTGGACCCTATGGTCGCGGCGTTCCTGTTCTCGCCTGGCATCGGCGAACTGGGGTTCAGCTCGATGATCAAGGCCGCGAAGGAGAAGGGCGGCGGGGAAACGGCGGAAACGGAACTGGCAGCGCTGCGAGAGGAACTGGAAACCCTGAAAACGAAACCGGGCAAGCGCGCCGTCGCGCCCGCTCCAGAAACGGTCAAGGCGGTTGCGCCACGGGAGCAGAAGCAGGCCCGGGCCATGCTGGAACAGATGCTGCCCAGCCTGATATTTGACGCGGAACGGGTCTATGGGGCAGGGAACGGGCCGGTAAAGCTCTCATTCGTGTTGGAAAAAGTATACGCAAGGCTGCCGGAGACCTACAAGCTGTTCTTCTCACCCGACCAGTTGGGCGGCATGGTGGACAAGGCACTGGTGACTGCGAAGGAGCTCTGGAGCAGAAATCCGGCGCTGATCGCCAGGACGGAAGCGTGATAATAGTGTAATCGCGATAACCACATCACAATTCATTCTGAATTGCGGTGTGGTTATTTTTTTGTGCTGGGTATGCGGTTTGTTATCACGGGAATCTAGTTAGATGCCAATGAAATAAAAAAACAACCGCCACCGGATGTACCGGGCGGTAGCAAAGAGGTGTGTTCGTTGTCGTGTTTTTCGTAGAAATCGGCTTCTACGAAAAGCTTTAAAGGTACAGCAAACTCCCAATACATCTAATTATAGCCACAATGCAGAAGCATGTCAAGAGTTTTCTGGGAAAAATTTAGCAATTTTCAGGAGTGAAGCGCGATTCATGCCGACAGGGGGTGCCACTGGTGTAAAATAGAGGTCCCGAATGGCTTCGTGTCAAGGCTATAAGGGGTCAAAATCATGGTCAAGGGAGGGGCTGAAGATGCCCAGGAAAGGCGAAAACATTCGAAAGAGGAAAGACGGGCGCTGGGAGGGGCGCTACCCAAACGGCACGGCCAACAATGGCCGAACGAAGTATGCTTCCGTTTATGCGATGAGTTACGCTGAAGTCAAAGCAAAACTGCTTGAGGCGAAGACGCAGCCGAAAGAGAACAGGTGTTCCAACATAAAACTGTACAAAGAGGTTTTGTTCGAGTGGCTGGATACGCAGGTCTTAACGGCCAAGCCCTCAACCTATATCAAGTTCAGAAATCTTGTTCAAAGACACATCGAACCTGCGCTTGGCCAACTAACTCTGGCGCAGATCAGCACAGCTAGGCTTGCAAGCTTCATGCAGCAAAAATCGGACATCGGTAGATTGGATGGCTGCGGCGGACTTTCCAACAGCTATTTGCAGTCGATGTCGCTGATCCTGAAATCATCGCTGAATTATGCCGCTCTGGAGCATTATATGCTTCCGATGGCTTTCACGCTGAAGTGTCCCGAAGCAAAGCAAGAGCCAGTAAGGGTGCTGACAGCCGACGAACAGGCGGGGCTAGAACAGTTGCTGCAGGAAAAAATGGATCCTGCCAAATGTGGAATCCTGTTGTGCTTATACACGGGCTTGCGTATTGGCGAAATTTGCGCGCTTCGCTGGGGCGACATTGACTTTGCAAGCCAGATAATTCATGTGCGGCATACCGTGCAGCGGTTGCAGGCCAACGCCCCATTGGCAGGGCAAAAAACAACGCTGGTCATCGGCCCGCCGAAAAGCAAGTGCTCATTGCGGAGCATTCCCGTCCCGCTGTGCATGGTGGAGATGCTTCGAGCCTATCGAGGCAGCCCGGAGGCATACGTTCTAACCGGGAAAGCCGAGAAGCCTATGGAACCCCGCACCTACCAATACCGCTTTAAGCGATACATGGCCGCCGCGGATGTTTCCGATGCAAACTTCCACGTGTTAAGGCACACATTTGCCACTCGCTTCATTGAACGCGGCGGTGATCCAAAGACCTTGTCGGAACTGTTAGGCCATGCGTCTGTAGAGATTACGCTGAACAAGTACGTTCATCCTTCCATGGAGATCAAACGGAAGCAAATGGACCGGTTCTTGATTAATTGTGGTACGGATTATGGTCAACTGGCGGCGTAGCGCCTAATAACAAAGGCTTCTGGCCTCTCTTTCGTAGAAGCCGATTTCTACGAAAAACACG
>Ga0268262_10004466_pt1 | contig 14463 bp, 14 predicted proteins | sample TergutNc150P3_FD_190354 | JGI IMG/M metagenome (GOLD analysis project Ga0268262, IMG submission 190354) | Nasutitermes corniger P3 segment gut microbial community from laboratory colony in Florida, USA - Nc150 P3 (SPAdes) (version 2) | ecosystem: Host-associated > Arthropoda: Insects >... | reverse complement strand
TCCGTTCCTTGCTAAAGCAGAAAGGCATAATGGCTCTTTTCCACGAAAAACGCGCTGGCAGAAGCATTGAAGGCAAAACTCCGGCACCTATACCTCTAAAGGCTAAAAAAGCAAAACTTGGCCCAAAAGCCAAAGCCCGCATTGAGGCGGAAAAAACCGCAGCGGCAGCTCCGGCAGAAGCCCCGCAGGGCTAAAAAATGGATTCTTTTGTGGCTGTGGGGCGTTTAATGCGAACCTATGGCATTTATGGCGACATTCTCTGTAAACCCTTAAGCCACGATTTTGATAGACATTCCTTGTTGAAAAAAGTTTATTTGGAAACCACTTCGGAGGGTATTAAAGAAGCGTTCATTTCGCACTCTGAGGCTTATGGCTTTTTATGGAAATTCCGCTTTGAGGGTTTTAACTCCCCAGAGGCGGTTCAGCCATTTGTGAATGCTTATGTTCTGATACCAGAAACCGAAAGGCTACCCCTACCAGAAGGTGAATTTTATTTCAGCGATTTTGAAAATTTTGAAGCAGTGGATAAAGATGGAAACTCGGTGGGCAAGGTTCTAAGCGCAGAGGAGATGCCCTCGGTGAATGTGTTTAATTTGCTCGTGGGCGAAAAAGAAGTTGCAGTGCCTTGGATTGACGATTGCGTTTTGAAGGTTGATATGGAAGGGAAGAGGATAGTGGTGAATGTGGACTATATGCAGGGGTTGGTTTGATGGTTTATTTTTCTAAATTACTTTAAATGGATAAAAAACAAATGGAATTTTCTGTATTTTGCATAGAATCCATTGCGGAAAAGCTTGGACATACGGGAGATGTTATTTATGAAAAACTTACAAAAGAGAGCAATATTTTGAATGATTATATTGTTTCCTGTTATGATGTTCTGCATACACAGGGAAAGGAATATATAGTTGATGATATAATAGGAGTTATGAAACAAAAAGGCGTGAAAGTATGATTTTATATCACGGTTCATATTTAGCAATTGAAAAGCCCGATTTGTCTTTTTCTAGAATCACGCTTGATTTTGGCAAAGGATTTTATACAACGCCAATTAAAGACCAGGCGAAAAAATGGTCAAAGCGATTTATAGATACAAAAGGACAAGGAATTTTATCTGCTTTTGAATTTGACGAAAATTCTATGCAATCTTTGAATTGTTTGACTTTTGAAAGTTATTCTGAGGAATGGTTGGAGTTTATAGTGTCTTGCAGAACAGGAAATGATATTGGAGCAAAATACCAGATTATAATAGGTGGAATTGCAAATGATAATGTGTTTGATACAATAGAAGAATATTTGCAAGGTTATAGAACAAAGGAGCAGGCAATAGCGAGGCTTCGTTTTGAAAAGCCAAACGTTCAGTATTGTTTTAAAGAGCAATCGGTAATGGATAAATATTTGCGATTTGTTTCAAGCGAGGAAGTAAAATGAAAGCGAATAAACTTCTTTTGAGGCATAAGTATTTAAGGATAATTGAGCTTTTTCGTGAGCGGAAAAATATTTCGTATAGCGAGGCTCTTGATATTTTTTATAAGTCCAGGACTTACAAAGAAATGGCTAGTGGAATTTCGGATATGCACTGCCGTAGCGATATTTATTTGGTTGAGGAGTTGATCCCACTTGTTTCTCATATTGGTTAGTTTGCAAAAGAGGCATTAATGGCAAAAAATTCATGCCTGCTGGCGTTCTTTCTATCTGTAAATGTTTTCGCCCAAGGCATTATTCCCGATTCCCTGCCCGTGTGGAAGGGATATGAAAATGCAATGGATTCAGCAGAGCAAAAAGATGTTCCCAAAACAGAAAATACTCTGCAAACCAAAGGCAGTAAAAGCCTGCAAACATCAATAGGAAATGGCGGTGCAGATATTCAGCAAGAGTTAAGGCTTTCCATGCAGGGCGAGGTAGCAGATGGAATTTTTATTGATGCTTATCTTATGGATTTGGGGAGGCCGGCGGGAACGGAAGTTTCTACAACACTGAGAGAGGTGGATGCGGCATATATCGGAGTGGAGAGCAAATTGGTGAAATTGGAACTTGGAGATTTGAACTACGAAATAAATAAATTCTCTCTCTTTGGATTTCGCAGACAAACTCTCGGAGCAAGTGGTAAATTAAAAGGCTCTAATGCAGAAGCGGGCGCAATTTACGGAATGGACAAAACGCTTAGGCAAAGTACAACCATTCGCGGGCGGCCAAGTCAACAAAAAGGTTATTTGCTTTTTGCAGACAGTGCTTTTGGACTCATTGCTCCGCACACAGAGCGGGTTTATTTGAATGGGATTTTGCTCGTTGGTGGCAGGGACTATGAAATAAATTATGCAGGTGGTGTTTTGGATTTTTTGGGAAAAGTTATTCCGGGGCCAGAAGATGAAATAAGAGTGGAATACGATTCTTACAATTCTTTGAACCCAAGCGAACTCAGAGGCACGGATGCTACTTATCGCTCAAAATTTGTATGGTTAGACATTGCGGCTTTTAATTTAAGGGATTCGCTTAAAAGCGACAAAATGCTCGGAGCAAGACTGAGAACGGGAAACTCCTTTTTGTTTGCAGATTTGGAAACAGCGATGAATGAAAATGAAGACAAAGCCTACAAATGGTTTTTTGAAAGCGATAGCAATTCTCGGCAAAAATCCATAATCAAAATTTCCATAAAGGGTGGCTTTGCAGATAGCGGTTTTGCAAAACCCGATTATGAAGGAACGGGGAACGAATGGGATGCTTTTATTTTGCGAGATAAATGGCTTTTAGACAGCGTTTCTAAAGGAGATTTGCGCTACGATGAATTTAAAACTACTATGAGGCTGCCACTTGGTTTTTTCCCAGGGTTTTATATCGGTCACAGAAATTTTGAATCCCTTAGAAGTGAGGGATTTTTACGCAGAGAGACGGAAAAAACAGAAAGCCAGCTCTCGGTGGCAAACATAAACGCAAAACAAGATTCCGCAAAGCGTTCCTTATGGCAAAGCGAAATTCACAGCAAATTTTTGCAGGGAACTTACCGCCCCTATGGAAATTTTCGCATAGACAGCAAAGAAAATCTGCGTTCAATTTACGGTTTGGAATGGGGAAATGAAAATTCAAGCTACGCGAGTTCAGAAATTACGAGAGAGCAAGCAGATACAAGCGAATTTTCTAACTGGAAAACTTTTGTTTCTTTGAAAGAAAAAGATTGGCATTCAAATACTATTTTTCAAATCAGAAAAGATTTCGTGGAGGAACGGCGTGGTTTCTCGTGGCTTTTAGACCAAAACGCAGGCTACGATAATCCAAATTCTTTTTTACGAGGCGAGGCATTTTACTCATTTAACTATACCGATGAAGTTCCTTGGATTCCCATATACCGCAGAGTCCCAGACGGCACAGGCGATGTTTATTACGATTCTTTGAGCGGGCAATACATAAGCGGGGCAGATAACGGAGATTTTGTTTACGAAGGCTTGGGGCGTGTGGATTCGTTAGCGAGCAAGAGCAGCAAAAATAATCTAAAATGGAATTTGTCGGTGCATCCCGATATTTTCATAAAAAGAGGTTTTCTAAGCGATATGACATTTTTCGCTAATGGAGAGTGGCTTTTGCATAAAACGAATAAATTGCTGTTGCTGGAAAATTCCGCTCTTTGGGAGCATCCAAAAAATAAGGGTTCATTGATGCTTGCGATAAAAAACAAATGGGATAAGGAACCGCAAATAAATTTTGAAGAGGTTTCTTTTGGAGAGGAGGCGACAATTCATTACAAGGCTATAGAAAAAAATGATTTTTCTTTGAGACTTAAAAGAGAAGAGGCTGAATTTGCCCTTAGTGATTTAGATTGGATTTCTTATGAGGGCGAATTTGCTTGGCAAAGAGAACTTGTCGCTGGTTTTTCTTTATCGCCTTTTTATTCAAGAAAACACACCTCTGGTTTTTACATGGAAGAATCTTGGAACGCCGATTTGCAAAAAGGTGGCATAAATGGAAAATGGCAAAATGAAAAAGGCGATTTGGCGCAGCTTGGTATTGCTGGAAACTATGTTGAGAAATCAAGCGAAATTTCCCCCTATTCTGCCGTTGACGGTTTTGAAAAGGGTTTCTCTTGGCGAATCAACGCTCTTGCTCAAATATGTTTCAGCGATAATTTTTATATGTCTTCTCAGTATATTATGAGAATATGGCGTAGTGAGGTGTTTCAGAAACTCAATTTAGAGGCAAAGGCGGTGTTTTGAAATCCATATCTACCTTACAAATCGTATCAGAACGAACGCCCATCTATCTTTCTTTTTTAATCCTTTATGCAGCGAACATTGGCAAAAGATTCGTTTATATAAAAGCCTTCTATATTTAGCATGTTATTTAGCGAGCTATTATAACCTGTAAAATAACTTGTAAAATATCTAAAATGGGCAGAACCTTTTATATATCCTTCAGTTGTGCTCCAAAAACCGGCGGTCATATTCTTTTGGTTAAAACCGTTGTTATCATCTCCGGGATGATTTTCTCTGTAATACCCTCCCGGCAAAGCGGTAAAGCCAAATTCATCTGCTCCTTTATTTGAATTCCAAAGAGCACTATTTGCCTTTAGCACAATTCCTGCACAATTCCTGCATTTACTTGCAGCTTCAACAAAATTTTTCAGAACTGAAAAATCATTATCGTTTGGTAAACGCCAACCAGATGGGCAAACAATTATTGCTGTTTCCCAATCATACATTTTACCAAAAATTTCGCAATTATTCTGGTCGTCTCCATAGCATCTGGTGTTTGGAGCTTCGTATTTCAAATTTTCAGCCATCCATACTTGATCGCCTATAATTACATATTTATATGTTTTGCCGTCTCGTTCATCGGTAAATATTTCTTTGTTTTTAACAGTACCATCATAGCAATATTTAGTTGAATGATCATAGTTGTTGCCCTGGCATCTCTGAAAAATAGTTATCACGTTGCTATCTTCACAGGCTTGTGTAGATGTATCATATTCTTTTATGTATTTACAAACATAAAAAACTTCATTGTACACGCATCCTAAAAACAATAGAGTAAGTAAAATAAATAAATACTTTAAAATAGATCCTCCCTAAGCCATCAAATCTATAACATCGCCACCATCTAGTTTCAATGGGTGGCCGGCCGGCGTATTGGTTTCTGGTTGTTCTTCTTGTTGTTTTTTCTTTCTCTGCTGCTCTTGCTTGTTGCCACCGCCATCAGGATTCACGCCCTCTGAGTCATCGTCTTTTTGAACGGTGTTGTTTTTTAACTCTTCTAGGCGGTGCATTTCTGTGGAGGACTTTATAATATCGCCAAAAGCTTTTCCCTGCTCATGCGAGCGCAATTCAGACAGTGTGTCTGAACGTTGTACCAAATCTTGATTTTGTATTGGCGGCAGCATAAAAAATCCTCCTCAGCGGTGTTATATTTTCAACAACAATTTGGCTCTTAGTTTTATCATAGCTTTAGAATGAATTTGCGAAACTCGCGATTCCGTTAAATTCATTGCAACTCCAATTTCTTTTAGGGTTAATTCTTCGTAGTGATAAAGAGCTATCACCTGCCTTTCGTTTTCTGGCAATTCTAGCAAGGCCTTTTCCAAAATTTTTTTTGTGTCTTCAAAACTAAGCCTATCCAATGGATTTTCTGCGTCTTTGTCTTCTATGGTGTCTATAAGGCTTATGTCTAGAGATTCTCCGTAGTTGTTGGAAATAACTTCGTTTAATGAGACTATTGTTGTTGGAGCAACCTCGCTTAAAAGGTCTTCGAATTCTGCTGGTTTTAAATTTAAGTGCTCTGCCACTTCGTTGTCGTAAGGAGTGCGCCCAATTTCTTTTTCAAGTTCTATATAGGCATTTTTTACCATTTTAGATTTTTGCCTTATTGAACGTGGAATCCAGTCTTGTTCCCTGAGATCGTCTAAAATTGCTCCTTTTATTTTGTGAGTTGCATAAGTTTCAAATTTCACGTCTCTAGTTGTGTCAAAAGATTCAACTGCTTTTATCAATCCCATTACGCCAGTGCCTATTAAATCGCCAAGTTGAACGCTTTTTGGTAAGTTTATAGCCATTCTCTGCGCCGTATATCGCACAAGAGGCGTATATTCGGCAAGTAGTTTGTCTCTAGCTGCCGTATTGCCATTTTTTTTGTATTCAGTCCAAAGAGCTTCTATTTCCATTATTTCCTCGCTGCTGCCTGTGCTTGAACCTCAGCTTGTGCCTGAAGTTGATTCTGTTCTTGCTCCTTTTCTTTTTCTTGAGTTTTTAGCCAGGCCAGTTCTTCTGCGCTCGGTTCTGTTACATGGTAAGAGAGACCTCCATCTACTCTGTTCACCTGTTTCTCCTTTGCATCCATTAGAATTGTTTTGAGAAAAGTGTCAACCAGCATAACGAACAATACCCAAAAGATTCCACTTAACACAACGGCTTTCACAAGGGCAAAAGCAATTTCTTTAAATGAGATTATGGGGCTCAAAAGCAAGTCTATTAAAAAAATAATCCAAAACACCACTATCACAATGGTTTTGGTGATTGCATGAGTAATTTTTTTGAGTTCCATATTAAATCTCCGTTATTTCAACAACCATTCCGCTATAATTTCTTTCTCTGCACTAACTATATTGTCGGGGCCTTGTCCGTTGCCAATATAAGAAAGCGGTATTTCAAATTTTAATGGCAGCCACAGCATAGCGCCCTGTTCACAAGATTCATCTTGTTTGGTGAAAACTATGCGATTTGCTTTTAGGGCAGAATAAACTTCCACAGCTTTTTCCAAATCTCGGTCACGCATATTGAGCGGCAAAACCAAGTGCATTTCATCTGGGCGAATTGCTTCGTAAAAGGCATTTATTTCTTCTTCGTATTCTTCATTTTTTAAGCTGCGACCTGCGGTATCTATCAAAACCAAGGATTTGTCTCTTAGCCTTTCAAAAACTTCTGGAACTCCTTCGGGGGAGTTTATTGCTTCAAGTGTTACGTCTGCGGCTGTGGCAAAGGCTTCCATTTGCTCCACGGCACCCATGCGGCAGCAATCGGTGGTAACTATGGCTACATTTGTGTTGCCTGTAATTGTGGCTCTGCCTGCTAGTTTTGTTATTATTCCAGATTTTCCAGCTCCTGCCGGACCTATGAACATTTGCGTTAATGGTCTGCCTTTGCGAAGGCGTGGGCGCGGAGCTATGGAAATTCTATTTGCCAGCGTTTTTCTCATTTGTTCTTTTATATAGGTTTCTTCCCTTGAATTTACTGGGCATAGCAACATAACTTCTGCGAGCAAGTCTTGAGCTACTTGGGCTGGCAGTCCACTTCTGTGCAGAATTTCGGCAATGAAACTGAATTCTTTTGGAATGCTGGAACGCACAACCCTAATACCCTCTAAAAAATCGCTTCTGGTAGCGGCAAATTCTTCTCTTAATTTTTTAACCTCTGCAAGCATATCTTCCATGTGTATAGCGAGCCTATCTTGGACTACTTTGTCGTGTTTAATCGTATGGCGCAAGTCGCCTGTTTTTGAGCCTTTGTGATTATATGTGCCAATGCTTTGGGTATCTTTGCCAGTTTTGTGTGGCGTGGGAGTCTCTGCAATGTCGTCTAGGGTAATTGTCACTTCTACTTTTTCATTTGGATTTTTTGAATTTGGAAGTTCCTGCTGGTTTAGAATAACAGCATCGGGACCAACATCTTCCTTTATGCGTTGGAACGCTTCTGAGAATGTGCCTGCTTTATATTTCCTAATCATGAGTGCTTAAAGTCTCCGCTACGGTTATGTTAACACCGGTGATAATTTCACTATAAGATAAAACTACTAAATTTGGAAAATTGCTTTCCAATAATTTTTTCAGGGGATAACGCACATTTGGTGAGCAAACTATTATGGGTTGGTCTCCTGCTGCTTGTATTTTTGTTTGAATTATCTCCATTTTTTCCATTATGCGTCCAATAAGGTCTGGCCTAATCACTAGCCTTGGGCCTCTATTTGTGGATTGAACCGAGGCTTCTAGCATTTGCTCCAAGTCTGGGGCAATGGCTATAACCGACATTTGGTCGTTGTTTATATATGGTTTGCAAATTTGCCTTGTTAAACCCAGCCTAACCTGTTCGTTTATAAATATTGGGTCTTTTGATATTTTTGCGGCATTTGCAATTAACTCCAAAATACTCGCTAAATCTCTAACTGAAATTCTCTCTTGCAGCAACATGCACATAATCTGCTGAATTTCTCCAACTCCAAGCAATGAAGAAATTTCTTCAACAACTGCCGGACTGTTCTTTTTAACGTTTTCAAGCAAGGTTTTTACATCTTGCCTCATTAAAATTTCAGAGGCGTGTCGCCGGATTACTTCTGTTAAGTGCGTTGCCAGCACCGCAGGAAGCTCAACCACGGTGTAGCCTGCAAGTTCTGCCGCTTCTTTTTGGCTTTCTGTTATCCAAAGCGCATCCAAATTAAAAGCAGGTTCCTTTGTTTTTATTCCGGGTATTTTTTGGCTAATATGGCCTGGGTTCATCGCCAAATAAGAACCCATCATAAGTTCGCCTTTACCAACATCGTTTCCTTTTATTTTAATCAAATATTCATTTGGTGAAAGCTGAATATTGTCTCTTATGCGAATTGGTGGAACTATCATTCCAAGCTCGCCCGCCATTTGCCTGCGCAGCATAGTTATCCTTTCAAGCAAATCGCCGCCTTGGTTCACATCCACCAAAGGAATTAACCCATATCCTATTTCAAGTTCCATTTGGTCAACTAATAGATAATCCTCTATTTTTTCTTCTTTGGGCAGAGCCGCAGCTTCTTCTGCGGCTTTCTTTGCTTTTTCAGCATCTTTTTGTGCTTGCTTGTTTGCAACTCCAAAAGTCATTCGGTAAGCCATAAAGCCAAGCAATGCGCTTATGGTCCAAAAGGGAATCATTGGCATTCCGGGTACAATGCCCAAAGCCATCATTACAAATGCTGTTATGGCAAGAGCTTTTGCGCTTTGTGCCATTTGCGAAATTAATTCTGCGCCCAAATTATTTTTTGAAGCTGCTCTGGTCACAATTATACCAGAAGATGTTGAAATCATCAGTGCTGGAATTTGGCTCACCAAGCCATCACCAATGGTTAGGATGGTATATCTTTGAATGGCTTCCAATGCGCTCATATCTAGCATTGCAATACCTAAAATAAAACCGCCTATTATATTTATGCCAGTTATTATTAGGCCTGCTACGGCATCGCCTCTAACAAATTTTGAAGCACCGTCCATAGCTCCGTAAAAATCTGCTTCTCTACGAATATCTTCGCGCCTTTCCTTTGCTTCTTCTTCTGTGATGTGCCCGGCGTTTAAGTCTGCATCAATGGCCATTTGCTTGCCAGGCATTGCATCTAACGTGAACCTTGCTGCAACTTCTGCTATGCGCGTTGAACCTTTTGTTATAACCACAAATTGTATAATCACCAAAATGAGGAACATTATGGTACCAACTATAAAATTACCGCTAGTCACAAAAGTTCCAAATGTTTGTATAACCTGCCCGGCATTGCCGTCTGCTAAAATAAGCCTGGTAGAAGCTACGTTCAATGAAAGTCTAAAAAGCGTCACCACTAAAAGCAAGCTGGGATAAACAGCAAAATCAAGTACTCTGTCTATCACCATGCTTATCATCAAAACCATCAGAGCAATACCAATCATGCAGGTTAGCAAAACATCCAGCAATATTGGCGGAACTGGAACCACCAGCATAAGCACTATGCAAACAATGCCAAAAATAACTAAAGCATCGTTGCTTTTTGAGAGTGGATTGTTTTTTATTAATCCTTTGATGTCTTGCATGGATTGCGGCATATCTGGGTAATGTCACTCCACTATTTGCAAAGTTTTTCCCAAAAGAGGAAGTTTCAAGCCAGTACCTGAGGCAATTCTAGTTCCATTGCTATCTAAACGAACTGCCATTCCAGCTTCTTTATCTATAACCCAGGCCCCTCCGTCTGCGATATATGCACTAACCGAAACTGGAGCTATAAAGCCACTTATTATCCTTCCATTTACAACGGTTAAAGTTGTGTCTAGCGTGGTTCCTTGGAATGGCCCTTTGAAACGGTAAACTTTACCAGTTAAAATATCAGATGCCCAAACATTGCCTTTGTTTGCTGAAACAGAACTTACAAAGCCAAAACCTTTTACTATTGCCAAAATTCTTCCGCTTGTGTCAACGGCAACTATCCTTGAACTATCGGCTACCCAAGCTGTTCCATTGCTGGGGTCGTGGCTAACCATAGATGGGCGGTCCCAAGTGTTTTTCATAAATCTTACTGAATCGGGAACTCCTTTTATAAAGCCAACAGTATCTCTTTTGGGAATAGCAAACCACACAAAATCGCTTTGGAATTGGTTTATGGAAAGCCCTTTTATTGGGCCAGATATATCGTAACTCACGGTGGCTAAACGAATGGAATCGGATATAAGTGAAAAGCGGCGAAGCCTTGCCTTATATAAAGTATCAATGGAACTTCTTGCATCTGCAATCCATACGTATTTCCCATCCAAATCAACTGCTAAACTAGAAGGCAATTTGAACAAAGTAGTGTCGGTTTTATTATACAGCAGTTTTCCATAATTATTGTAAATGGAAAAGGAATTTTTAGACTCGTCAACAACAAACAACTTTCCATTTATTGAATTAACAGCAATATCACTTATAGAGTTGAAGTCGTCTACGCTTGAGTTTGACTGGCTTGAGCTTGACTTGCTTGGGCTTGATTGGCTTGGACTTGACTGGCTTGGACTTGACTGGTTTGGGCTTGGCTGGTTTGAGCTTGGCTGGCTTGGGATCCTTGCAACCTCTATGCCGGTTGGTGAATACTTGACAAGTTCTTTTTCTGCCGCAACCCACACAGAACCGCATTCCGTATATACAACCAAATGCACTTTGTAAAGCCTCTCCCCATGGCCTCCAGAGTCTTTTATTTTCAAATACTGAGAACTATCGGAGATTTCTTTAGTTGGCACTGTCCATTCGTAAACAAAAACCGAATCGTCTCCTGTTTTATCATTTTCCGACCTTAATATAAGACTGCCCATAATTGGCGGCATTTCCACTTCGGGATGCAATGCTTTGTTAAAGGAATTTTTAAACGGTTTTTCCAAAAGAAGCCGAATTTCCAGTTTATCACCAGGGTTAGCGGCTATGGTTAAAAGAGAATCCCCTGGCTTGGGTATGCCTCCAACAATTAGGTTTTTTATGCGGGGCAAAATATTTTTTATTTCAATTATTATGGGCAAACTTTCTTCTGCACCGTTTACAATGGCAAAAACAGTATCTCTGTAATAATATGTCGTTTTAACTTGCCAAGACACAGTTGTATCTTTTTTTATTTGAGTGCTGTCTATTTTCTCAAAAACTGGTGGCGGTATTTCCCAATAGAGAAAAGCAGTGTCTGCTGTTATTTGTGCTTTTGAGTTTATTGCCTGTTTGCGATATGCAATGCGGGCATAGCGAGTGCTCCAGCTTATGCGATTTGCGTTGTCCACGGGTTCTTTCAATATAATATAAACGGGAAACAGTCCTCCTTTGTACTCATTGCCCATAACCGCTTGCGCTTCCCACAAGGGCTCAGGACCCTCTCTTGAGCAAGAAGACAAAAAAACAAGCAACGCAACAAGTGAGAGCCAAACTTTTGCCGAAATAAAACGCATATTTTGAGAATATAGAAAATCACCGTACGGATCTTTATCTTACCCTATAAATCAAAGGCCAGTTCTTGCCAGTGATCCACAAATTCTTGCCGTCAAAAGCTATTCCATTCAGCACTTCAGCTTGGGGGTGCTTTTTCCTTATGCTTTTCGCCTGCTCTGAAAAATCCAGCCATTTTATCACACTGCCGCTTGGCAATAAAATAACGGCAATGGAGTCGCTATGCCACACATTGGCGTAAAGGGTATCGCCAACTGCTTCCAATTCGTTCAATAAAGCAATAGGAGTCTTTATTTTGTTAGTTACGCTCATATCTTTTGAGGAAAGTTCCAAAAGCGAAGAACTGCCGTTGCTCATAAGCCAGTTGCCTCTCCAAACAGTTAAGCCCCAGCCCTCCCCTGCAATTTTGAAAGTGCCTAAAATCTGCAAAGGACTTGCGGATAAAACAAAACCTAAATTGGAACTCCAAGTTAGCCAAAGCATTTTATTGCCGATTTTTGCTATGCCCTCTCCAAAATGACTGCCCGGCATAGCTATGGAATCAAACGTTTCGCCTTTTTTATTCATTCTGTAAATTTTAGATTTGCCCTCCAAACCCGTTGACTCCCACAATTCCTCGCCATCAAAAAAAAGCCCCTGCGTAAAACGAGTTTGCGGATGAGGAATTGAATCCAAAACACTCAATTTTTGCACAGGCAAAGCTGCGCTAGCCGTTAGCCAAAAAAATAAACTAAGTAGTATATTCCGCGTTGATTTTAACATAATCGTAGCTCAAATCGCAGGTATATACGGAGGCTTTGGAATCTCCGGTGTGCAAATCCAAGGAAACTTTGTATTCTTTTTTCTTTGCAATTTGTACCAGTTTCTCTTGGGCAGCCCTTATTGGCATACCGTCTTTAACAACTTGTACATCTTCAAAATGCAGAGATAATTTTTCGGCAGGGAATACTACGCCGCTCGCACCAGCACTGCTAATTATGCGTCCCCAGTTTGGGTCTTCGCCAAACAAAGCGCATTTCACCAAATTGCTTGTTGCTATGGACTTTGCAATCTGCATGGCTTCGGCTTTGTTGCGCGCTCCACATACCTCAATTTCAACTCTTTTAGTTGCACCTTCGCCATCGTTTACAATTTGCAAAGCTAAATGTTTCATCAATTCAAAAAGAGCATTGCGGGCATTAGACTGCTCGGTTATGCTTAAATCACTCAAAAAAACTCCGCTTTGCCCGTTTGCGAGCAAAATGCAGGTATCGTTTGTGCTCATGTCGCCGTCCACCGTTATGGCATTAAACGACTCATTTACCATAACTCTAAATTCGGTTAAAAAATCCTCTGGAAGCCTTAAATCTGTTGTTATGTAAGCGAGCATTGTTGCCATGTTGGGGTGAATCATTCCAGAGCCTTTGCACGAACCTCCAAAACGTATTTCACCTTTTGCTGTTTGCAAAGAAACAGAGCCAGTTTTTATTATGGTATCGGTTGTGCATATTGCTTTTGCAAAAATTTCTGAATTTTTATTGCTTAAATTTTTTACAAGTTCTGGGATTGCAGCACTTATTTTTTTCATTGGAAGTGTGTGCCCAATAACGCCAGTGGAACTAACCAAAGCAGAGTATTTGCCAAGATCTAATTCTTTTTCCACAAGCTCTGCCATATATGCTGCGTCAACATAACCTTGTTTTCCAGTACAAGCATTTGCATTTCCGCTGTTTACTATTACAGCGTTTATTGTGTTGTGGTTGGCTAAAACTTCCTTGTCGTACAAAACGGGAGCAGCTTGAACTTGATTTTTTGTGAATGTGGCAAAACACCTTATTGATTCTTTGCTGTAAAGCAGTGCCAAATCCAAATTTCCGCTGGTTTTTATGCCGGCTTTTATTCCAGATGCAAAAAAGCCTTTTGGGAAACAAACGCCACCACTTTCAATGTTTATCATAAAGGTTAATTTAGAAAAAGAGTGGCAGTGCCAAGCCTTTGAGCCCCCCTCAGAACTCACCCCTCCATGCTCGGCACTGCCAAATAAAAACTACTCTCTCCGAGTAAAAAATACCCTGCCCTCACACACTCAAGTAAAAATATTGGTGGCTATCCCTTTTTCAAGTAAATTGCCCCCAAAGGTGGAACTATTAATTCCAAACTGAAATCCCTGCCATGAGACGGCAAGTTCTCAGTCCAGCGTTCTCCTGCGTTGCCCATATTGCTTCCACCCCAAAGTTGTGAATCTGAATTGAAAATTTCAATCCATTTTCCAGCTGCGGGAGCACCCACACGGTATGGAGCGCGAGGCACTGGCGTAAAGTTAAATACGCAAATGATAAGCTCCCCATTTTTGGAACGCCGGAAAAAACTCAGCACAGAATTGTCCACGTCATCGCAAGAAATCCATTCAAAACCATCCCAGTGATGGTCTATTTCCCAAAATGCTGGTTCGGATTTATACAGCCTGCCGAGTGTTCTCATCATATTGTGCAAACCGTTGTGTACCTCAAAACCGAGCAAATGCCAATCTAAAGAATGTTGTTCTTCCCATTCTTTTCCTTGCCCAAATTCACTGCCCATAAATATAAGTTTTTTGCCAGGATGCGCATACATAAATGCGTAAGCGAGGCGCAAATTTGCAAACTGCTGCCAGCAGTCGCCAGGCATTTTACTGAGCATACTACCTTTTCCGTGAACAACTTCATCGTGCGAGAGCACCAAAATAAAGTTTTCGGAATAAGCGTAAATCATGCTGAATGTTAAATTGTGGTGATGATATTTTCTGTGAATTGGCTCTTTGCTCACATAAGTTAAAAAATCATTCATCCAACCCATATTCCATTTG
>Ga0268262_10004465_pt1 | contig 14463 bp, 6 predicted proteins | sample TergutNc150P3_FD_190354 | JGI IMG/M metagenome (GOLD analysis project Ga0268262, IMG submission 190354) | Nasutitermes corniger P3 segment gut microbial community from laboratory colony in Florida, USA - Nc150 P3 (SPAdes) (version 2) | ecosystem: Host-associated > Arthropoda: Insects > Digestive... | reverse complement strand
CGAGGGTTAACGCTATTATGAAGCTCATGGATTTAGGAAGAAAATACAAAGCGTATTTTGAACCCAACGCAATGCCGACATCTGAATTGTATAATGACAACCCGTTTATACAAGAAATCTTGCGGACAGGGATAGAACTGCTGTAACCTGTCGCCTCCATGGTTATTGGCGATTGCGGCGGAATCGAGTGCGCAGTCAACGGTTCGCCATCAGTCCGCCCCTAATTTTTATTTGACTTTGTCCGTCCCCAAATATTATCTTATATTGTTGCAACAGCCGCTTATTTGACGGTGACGCGTCGCCGAAGGTGAAAGCGCAGGCCGACAAAATCCGGCGCATCATCGACAACCGGAAAAAGGACGGATACGTCATTATCGGCGGTTTTGCCGGAGAAGCCGAAATCAGGAAAATACCCGACGACGAGAAGCGCAGGACGGCTGAACAGAGTTATAAAGAGTCCATTGACGACAATATCAAACTTTCTGCGCAAATCATTACAAGGGCGGTGAGTTTAAATTTAATGGGGATGGGTAAAATGGATAGTTTTCACCTTGCGGCGGCTGAAGCGGCGGGGGCGGATGTCCTGATAACGACGGACGAAAAGTTTATACGGAAGTGTAAAAACAGAAACATAACGGCGGTAAAAGTTATAGACCCTTTAGATTTTTGAAAGGCGGTAAATCATGGCGACGGTAAAGCGCGGCAATTGGACGGAAGAGCGGCACGAAATATTGGAAAAACTATCTATGGAGGAAATAGCCGCCGATATTATGCGCATACAGGCCGAAAATCCGGAAAGGGGTATAACGCCGGAAGAGTTCCGGGAAAAGATGCGGCTGATGGAAGAGGCGGAAGCCGTCAAACGCCGCGTAGAAATGGTGGGCGCGTGATGGACGCCAGATTTTGGCTTTGCCGAGATAAACAAAATCTTTTTTAGACGGAAAGTTGCGCTTTCCATAGATAAATCGGGGGGGCCAAACCCCCCGATTTTCAGTCAACGTCAAAAGAAAAAAAGCTTTTTTAAAGAAATAATCGTTTATTCGCTGACTACTTTCCCTTTCCTGACCGTCACGTCCCTGCCGTTTTTATTGATGTATATTCCCGCGGCTTTTGTTTGCGCGCGGCCGGCTGTCGGTGTTGCGGTGTAGCGTATTCTTCCGCGCATGTCGTAGAAGGCGTGGCCGCGGGTCGTCGTTGGCGCGGCGCGCGAAACTTGTTTTTTGTCGTTTTGGCGGATGGCGGTTGAGTTTTTGTCTTGTTCGACGTTGAAGTTGTCGAAGGCCACCGACACGTCGTTTTCGCAGAAGAGGCCGATGCCTTTTATGTTGAAGCCTACGGAGTTAATGTTGATTGTGAGCGATTCGCCGTTTGCCAGGAACTCGTAGTTGGAGTTGTCCTTTTTTCTTAGTATTAAGGTATCGGTGAGGTTTACGGGCGGAGTCAAGCTATGTCCTTTGCCGCCGCGTATCTTTGAATTTTGAAGCAGTTTGTAATCGGTTTCTCCGGGTTTCAAAACAGCGTAGTACCCGCCGCCTACTATGAAGAATTTTGCCATCTGCGTGTTCTCGCCTACGAGGAAGAATCCGTAGCGGCCTTTGCCGAGATCGCCGGAGATATGGGTCGCCTCTACGCTGGCGTCAAAGGCCGTGAGGTTTATATCGACATAGATATAGGCGCCGCCGCCGTCGGCTGTGGTTATATTCAGTTTGCCGTTGGCCTCGCCGACTGTGGGTTTCGGGCCGGATGCGGAGGTAATGTCCTGCCGCCAATACTTGTTTATGGCGCCGTCGTTGAAATCATCGGAAAAAGAGGTTCTGCCGCTGCCCGGCTTGAATTCGTCGGTAACGCGCAGTTCGCCGAAAACGGCTTTGGTTTGGTTGAACAATAATAGGGAGATGTCGCCTGAGTTGTACGAGGCGTCGGTGAAGCTGCCTTGGAATACGCCGTTCGCGTAGACGTGGAATGACGAACCGCTCTTGCTTACGGTCAGCAAGTTGTTGGAGGGGTTTAAGTCGACGCTGTTTTGGTAGAAAATCGGCTCGGCTGTGATAGTGCCGGCTGTGACCACTTTGCGTACCGCGATGACTTTACCCAAGGAGTTGTCCTCCGCCGTGAGGATGTAGCCGGCGAGGCCGCTGCCCGACTGTTTGCAGAATAATACTCCGGCGAGGTTGCCCTGTACGGACTTGAGCGTGTAGGATAGCGTGAAAGTGGCCGGTTTGGCGCTTAAGGTATGGACGTACTCCCCGACGTATTTGTTTGCGCTGTTGTCTACGGTAAAGCTCCCGTCTTTTACGGTGCCCTTCATACCGCCCTCTAATGGGTTCAGCGCCCAGTTCTCGATGAGGGAGGCGGCCTGGTCGGTAAAATTGTCGCTGAAGATAGTGGCGCAAAGCGTCGGCGCCGCGGCTACGAGCGCGGCGGCGAAAGCGCCCAAAAGGTAAGCGGTTGGTCGGTTCATAATCTCCTCCGGTTAAGGTTGACGCGGCCGAGGCCGTCTTTTACTTATATCATATAATATAACACATTGCCGCCCCAAAAACGCCACATAAAACACAAAAAGTTAAAAAAACAAAAAAATTTTAATTTTAACCTGCCGATAACATATATTTCTTTGGGTGGTGTTTTTTAAGTTTACGGCGTTGGCGCATATTATATTGTATTAAATAAGTTCACGATCCCGGACGTATAATTTACGGTTTAACTGGGGGTGGAACGCGTTTTTTGAGGCGTCTGTGGCCGTTTTTGGGGTATTGGTATTGTAAAATTTACGCATATTCTAAATAAAAATGTTTTGGAGGGACAAGATGAAGCAGCGCTTTGCGGGGTATCTCTTGTGTCCGTTAATCGCCGCCGTTTTTGCCGTCGGCGCGTTTGCGGACGAGACGTTCTACAAAATGATAAGGGCCGGAAATTACGCCGAGGCCGTTAGGTACGCCGACGACAGGATACCGCCGACGAGCAGGGACGGGCAGCTTTGGGCCAGCGTCGGTATCGCCCATGAAAACCTGAACGCGCCGGAGAAGGCCTTGGCCTGCTATCTCGTCGGCATGAAGATGGACGAAACGAACTATGACACCTACTTAGGCGCGGCGCGCGTCTACAACACGCTCAAGCAGCCCGACAACGCCAAAGAGATGGCCGAGAAGGCTATGGAGATCCGGCAGACGGGCGAGGCGAGCTGGGAGTTTGCGCGGGCCTGCATAGGTTTAGGCAAGGCGAAAGAGGCCAAGGCGGCGCTGGAGAAGGTTGTGGAGAGCGATCCCAACAACGTGGTGGCCAATCGCGAGCTCGGGCGCATATACTACGACGCTAAGGACTACAACAACGCGCTGCCCCTCATGAAGAAGTCGTACGCGAAGCAGGCCGACGGGGAGCTGGCGCTGCGGATAGCGCTGGCGCACAAGCAGCTCGGTCAGGGGGACGCGGCGATAGAGTATTTCAACAAGGCGGCGAGCGACAAGAACCCCAAGCCTGAGGTGGTCATAGAGTTGGCGAGGCTCTATTACGACGGAGGCGACTACCGCCTCGCCGTTCAGAACTTTGAAAAAGCCAACAAATCCATGCTGACGGCCGAGGATTTGTACGCTTGGGCGGTCTCCTTAGAGAATAACAAGGCCGATTCCAAGGCTGTGGTGGACGCCTACGACGCCGCCGTCAGGAAGTTCGGGAGTTCCACGATACCGGCCGCTCTCACGGCGCGTGAGAAGCTCGGGCGCGCCTATTTGGCCCGTAAATCCTTCAGGGACGCCGAAACGGCGCTCTCGCCGCTCAACAGGGCCGACCCGGACGGCAAGATCGTGTCGGACATAGCGCTCCTGATGGCGCAGACGAACGAGGGGTTGGGCAACCCCAACGCCGCCATCAGTTTCTATGAAAAAGCGATATCCAAGGATAAAAACAATGTGGAGGCCTACGCGCGCCTTGCCGACCTCTACGCCAAGTCGGGGCAGACGGAGAAGGCCAACGCCACGCGGAAGAAGCTCGTTTCGCTCGATCCGAACAACCCGAAGATACACCTCTCTTTGGGCGAGTATCACTTGGCGAGCCAGAAGTACAGCGAGGCCCTCAACAGCTTCCAGAAGAGCTTCACCCTCCAGGCCACCGCCGAGGCGGCCGTGGGCATGATGAACGCCGCGTGGAACCTCAGACGCTTCGACCTCGCCCGCGACGCCGCCGAATCGGCGCTGCATAGGGATCCGTCGCTGAAGGATCCGCAGTTTATGCTCGCCAAGATCTACATGGCCGAGAAGAATTACCTCGCGGCCCGCGGGGTGCTGCTCCCCCTGCTTAAGACGGAGGTCAACAATTTGGAGTTATGGAGGAATTTGGCGGAGTGCGGCGAGAAGACGGGCGACACGCAAGTCCTCTCCGACGCCGACAAACGCATCATAGCCCTTGACCCCAAAGACGTTCCGTCGCGTGTGCGCGTGGCGAAAGCCGCCGAGAAGTCCGGCGACCTCAGGACCGCTTACGACACGTTTAAGGAGCTTGCCAATCTGCAGCCCAAGGACGCCGACATACAGAAGAGCCTCTACGAGATAGCCATAAAGCAGAAGAACAATCCGGCGGCCACCGCCCACTTAAAGGCGTTGCTGGCGCTGCGGCCGAGCGACGCCGAGGGGCATAGGGAGCTGGGCAATATGCAGTTTACCTCCGGCGATATGAGCGGCGCGCTCGCCTCCTATAGGTCGGCGGTCAAGGCGGATCCGAGCATAAAGGGGATGTACCAAAACTACGCGACCATACTCATGAAAGATAAGGTGCCGGCGAACGAGCTTATGCCGGTGCTTATAGCCGCCGTCAACGCGAACGAGGCCAACGAGGCTATCCTGACGGCCTCGGGCAACGAGTACCAGAAGCAGGACAACTATACTAAGGCCGCCGAGATGTACCAAAGGGCCTTGTCTGTGAACCCAAGGAACATGTCGCTTCTCTCCTCGCTGGCCATGTGTCAGGAGAAGTCGGGCAGGATTGCGGAGGCTATCCTGACTTACGAGCAGGTTACGATGTCCAACCCGAACACCACCAACGAGTACAAGTCGCTGGGCGATTTGTACGTACAGCAGAAGAAGATGCCGCAGGCGGTCGCCGCCTACAAGAAGTACTTGGAGAAGGTGCCCAACGCTACCAAGATCGCCCGTGTCGTGGGCGACTATGAGTTCGCGCAGAAGAATTGGATGGAGGCGAGCAAGTACTACGGGATGGTTTCCGGCGCCGACGCCAGTAACAACGAATATCTCAAAAATTTCGGCACGGCGTGTTTTGAGGCGAAAAATTACGCTAGGGCGGGTATGCTGTTCAAGCAGCTCTCCGACGCCAACCCCAGGGACGCCGACGCGCTCAAGAGGCTGTACGAGATCGAGACGCTGAACAAGAACCCGCGCGGCGCGTCCGCGAACCTGCAGAAGTACGTGGCGCTTGTGCCGAACGACGCCTCTATGCAGAAGACGCTGGGCGACATGCTCTTTGACAACGGCGACAGGCCCGGCGCGCTTACGGCCTACAGGGCGGCGCTGAAGCTGGACCCCGGCATCAGGGGCATTCACAAGAGGTTTGTCGATTTGCTGAAAGACGCGCCGGCTCCCGAGCGGATTTCGGCGCTCAACGCGGCTATCGCGGCGAACGAGGCCGACGCGCCGATGTTCGCGCTGTTGGGCGAGCTGTACAAGGCGGGCGGCAACTGCAAGGCCGCCATACCCGTGCTGGAGCAGGCTATGAAGCTGGACGCGAGGAACACCGGCGTGATGGCGTCTATCGCCGACTGCCAGGTGAAGAGCGGCAACACGGGCGGCGCGGTGCTCGCTTTGGAGCAGGTCACTATGATGAATCCGAACGCCACGGCCGAGTACAAGATGCTGGGCGACCTGTATGTTCAGCAGCGGAAGCCCGCCGAGGCGGTGAAGGCGTACAAGAAGTTTTTGGAGAAGGGGAGCGACAACGCCGCCGCGAGGCTTGTGGGCGAGGAGGCGTTTAAGGCCAAGAACTGGCCGGAGGCCGTCAAGTACCTCACAATGGTTAAGGGCGAGGAGAGGAATCCGGCGTTTTTAGAGATGATCGGAAAGGCGGCGTTCGAGAATAAGGACAACATGAGGGCGGTGGACACCTACAAGACGCTTTCCGCCATGAATCCGCAGAACGCGGAGTACGTGAAGATGCTGTACGATCTCGCGGGCAGGATGGGCGCGCGGGAGGATGCCGTCAACCACCTTAAGAAGTACGTAAACATCAAACCGCAGGACGCCGAGATGCAGAGGACGCTGGGCGACCTGCTCTACGACCGCAAGGACAGGGCGGGCGCGCTCGCCGCCTACAAGGCCGCGCTGGCCGCGGATCCGAGGGCCAAGGGGTTCCACAAGCGCTACGCGGAGCTTATGGACGGCGGCGGCGCCCCGCAGGATAAGATAAGCGCCATGGAGGGAGCCATTGCCGCCGGCGAGGCCGACGCGGCCATGTTGATAAAGCTGGGTAACATATACCGCGATCAGAAGCAGCCGGCCAAGGCCGTGCCCCTCTTTGAGAAAGCGGTTAAGGAGAATAGGACGGATGTGCAGCTTTTGGCCGCGCTGGCGCAGAGCCAAGAGGCCGCCGGCATGATTAGCGAGGCCATATCCACATACGAGCAGTATGTGCTTATGGATCCCAAGGCGTCCAAAGAGCACAAGATGCTGGGCGACCTGTACACAAGGCAGAAGAAGCCCGCCGAGGCTATGCGCGCCTACAAAAAGTACTTGGAGCGCAACCCCACCGACAACGCGGTGTCTTTGATGGTGGCTAAGGAGGCGTACAACGCCAAGCAGTACCAAGAGGCCGTGAGGTACTTCGCGATGGTGCAGGGCGAGGAGTCCAAGAAGCCGGAGTTCGTAAAGATGTACGGGACGGCCGCTTTCCAGGCGAACGACAACGCGAGGGCGCTCACCGTTCTAAAGGAGATCGCCACCCCGCTCAACAAGGATCCCGAGGTGTTCAAGATGCTGGAGGAGGTCAGCCGCCGCACCGGGGCGAACGACATGGCCGTCAACTACCTCAAGCAGTACGCGGCGCTGCGTCCGCAGGACATTGACGCAAATAGGAAGTTGGGCGACGCCCTCTTTGACCGCAAGGACGAGGCCGGCGCGCTTACCGCCTATCGCGCGGTGCTCAAGGCCGACCCCGCCGCGAAGGGATTCCTCAAGAGGTACGTGGGCCTTGTAATGAAGTCCGGCAACGAGACCGAGAAGATGGCGGCCTTCGCGGCGGCTATTGCCGCAAATGAGGCCGACGTGGGCGTGTACTCGCAGCTCGGAGCCCTGCACAAGTCCAAGGGCGACTATGCCAAGGCCGCCTCCATGTACGAGCAGGCTTCCAAGCTCGACCCGAGAAACGCCGACTACCTCGGCGAACTCGCCGACTGTCAGCTCAAGTCCGGCAACCTGAGCGGCGCGGCGCAGAACCTCCAGCAAGCCATAATGCTCAACCCCAAGGCGGTCAACGAATACAAGACGTTGGGCGATCTGTATATGCAGCAGAAGCGGACGGATCAGGCCATAGACGCCTACAAAAAGTTCCTCGAAAAGGCGTCGGATTCCAAGGTCGCGCAGATTGTGGGCGACGCCGCGTTTGAGAAGAAGCAGTACGCCGACGCCTTCAAGTATTTGTCCATGGTCAAAGATAACTCCTCTATGGAGTACTACTATGTGTTAGGCAGAAGCGCGCAGGAGTCGAATAATCCCAAGGCGGCCATTGACGCGCTTGAGAAATTCAGGATATTGTCCCGAGGTTCCAAGACGCCGGTGCCGAATAGGAGCGATGTAATCAGGGCGTTGGCTCTCGCTTACGAGAAAGAGGGCGACGACAACAGGGCGGCCGCCGCCATAGGCGAGTATTTGAGCGGCCCGCCCCCTATCAAAGACCAAGACGCCGCCCACAAGCGCGCCCTATTGATAGAGGGGAAAGACGGGAAGAACGCGGACGCCGCGATCAGGATCTACGAGGAGAACACGACGAACTATCCGCGCGACTACCGCAACTTCCTCAAGGCGGGTATCTATTACTCGCGCAAAAACAATCCCTCCAGGGCGCAGCCTATGTTTGAAAAGTGCGTCGCGATATCCGACACCATCTCCCGCGCTTGGTACGAATTGGGTATGATGTACGGTTCGCAGAAACGTGACAAGGAGATGCTCACGGCGTTCCAAAAGTTCATCGGCATAGAATCGAGAAACGCCGACGCCATTATGAAGGTGGGCGAGTACCTGCTCGTTACCCGCAACATGCCGGCCGACGCCATGATGTTCCTCCAAATGGCCGACGCCATCAAGCCGAACGATCCCAAGATCATGCCGATGCTGGCCAGGGGTTACATGAGGACGGGCAATAACGCCGAGGGCTTGAAGCTCTTGGAGAGGATAAAGAGCAACACGAGGGGCGCGCCGGTCGACATTGAGGTACGCATTGCGCTCGGCGAGGGTTATCTCGCGCTGGGCAGGAACATGGAGGCCGCCGTTGAGTGGAAAGCGGTCATAGATCAAAAGAGGGAACCGGCCTATCTCATAAAGTACGCCACGGCGCTGGTCGCCTTAGGCAATAGGAACGCCGAAGCGGTGGGCATAGCCAACGAGATATTGGCGAAGCAGCCGGACAATATCGAAGGGCTCATGCTCTCCGGCAGGATTAAAGTCGCCTCTAAGAATTTGGAAGACGCGATGGAGATATTCAAGCAGGTCGGTTACAAAGACCCCAACTACGCCCCGGCCATCTACGAGCGCGGGAACATCTTCCTAATGCAGCAGAACTACGACGGCGCCAAGGCGTTCTTCGAGAGGGCGCTGAAACTGGATCCCAAATTCGCGTTGGCGGAGCTCGGTTTGGCGAAGTGGGCCAAAGCGCAAAAGAATCAGTCCGAATATACCAAACACTTGCAGAAAGCCAAGGAGTTGGATCCCGGGAATAGGGAGATACAAGAGGAGTTGAAGAGGAGCAATATTCGTTGATGCGGCGGATTGTGCGTAAAGTAAGGGCGGCCCCGGCGCGGGGTCGCCCTTGTCATATAAAAATCAAGGATTAATCCCCGATTGTATTATTTCGCGGTCAAGTACTTGCGCAGTTTTTCCAGAACCTCGTCGAAATTCAGCGGTTTCCCGATGTGGTTGTTCATCCCCGCGTTTAGGCATTTATCGATGTCTTCTTGGAATACGTTGGCGGTCATGGCCACGATGGGGACGGTTTTGGCGCGGGGGGTGTCTAAGGTGCGTATGAGTCGGGTCGCCTCGTAGCCGTCCATGCCCGGCATTTGCACGTCCATGAAGATGAGGTCGTATTTATCCGGCGCTTGGGTGAACAAGCGTACGGCCTCGGAGCCGCTTTCCGCGCAGTCTATTTGGATTTGCGTGGGTTCGAGCAGGGCCAGCACGATCTCGCGGTTTATTTCCACGTCTTCGGCTAAAAGGATGTGCCGCCCCGTAAAGACGTCAAGGGCGGACTGCGCGTCCTCCTCCGGCTCTTCCCAGCGCTCTCCGGCGCCTATGTATTCGTTTATGATGCCGGCGATGGTGGATTGGAAGAGCGGTTTGGACATGAATTTGTCCACGCCGGCTTTTTTCGCCTCCTCCTCAATGACGCTCCATTCGGCGGCGGAGATCATGATCACGAAAGATTTTACGGACGCCCTGCGGGTTTTCAGTTCGTGGGCGAGCTGTATGCCGTCCATGCCGGGCATCTTCCAGTCGACAAAGCATATATGGTAGGCGCCGCGCTGGCCTATAAGTTCGAGCGCATCCTCGCCGCTTGCGGCGGTGTCGCAGTGTACGCCCAAAATCAGCGCCGTTTCGTCGAAATATTCCAAGATATCGGGATCGTCGTCTACTGCCAAAATGCGGATATTGTTCAAGTTCACGCCGGAAACCGCCCAAGGGCGTTTTTTATCCGTACCGTGTTTCATACGGACGGTGAATATGAACTTTGAACCCTTGCCGATCTCCGATTCGATCCGGATTTTGCCGCCCATCATCTCAACGATGTTTTTGGATATGGCGAGTCCGAGCCCCGTGCCGCCGAATTTGCGCACCGTGCTGCCGTCGGCTTGCTGGAAAGATTGGAACAGGTGCTTCTGCTGTTCGGGGCTTATGCCGATTCCGGTGTCGGTTACCGAGATCTCTATTGTGCAAATGCCGTTTTCCTCGCCCAAGAAGTGCGTGTCGAGGGCGATGGATCCGTTTTCCGGCGTGAACTTGATGGCGTTTCCAAGCAGGTTGATGATAACCTGAACCAACCGCTGGTCGTCCCCGAATAGGTTGTCGGGAATCGCGTTGTCTATGTGCACGGTGAATTTTTGGTTTTTTTCGCCCACCCTGAAGTTGACGAGTTCCGCCACCCTTTTGAGTATTTTCTCAAAACTGAACTCGGCGGCCGACAATCTCAGCATATTCGCCTCGATCTTCGACATATCGAGGATGTCGTTGATCAGGCCGAGCAGGTGCGTGGAGGCGTCTTGTATTTTGCCTAAGGCGTAGTCTTTGCGCTCCATGTCCTTCGCGTTTTTGCCTATCGCCGTCATGCCGGTTATCGCGTTTAGGGGGGTGCGCATCTCGTGGCTCATGTTGGAGAGGAATTCGCCCTTCGCCTTGCTCGCCTCGGTCGCTCTATGCAGCGCCTCTTTGAGTTTTATGGTGTAGATGTCGCGCATAATCACGCCGGCTATGGTGCTTGCCGTTACGGAGACGAACTCTTGTTCGCTCTCCGTCCAGTTGCGGGGCGTGTAGTTCTGTTCCACGCAAACCACCCCCCACAAGCGTCCCTCCACATATAGCGGCGCGCCTATGACCGCCATGACGTCTATGGAATGGAGCGCCTGAAAGACGGGTTCGGGATTTTCGGCGGTGTTGTTGCAGACGACTATCGGCAGCGTGTCGCCGTCGGGCAGGTGTTCGGGAAAGATGGATGTTAAATATACGAACAGATTGGATATGGAGGTCCGCGGCGTCGCCTCGTCGGCGCACCAGTGGTAGGCTAAATGCGTGTCTTTACGCTCGTAATCTATGGAGAAAACGAATACCAATGAAACGTTGTGGTAGCGCCCAAGCTTCGCTATGGCCTCTCTTACCAGCATCTCGGAATCGCCTGACGAAATAAAGCCCCTTGAAAGTTCCGATATCAGCTCTTGCTGTTCCAGCCTGATTTTAAGCAGTTCGCCTTGTTGGCGTATGCTTTCGGACATCGCGTTGGTTTTCCGCAGGTCGTATTGATAACCCATCACCACAAACTTCCCTTGGTGCATCACGCGCACAAGCGTGACCTCAAAGGGGATAAGCTCTCCCTTGGAGGTGCGGTTCGTCCACTCCGTAACCAGCTTTTCGCCATTAAGCGCCCGCCGCATCATCTCGACAGCCTTATCCGCGGATGTTACGTCGTCGCTCTGGTATTCTGGCGAAAACTCGTAAAAATGCTCAAGATAGTACTCTTTTGTCGTTCCCAGTAATTTCAGCGTAACGTCGCTGCAATCAATGACTTTGGCGTTTTCGTCGAAGACGGTGAAGCCCAAGGGGGAGGCGTCGAGGACGGCGCGGGCGAATTCGTTCGCGCTGATTATCTCCCGCTCCATGTCGGCGCGCATTACCGTATTGGCGCATAGGAGCACCGCCGAGAGCATGATGTCGGCGCAGTCTTTTTCGAAGAAGCGCTCCTTGCGGCGGTCTTCGAGGAGGGCGAATCCCCATAATTTATTGTTGATGAAAATCGGCGCGATAAACGCCGACACCACGCCGAACGCCTGCAGCATGGCCGCTTCGGGCAAGAGGCTTACCGGGCTGTTGATGATTTCGCCCCTTGCGAAGAGCGCCTCCCAGCGCGGCGCGAGCTTGGTGTACTCGACGTCTTCCAACCCGTCTGTCGGCACGGTGGTGCCGCCGGCGTCCCTGTCCCAGCGGTATATTTGGGAGGCGTGCATGGCGTCAGGCTTTTTTAAGTTGCGCCAGATCGAGAGCCTGTCTAGGTTGAACAGATCGGCGAGTTCCCGCACGCCCGCGGTCATGGTCTCCTCAAAGGTGTCTTCCCGCTGCGATAGGAACATGACGGAGACCTTATTCAGGGTGTCCGACATTTTTTCGCGGCGTTCCAGCGCTTTGAGGGTCTCTTGGGCGCTGCGCTCCGACGCCGCTCTGATGACCGCGTTCGCGAATACGCGCGCCGCCGAATAGAGCAAATCGGTGCAGTCGTCGTCAAAATAGCGGTCGTTCGTGTGATCCTGAAAGTTGACGACGCCCCAAAAGCTTCCGTGCGTGAATATGGGCACCACCAATATCGATTTTACGCCGTAGACGCTCATAAAGGCTGCCATATCCTCGGAGAAATCGCTCTCCCGAAGCCGTACGGACTCGCCGCGGGATGTGGTTAAGATCAAATTTTCCAAGATCGGGGTATTGGACAGGATCCGCAGTTCGTCGGCCAAATACATCAGCCCGCCTTTGGACTTGTCCCAGCGGTAGACCTGCCCGAGGCGATTAACCTTGTTCCTCTCCACCAGCGCGTAAAAGACGACGCGGTCTAAGCCCACGGCGTCGGCTATCGGCCGTATGCCGTGGGTCATCACCTCGTCAAACGTGCTTTCTTCATGGGCGGAAAATATCTCTATCGACTTGCTCAACGCCTCGACGATGGCGGCGCGGCGCCCCCCCGGCGAATCGCGTCTTTCACCGTCTTCTTTAGTAGGCATAGCTTTTTCTTCTCCCCCCCTGCGTCGTCTTTTCCTAATTTCGGATAACCCAGGTATCTAATAATATACGTTAATTCCATACGGCCGGTCAATATAAAGATATAGAAACTTTTCGGCGGGGGGGTCGCGGGGGGGCCCGGGCGCGCGGATGTCGGCAGTTCCCAAAAAAACAAATAAAAAAATAATTTTAACAAAATTTAGTTATCCCGCGGTGCGCAATATTATATTATATAAACGGTTGTTTTTTTGCTCACGTGACAAAAAAGGGGTTTTGGGGCTGATTTATGGGATTAATGCCGGTTTTTTCCAATGATTTGGGGATTGACCTCGGGACCGCCAACACATTGGTGTACGCCCGCGGTCGGGGGCTGCTCATCGACGAGCCGTCGGTTGTCGCCGTCGACAGGGCCACCAAGAACGTCGTCGCCATAGGGCTGGAGGCCAAGAGGATGCTCGGGCGCACGCCGGGCGAGATAGAGGCCATCCGCCCCATGAAGGACGGGGTGATCGCCGACTTCGATCTGGTTGAGCAGATGCTCAAGTACTTTATCCGCAAAGTTCAGAAGCACCGCTTCTACTTCAGGCCGCGCGCGGTGATAGGCGTCCCCGCCGGCATCACAGAGGTCGAGAAACGCGCCGTGATCGACTCCGCCGAGAGCGCCGGCGTCCGCGAGGTCTACTTGGTGACGGAGACCATGGCCTCCGCCATAGGCATGGGCATACCCGTTGAGGAACCCTCCGGCAACATGGTCATCGACATCGGCGGCGGCACCGCCGAGATAGCCGTGCTGGCCCTGAACGGCATGGTCTGCGATATGTCCGTCCGCACCGCCGGCGACGAAATGAACGAAACCATCGTCTCGTACCTCAAAAAAGCCTACAACCTGCTGGTCGGCGAAAGCACCGCCGAGCAGATCAAGATACAAATCGGCTCCGCCTTCCCGCTGGAAGACGAGCTTGAAATGGAGGTAAAGGGACGCGACCTGGTTGCCGGCATCCCCAAAACGCTCCGCATAACCTCCACGGAGATCCGCGACGCCTTAAACGAGCCGATCTCCGTGATAGTGGAAGCCGTCAAGCAGGCGCTGGAACAAACGCCGCCCGAGCTCTCCGCCGATATCTTAGACAAGGGCATAATAATGACCGGCGGCACCTCGCAGCTTCGCGGCTTGGACGAAAGAATCCGCCAAGAGACGAACCTCCCGGTAAACGTAATCGACGACCCGCTGACCTGCGTAGCCCGCGGGGCGCTAAAGATCATCGAGGAGTTCGAAAAGTACCATCCGGTGCTGATGCCAACCGGCAAACACGGCAGGTAAGGGTTAGAGGCGGGCGCGACACACCATGCGATTGCTCATAGACCTAATCGTCCGCCACCGCAACGCCTGCTCGCTGTTGCTCACTGTCGTGCTCAGCGTGGTGATGATCGCCGTGCGTCCGGAGGCGCAGGCCAAGGTCGCCCGCGCCCTCTCCATGAGTCTGTTCTACCCGGCGTACGTGGCGGTCTCGCAGGTTCCCGCGTTCACAGGGCTTTACTCCGAAAATAAGCGCCTCCGCCAGGAGCTTACCGAGATCAGCACGCAGCTGCAGCTTTTCCGGGAGCAGACGGCAGAGAATATGCGTCTGCGCGGGCTGGTCGGGTTCGCGGAAAATACCCTCTACACGCTCGTCCCCGCCAGGGTCGTGGCCCGCGACCCCTCGCCGCAGTACCACAGCGTGGTCGTCAGCGGCGGCCTTGCGCAGGGCGTCGATATGTACATGCCGGTGGTTGGCAA
>Ga0268262_10004464_pt1 | contig 14464 bp, 12 predicted proteins | sample TergutNc150P3_FD_190354 | JGI IMG/M metagenome (GOLD analysis project Ga0268262, IMG submission 190354) | Nasutitermes corniger P3 segment gut microbial community from laboratory colony in Florida, USA - Nc150 P3 (SPAdes) (version 2) | ecosystem: Host-associated > Arthropoda: Insects >... | reverse complement strand
AGATAGCATTTGGGTCGGCGAGACCGACATCTTCGCTCGCAAGGATAATCATTCGCCTGAAAATGAATTTTGGGTCTTCTCCGGCGCGCACCATTTTCGCAAGCCAGTACAAGGCGGCGTCCGGGTCGCTTCCCCTAACGCTTTTTATAAATGCGCTGATAGTGTCAAAATGATAGTCGCCGTCGCGGTCGTAGAGAAGGGCGCGCCTTTGTATGCTTTCTTCCGCCGCTTCCATAGAAATGTTAATCTGTGCGCCTTCTTTGGGGGGCCAGGGAGTAACGCTTGTTTCTACGGCGAGTTCTATCGCGTTAAGAAGACTCCTAGCGTCTCCGCCCGCTACTTCAACTATGTGTTCTAACGCTCCTTCCTCAAAACTGATTTTCCATTTTCCGTAGCCGCGTTCTTTATCCGTAAGAGTCCGCCGCGCTGTTTCAAGCAATTCCGGTTGCCCCATCGGTTTTAACTGGAAAATGCGGCTTCGGCTGACAAGGGCGCGGTTTACCTCGAAAAAAGGATTTTCCGTCGTCGCGCCGACGAGTATTACCGTGCCGTTTTCCACCCAAGGGAGAAGCGCGTCCTGCTGGGCTTTATTCCAGCGGTGGACTTCGTCTACAAATAGGATGGTTCTTTTGCCGTAAAGCCTGAAACGGTCGTCCGAGCGGTCTATTACTTCTCGTATGTCTTTTACGCCGGAAAGAACGGCGTTTAATTTTTCAAAAGCGGCGCGGGTTGTATTAGCTATAACCGCGGCAAGAGAAGTTTTCCCAGTCCCCGGCGGACCGTAGAGAATAATCGACGAAAGCCTATCCGCCTGAATGGCGCGGCGCAGAAGTCTTCCCTGACCTACGATGTGATCCTGACCAATAATATCTTCAAGAGTGCGCGGGCGCATTCTGTCCGCGAGAGGACTGCAATCGGTTGATTTGTTTTTTTCGTTAAATAGTTCGTCCATTTAGATTAGAAACAGCGGATTATTGTTCCGCATTCCATTGCTCGCCCTTACCATCGCCGCGATCTCTGTATGACCAAACGCCGTCTTTCTGTGTGGCGGCAAAGAGAGTCATATGGGGATCTATAGACACAGGCGCCTGGATAAAATAATTTACAAGTTTTTTACCTAAAGAGGATATATAACGATCATAGTTAACAATACTTGTCGGCGTGCCGCCTCTTCCGGGTTCTATGAAGCTCAATCCTAATATTCTGCCGCTTGTTATAGGCAGAGAACTACCCGGAGGATTAGCTTCAGTATGATCTAATAAAATTTCAACATAACCGTTTGTATAGTTTGATGATGTAGAGTAATATATTTCTTTTCTGCCTACAAGAAGCAAACTTGGCATTGTATCCTTTTCGTCTCTATACCAAAGAGCAAGCGCGCCTGTTGAATAGCGATCGTCGGAGAATCTGGCAGCTTCTCTAATTGTTTCGTTAGAAATTTCATAAAGTATTCCCTCGTTGGTAATTGCCGCAACATAGTTATTTTTTAACTCAATAATTCCGGTAAAGTCAAAGTTTTCTCCAAGAATCTTTAAATTCTGGACATCAGCTAGAGAAGATTTAATTTGAGATTTCTCAAAGTAAAAAATTCCTTCATTTACGCAAAGATAATAATATGTATTATCAGAAGCTACGCCGTTTAAATTGGAGTTTAGTTCTACGATATAATTTATAGTTCCCACAGAGTTGGGAGCGTCTTGTATGTAATAAATTATATATTTATTATTACTTCTGATACAGATAAACAAAACATCATCAGACGCGTGAATTGATTGAACAAAAAGAATTGGAATGCCGTTTGGAAAAACTAAATCGCCGCCTGTGTTACAATTTCTTATCCGTCCATTGTCATTGTCGCTTAATAAATAAAGAATATAGAGTGAATTGTTAGTAGCCGCAAGAGCTCCTATGCGGCTGCCTAATTTTCCATACTCAAACCATCTATTAGTATTTTTTCCGTAACTAAAAATCTTATTTCCCGAAGCGACATACATGGCGTCGCCAAGTATGACAAAATTTGTAGGAGAGCCGGCGATAAACGGTTTAAGTATAGGAGTTTCCTCATGTACCATAAAAAATATAGGATCGTTACAGGAAACGAACAAAAAAACAATAGAAAAGAGAATTAATATTTTTATAAAAGTTTTTTTCATAGTTATAATTTTATCCATTAAAAATGATACCTCGCGACAATAGATAAATCAATGAAAAATCCGTCGACATTTTTTGCCGGTTCATTCGTCCATTGAGGATACCAGCAAAAGTTTGACGATAATCCAAATGACCATTCGTGAGTAGCTCTGAAAAGCGCGCAGCCTCCCGCTTTCATGTAATAACCAAAATACCCTTTATCAAGATAGCTTTGGATTGTCGTGCCGAGAGCCATAGAAACAGGAAATTCGAATTTTCCAGTGATAAATTGAGTGCCTACTCTTCCTCCAATTGAAGTAATGAATACCGTATTTTCCCGTAATGTCGGCAGAAATAAAAGACTAAGCTCTCCGCCTGCAAACAAACGTGAATTAATATAATAAATATAAGTTAGAGCGCCTGTCCCGCCTATCGGCGGAGTGAGATTAAGATCGATTTTTTCCCCTTGATTTATAAACGCTATTGGAAAACCTATTCCTAAGGAAATAGAAAAAGTTTGGTCGCCCTTAGTGTATAATTCGTATTTAAAATCATCCCAATCGGGTTCAACATCAGGTTCGCTGTCATCTTGTGCAAAAAGCATGACAGAAAAGCCTAAAAAAAGTATAAAAAAAAGGACAGCCGCCTTTTGCATAAGAACTCCTAATTAAATAAATACAGCATTTCTCTGATTTATTCAACAACTAACAGCGTATTGGGTTACTGTTTTTTATTTTCGTCTTTCAAATAATCAAGCAGAATGGGGTATTTTGAAAGAAGTTCCCCGTATTTTTCCAGTTCTTCAAACTTCATTTGGATTTCTATGTGATTTTCCGCTCTTTTTCCAAATGAAGATACTGCATATTCACGCTGTTTGGTAAGATAATTCTCGTAAATAAGGCGGAGTTCCCTGTAAAGTACAAAATCAGGGTACTTTGCCGAACTAATTTTAATGGAGAAATCGCAAATTTCGGGAAAATTCTCTTTTATTTCCCTTTCCAAGTCCTCGTCAGGGTTTCCAGACATTAAATTTTCAAGTCTGGCGCTGTCTGTTCCCTGAGAAGAAAGCAATCTTAACAGAAGATTTTCGATATTTTGCGCGGAGGACTGTAAATAAGCGTCCAAATCTTCCTGAGTTAAAATGTTATTTTGAGTTACGGTTGTAATAAGCATTTCCGGATTAAGCCGAAAACTTAATTCTCCCTTAAGATTCCATAAAAAGTCCGCGTTTTTTAGCCCGATAAAATCGGCATAGATTTCTCCTGACGGCAAAGAACTGTTAAAATTAATGGGGTATTTATTATAATCAAGACTGAAAACGGAAATTTTTACATTTGTAGGTATCAATTTATACCAAATCCAGCGAAATTCGCCTGAACGCACAGGTTTTGGATCAATTCCATATGTTTTTGAATTGATGACGCCGAATTTTCCCGGAGGAACCGAGAATTGCGCCCAGCCGAACATAAAAGCGACCCCTGCGATGATAATCAATATAAGCAGGGTAATAAAAAACTTTTTCATACTGTATTATAATAATACATATATTGATTTTTTGGCAACCTATATAAGGACAGGGAAGGGAAAAATTGAGAAATAATTTAAAAAGTATAACAAATCCCGTCCTTTTGATACTGTTTTTGAGTTTTTGCGTTTCACTTACCGCGCTGATAGTTTATTTTATAGACTTTAATTTCAGCGATACAACCCTGTTTTTTCTGCTTAGAATAATACGGTATTCCTCGTTTTTGACGTGTATTTGTGCGTTTTATAAATTATCCGTAAAAATTTATCATAGTTTTCGCAATCGCAGATTTTATCTTGTAAAAATACTGATTTATCTTGTATTAATAGTATATGGGATTATTATTATTTTGATGGAAGCGTTTATTATCGCTCTTTCAGGGGGAAATTGATGAAAAAACTTTACGCGTTAAGAGGAGCGGTTCAGTGTGAAAACACAGAGGACGATATTTGCCGCCAAATCGGTTTGATGTACGACGAATTGCTTAATTTAAACAAGCTGGAAGAAAGCGATGTTGTTTCCGTAATGTTTTCCGTAACGGATGATCTTCAAGCTATTAACCCATGCACAGCTTTAAGGAAAAATGGCAGGACGGGAGAGCTTGCCCTTTTTTCAACACAGGAGCCGAAAATTAAAAATTCTCTTGAAAGGGTTGTCAGAGTTATAATTCATTGTTATCTTGAAGAAGGCGCAAAAGCAAGTCATGTCTATCGCAATGGGGCGGAAGTTTTACGCCCCGACAGGGTAAAAAAATGAGTAAATTTACATTTATTGTTGAAAACGAAGCCTTTGAGGGCGTAAAAAGAATAGCAAAAAAAGCGGCGTCGGATTTTAAAAAAGTATGCGGAGCGTATCCCGCTTTTTCGGAAACAGTTCCGTTAGGTGAAACAAAGCTGAATACCGTTATTTTCGCCACATTGGGAAAAAGCGCTTTTGTGGATACGCTTGTACGCGAAGGAAAATACGATCCTTCGGCTATTAGCGGCAAGAGAGAAGTTTTTAGCATAAAGTTTATAGACAAGGCATTGCTTGTCTGCGGGAGCGACAAGCGCGGAACAATTTACGGTATTTTCGCGTTATCTGAATACATAGGCGTTTCTCCCTTGCACTTCTGGGGAGATGTAGAGCCGCAAAAGCGTAAAGATTTGAAAATAGAAAAAGATATAGAGACAGTTTCCAAAGAGCCAAGCGTAAAATACAGAGGATTTTTTATTAATGATGAATGGCCCTGCTTTGGGACATGGACATTCGGGCATTTTAAGGGCTTTACAGCGGAAATGTACGATCATGTTTTTGAACTTTTACTGCGCCTTAAAGGAAATTACCTGTGGCCCGCCATGTGGACTTCTTCATTTGCTCTGGACGGACCGGGAAATCTTAATGAGGAATTAGCCGACATTTACGGCATACTTGTTGGCGGCTCTCATCATGAGCCTTGTCTTCGCGCAAGCGAGGAATGGGACAAGGTAAGAGGACAGAATTCAATTTACGGTAATGAGTGGAATTATTATAAAAATAAAAACGGTCTTTTGAAGTACTGGGAAGACGCTCTTATAAGAAGCGGTAAATACGAAAAAATAATTACGATAGGAATGCGCGGAGAGCGCGACAGTTCCATGTTAGGCGAAAATTCATCGCTTAAAGAAAATATTGATTTGTTAAAAGATATAATTAAAAACCAGCGCGATTTAATAAAAAAGCACGTTAATCCAAATATAGAAGAAGTTCCGCAAGTGCTCGCTCTTTACAAGGAAGTTGAGGAGTATTTTTACGGCAAAGATGGAGTAGAGGGCTTAAAAGACTGGGACGAGCTTAACGGCGTTATCTGTATGTTATGTGAAGATAACTTCGGTTTTATGCGTACTTTACCCACCGCGGATATTCGCGGGCGTAAAGGCGGCTTTGGTATGTATTATCATTTTGATTACCACGGCGGTCCTATTTCCTATGAGTGGGTAATGTCAACCTCTTATGAAAGAACGTGGGAACAGATGTGCATGGCTTATGATTACGGAATTAAAGATATATGGATTGTAAACGTAGGCGATATAAAATTTAACGAAGTCCCTCTTAATTATTTTATGGATCTTGCCTATGATTTTGAAAAATGGGGGACAAAAGCGCCTAACAGCATAGACGAGTATACGTCTCTTTGGTTTAACAAAAATTTCCCGGGTGTGAAAAAAGAAACCCGCGAAAAAATGGCGGACGTTCTGCACGGTTTTTTAAGACTGAACGCGGCAAGAAGACCTGAAGCGCTTAACTCCGACATTTACAACCCGTGCCATTATCTTGAAGCGGACAGAGTATTGGCTCTTGCGGAAAAAATCGATTCACAAAACGAAGAAATATATTCCTCGCTAAGAAAAAGTGAAAAAAACGCGTATTACAGCATGATATATTTTCCGGCAAAATCCAGCGTTAATTTGTTAAGAATGCACTTGTACGCGGGAAAAAACAGGCATTTCGCCGGACAGGGAAAAAAGCTCGCCAATATATACGCCGATCTTATTACCGACTGCATAGAAAAAGATCTTTCGCTTAAAGATGATTTCCATATTTTTAAATTCGGTAAATGGCTAGGCATGGAAATGGAACAGCATATAGGTTTTACAAAATGGAACGAGGATAATTGCAGATACCCCGTAAGAATTCAAATTGAACCCGCTTACAAGCCGCGTTTAGTTGTTTCAAGAAAGGACAGAGAAGGAATCTACACAAAAACTTATGGTAACCCCATGACCGTAATAGTTGATGATTTTCTTTACGCCGGAAATGACGAAGTAATACTGGAAATAGCCAATGACGGAATAGGCAAACTTGATTATACAATCGAATTTGACAAAGAATACCCGTGGCTTGAAATTAGTTCAAAAAAAGGAACGGTTGAATTTCAGGAAGAAATAAGTATTAGGTGCAAAAGAGATAAACTTGACAAACAGCAGGAAGAAACAGCGAGATTCATAATTCAGGATAACGAGAGCAGGGTAGCTGTTGAAGTAAAAGCAAAAGTTATAAATCTTGATTTACCGGAAAAGACATTTTTGGAAAACAACAATGTAATAGCGATTAACGCAAATCATTTCTGCGCTAAAAAAGACGTTTCCAAAGGCGGCTTTATAGAGCTTAAAAATTACGGCAGAACCGGCTGCGGCATGAAAGTATTTCCCGTTACATCGGACTTTAATGAAAATGAAGAAAAGCCGTCTCTTACATACCGTTTCCTAATAGAAAAAAGCGGCTATTATGATGTGGAAGTGTGGACAACCCCCGTTAATTCGGTGCAAAACAAACGCCCGCTCAGATGTCAGCTTGAGACTTCCAAAGGCGAAAAACAGATCATAATAACGGTTCCCGATGATTTCCGCGCCGGAAGCCCGTCGGATGAAAGATGGTGTCAGGGAGTATTGGATAACATTCGCGTAACTAAAGCGTCATTTAATTTTGACAAAGGCGTTCAGGAAATTTCAGTAAGCGCGCTGGAAGCGGGGCTTGTACCGGAGCGGGTTATAATCTATCCAAGGAATAATCCGCCGTTTAAATCGTACTTGGGACCTCTTGAGAGTTTTTATTTCTCTATCTGAATAAATTCCCAGACTTTGGGGGGTTCTTGTCCGATACGCCAGAAACCTACGGCGTTTATTTTCATTGATTTGTACATTTCCATTCGGGCGGAAATAGAATATTCATCTTCATAATAAACTTTAACGGCGACATTTGGAGTGTAATCAAATGTCGGTATACCGTTTTCGCGCTTGATTTCCTTAACATTATTGGTATCTATCAATTTTTCCGTAGTTTTATAAATTAACGCCCTGTGGTGGTTTTGATCTACCCACGCGCGTCCGTAAAACGGAATACCCATGACAAGTTTTTCGTTTCCTATTACGCGCATAGAATACTCCGCTACATTGCGACACCATTTAAGAGAAGCTACAGAACCGGGAGAACTGCCGCTCCAATGCTCATCATAAGCCATTACAAAAATTTTATCGACAATGGGTTTAATTTTTTCATAATCATAAACGTCGTTGGTTAGCGTCTTTGTACGGGCGGAAAGGGCGACAGAAAATATTTTTTCTTTTGGAAGTCCCGTCCGTAATTCACGCAAAAATGAAATATACGCTTCGCCCGCTTTTGCGGGTATGTTTTCAAAATCAATATTTAAACCGTCATAATTTTTGGCTGCGGAAATTAAATCGGCGATTAAATCCTTCCTTTGCTGGCTTCCAGGCATTAGCGTAAAGTAGGAAAGGGCGTTGCCATTGCAGACAGCGACCAAATGTACCCTGCCCCCAAAACCTGAAAGATTCTGGCGGTTAGGAACTTTTGTAAGGGAGCCGTAAATATCGACCTCCATGCCAAAGTAGCCAATGTCCGTTAAAGGGATATTTTTTGTAAGATCGGATTCACGCCCTGCTAAGACATAGCCCCATACTTCTTTGAAGGTTGTTACGGGCAGAGGCTGTCCCGTGTGGTGGACAAACGTTTCAATCTCTTGATCAGCGGGTTCAGTTTCGGTTTCTTTGGGCGCGCTTTTGCATTGGGTTAATAAAAACACTGATAAAACGATTATGGCTAGTGGATATTTCATTAGTTAATTATCGGAATATTTTACTAAAACTTGGATTTCTCCGCCCACAGCCCAAGCGCGGGGTTGGGGACAAAGAAAATCCTCTCCCCATCGACGGTATTCCAGCCGGAAGAAAGCTTGTTAATGTCGTATTTTTCCCGCGCTTCTTTTAAATCGCCCCATTGGAAGCCCACAGACTCAATTTCCTGCCTTGTTAGCTTGTTCCCCGGACAGTAGCGTATCGTAAAGCGGTTTTCGCTTGAGCCGTGTATCAGATGGGCGGCGGCGCTTAAATTGCCGCCAAGTTCCGGGTCGGATTCCGCTTTCGCTCTTATTTCCTTCCCCGGTCGGTAGCCGTGTTTGCGGATTAACGCGTCAATCCCCGAATCTTCTCCGAAACGCTCCAGGGCTGGGGCAAGGATTAACAACTCGCCGCCGTCGGCGATTACCATGCGTGTGCGGTAAATCGCCTTGTTTCCAAGCCAAGTAGTGCGAAATTCATCAGGTTCAAGGTAAACTACCGCTTTGTTAACCGACTCGTCCATTAGGTTAACATTAACTTGGCGCGATAATGCGGCAGCTTTTTCAAAACATTCCCTGCCAAAGCCGATATAAAGCCCCCGAACCGCAAGAGAGCCTCGTTCTTTGCCGCTGTCAGCTGTTTCGCTCTCTGTCCGCGCCGAGATAACCGTTAACACCCAAAGAATCGGCGGCAATTCTGCGCCGAAGCGTCGCAGTCCTTCATCGAAAAGGGCGCGGACGGGGGTGTCAGCCTTGCCCATTATTTTTTCCATTCCGTAGGCGGCTCCTACAAAGTGGCTTTTGTCGATTGCTTCCTTGCCGCCTGTCCCGACAAAGATGTTTTTTCCGTGGTTTGCCATTCCGGCGACTTCGTGCGGAACAACCTGCCCGATACTCAGAGCGAGAGAAAAATTGCCGCTGTCCTTCGCGCCTTTACGCAGAATTTTATTAACCTGAACAGGCCAGTCGTACTTTACCGCTCCTGCCGCCGCTTTTTCTACCCAATCCGCCTCTATGCGTCCAAGTTCCGTAACGTCGTTCCGCCAGTCGTGAACCAAGAATTTGTCTTTTGGGGTACTGCCGAACATGCGCGAAAGTTCCGCGTCGTTCATTGCCATGTGCGTACCAAGAGCCGGAAGAACCGCGCCGAGCCTGTCCCCAAGGCGGCGCGCCGCTGACTCCGTAAAAAAACCGGCGCGCGAATGGAAACGGGTAATGTCGGGGGGAAGAATAATCACCTTCCCTGAATCTTTTATGTCGGCAAGGGCTTGCGAAAGCGCGTCCGAAAAAAGCGCTTCCAATTCCTTATCGCTTAAATCTTTGTTTTCCGCGCCTTCACAGACGTAAGTTTTTTCCAACATGGACAATCTCCCTGCGGATATGATAACATACTTTAAAAGGGAGAGTAATATGTCAAAAGCTGATATCGGTCTTATTGGTCTTGCGGTAATGGGTGAAAATCTTGTTCTTAATCTTGAAAGCAAAGGTTTCAGCGTGGCGGTTTTCAACCGGACGACTTCAAAAGTTGACGAATTTGTTAACGGGCGCGGCGCTGGTAAAAAAATAACAGGCTGCCACAGCATGGCGGATTTAGCCGCATCTTTGGCGTCGCCGCGAAAAGTGATGATCATGGTGAAAGCCGGGCAGGCGGTAGACGATACAATCGAACATCTTTTGGAAGTTTTTGAAAAAGGCGACATTATCATTGACGGCGGCAATTCAAATTATCAGGATACGATGAGAAGAACAGCTTATGTTGAGTCAAAAGGACTGTTGTACATCGGCACAGGCGTTTCCGGCGGAGAGGAAGGCGCGTTAAAGGGACCTTCGATAATGCCGGGCGGCTCTCCTGCGGCGTGGTCTTCTGTAAAACCGATGTTGCAGGGAATATGCGCTAAAGTCGAGGGCGGCGTTCCCTGCTGCGACTGGGTCGGCGAAAACGGAGCCGGTCACTTTGTAAAAATGGTGCATAACGGCATTGAATACGGAGACATGCAGTTAATATGCGAAACTTACGACTTGATGAAAAACGTCCTTGGTCTTTCAAATGACGAAATGGGCAATGTTTTTGAAGAGTGGAACAACGGCTCTCTTGGCAGTTACCTTATCGAAATAACAAGGGATATTCTCCGCTTCAAAGACACTGACGGCAAACCCCTTACCGAAAAAATACTCGATACCGCAGGGCAGAAGGGAACAGGCAAATGGACGGGCATCGCGGCGTTGGAGTTTGGAGTCCCCCTTACCTTGATTGGAGAGGCTGTCTTTGGACGCTGTCTCTCGGCGGCAAAAGACGAACGTGTAAAAGCGGCGAAATTTTTTAAGTCTCCTAAAATTTCTTCCCCGGCAGACAAGACGGCGTTTGTAAAAGATTTGGAAAAAGCGTTATACGCTTCCAAAATTGTTTCTTACGCGCAGGGGTATCTGTTGATGAGGGAAGCGGCGAAAGAATACAAATGGAATTTAAACTACGGCGGTATCGCGCTTATGTGGAGGGGCGGCTGTATAATCCGCTCAGTCTTCCTTGGAAAAATTAAAGAAGCGTTTGACAAGAACCCCAGTTTGGAAAATCTGTTACTCGATCCTTTCTTTTCAAAAATTATTGAGGACGCGCAGGATTCATGGAGAAGGGTAGTGTCCGCCGCCGTACAAAACGGTATACCGGCTCCCGCTCTCACCAGCGCGCTTGCGTATTTTGACGGCTACCGAAGCGAAAGACTGCCGGCGAATCTCTTGCAGGCGCAGAGGGATTATTTCGGCGCGCACACTTATGAGCGTATAGACAAACCGCGCGGAGAATTCTTTCACACAAATTGGACAGGACACGGCGGCTCAACAAGCGCGAGTACTTATACCGTTTAATTTTTGCGGACAAATCTCTGCATAGCAGGCTTAAAGTTTTCAAGCAGTAAGGATCGGGCAAAAAAATCGGCGTCGTTGGGGATATCGATAGTAACGTCCAAATTTTGTTTGTCGGCTTTTTCAATCAGTTTTGCAAGAAGGGTTTTGCCTAACCCCAAGCCTCGGTATTCGGGAGCGACTTCCAAATTTTCAATGTAGAGGGTTTTACCTTCCAGCCTTGAGTTTATCCGTCCTATTTCTTCGCCGTCAGCGTTTTCCGCCGTGATATTAAAATCATTTTCCTTAAAAATAAAATCTTCAAGAACAAGGGACGATGTGTCCTCAGGCTCAACGCCGACAGGTTCAAGCCCCCATTCTTCTCTTAAAGCGTTGTACCACGCTGTAATTTGGCTTCTTATTTTTTGTTCCTTGTACTTGAGCCACATTTTTTCAATTTCGGGGTACTGTTCAAGAACGTCTCTGAAGGCGCGGAAAACGCCCTTGTTTTGGTTCAGGGCGGCGGTTAATTCCTGACGGGCGACGGGGTTATTTAAGCCTGCCGTAAATTTTTCCATAAGCCTGTAGCCGTCTTTGGGGCTCCACTCGGGAAGTCCAATATAATTTTTATCGTCGTTATCGACATTCGCCGAATTGACGATTTGGTTTTTCAGAGTATCAAGGACAAAAACCCCTTCCTGATTTTCCATGTGGAAGAGAATCTGATTTATCAGAATATTATCAAGCTCAAAACCCATAAGACATTATAGTATAAAAATCGAAAAAAAACTTAGGTTTCCTTTGGCAGAATTCCACGCTTAAACGAGTAATTGGTACAACGCAAAAGAGGTGTCAGGCTAACTGTTGTGTTTTTTTTCTCTTTCGCCTTCGAGTAACCAGAACTTGACGGCTGTGCCGTTGCCTTTCATGGAGATGTATTCTTCATAAAAGGGCTGTCTGAGTTCTCTGGGTATGGAAGAGTCAAATATTCTGTCTGCAAGGAACATGAGCCTGTCATTTCTTTTCTGTCTTTCCAGTTCCTGAGCTTGCATTTTCTCAACTTGTACTTGCCTGACGGCGATAAACACAGCGAGGAAAAATCCTAAAACACCTATTATTGTACCGATTATACTTAATATGTTTTCCATATTTGCCTCCTGTCCCGTAAGGGTCTTTTTAACTATAGCATATCAAAGAACAGTTTGCAATCAGGGGTAGCCGGATAACACAAAACTCCATCCCTGCCTTTGTTGCTTTTTTTGGGTATATATCTTTGGGAGCGGTGAAAAACGCTGTTTTCCTTTTTCTGCTAACTGCTTCTAAGTGAAGGCAAGATGTATGCCTAAAAATTTTGTTCCTTAGGCAGGGCATACATCTTTTGCGCTCTTAAAATGATGATTTATTTTTTCTGATATTTTATAACTTCGCCATCATCTTGAGTAAATGTTACAGTTGAACCTGTTACATTATAATATGCTGAAAAAGTGTAAAATGGATGCAATATATGAAAACGTCCATTTTCAACTTTCCATGTAATACCACTCCCGTCAGCAGTTCCGGTTCCGTCTTTAAAAAGTTCCACATTTTTTGCGTCACCATCCCCTTCAATTAAACGCCATCTGCCCGGAAATGCAGACAATTTTCCGCTGCTTTTTCCACTCGATACATTTTTATTACTACTATCGGGCTGTTTCGTCCATGTTTTGGGATGTCCATTATCATATTTTTCTGTTACGGTATATGTTCCTATTCCTCCGTCTCCGTACTTTTTTCCCAAGTCGCCGGAGAAACAAAAACCTACTGTATGGGTATCTGCCCTTTTAAATGTTACGCTGGTAAGGCTGGTGCAATCGTAAAAAGCTTTATAAAAAATGATGGTAACGCTGTTGGGTATTGTTACGCTGGTAAGACTGGTGCAATCTGCAAAAGTCTCCTGCTCAATACTGGTAACGCCGCTTGGTATTGTTACACTGGTAAGATTTTTACAATTGTAAAAAGCATAATCTCCTATTCTTGTTTCGCCTTTTGGTATGGTTATGCTGGTAAGACTGGTACAATTTTTAAAAGCTTCTGCATCAATAATATTAAGTAAATAAACAGACATGGCAAGTTGCTCGCCTTTCTTTACCCTTTGCCCGTCGTTAACATAAATAACAGAGTTATTTCCAAAAATATAAGTCGTAATTATTTGATCTTCATCATTAAAAATAGAAATACGAGGTTGCAAAGCTTCTGTTAAACTTTTAACTACTATTTTTTCAGTAACTCCGGTTTTTTTGTTGGTTTCTTCTTTTAATGTTCTATCCATATTCAAATCAAGATACCTGACAGTACCGCTTTCAACATCCGACTCCCAATCTGCAGTTGCATCGGTTTCTTTGATAGTTGTTAATTCTTTACCTGTAAGGTTAAGGCTTACATATTTGTCTGTATCTCTTAGAACATCCGCTATTTTTGAACGCATAGGTACATCAGCTTTCATGGTAACTTTTATTGGTTTATCGGGAGTGTTGGCAGGCTGGCTATCAAGATACGCCTTTAATTCCTCTGCGCTGTTTAAGCTTTTGCCGCCATCTAAGCAAGATGCCATTGAGAGAGTGAATACCACTGTCAGCATGATTAAAAATGCCGCGAAGATAGATTTTTTCATTTAATAACTCCTTTCTTGTTTGATTTATATAAAAAAAGCCGTTCCTAAAAGCGGACGGCGTTTTTGCAATGAGAATGAGAAAATTGTATTGATAAATCGATATTTCTTTGTTTGTATAGGCGCTATCGAATGGGGGGGGGGGGGGGGGGCAATATATTGCACGCCGCCTAAGGCGTGTAGCTGAACAAAATCCAAACGCCCCGGCATCGAACAGCGTATCCCAGATGAACAAAATGAGGCGAGATTTATCTCGCCGTCCATGCCGCGGTCATAGCGAGGTATGTATCTATTTTTAGACAAATTCTTAATAGCCATTAAATCCCCTCAATTTCAAAAACATGCCGATATTTTGATCGTTAAAATTATATTATATTTTCTTTTAATTTTTGTCAAGTAAAAAAATACGCACACGCTCACGGAATTAAATTATTAAATAGCCAATATTTTAAATAAATTGCAAGGAAAAATCATCGAACAAATTACTTGACAAAAAAAATAAATGTGTATAAAATGGTATTATCTTACACATTAGGAGAATAACCTATGAGAACAAATATAGAATTGGATGACATTTTGGTAAAAAAAGCCATGAAAATAACCCAGGCTTCTACAAAAAAGGCGCTGATTAATATGGCATTAGAGGAGTTAATAAAATCCAACAACCGTAAAGAAATGTTAAAATATTTTAATTCAAATATTTGGGAAGGAAACTTAAAAGAAATGCGGT
>Ga0268262_10004463_pt1 | contig 14464 bp, 17 predicted proteins | sample TergutNc150P3_FD_190354 | JGI IMG/M metagenome (GOLD analysis project Ga0268262, IMG submission 190354) | Nasutitermes corniger P3 segment gut microbial community from laboratory colony in Florida, USA - Nc150 P3 (SPAdes) (version 2) | ecosystem: Host-associated > Arthropoda: Insects >... | reverse complement strand
GCCAAAATTTATATCCATGTTTTATCTCCATACAAAAATATTTTTGTCTTTACCTTTTTGTATTTACACCTCTTTTATATTATAGTTTCTTTTCAAAACAAATACTGTACTTACTATTTATGTACTTTCCAAACTTTTCAATTTCATAAAATCCAGACTTTTTGTACAAGTGTATTGATTCCGGTTGGTTAGGTCCGGTTTCAAGTTTTATAATGCTATAACCCCGTTCCTTTACTTCACTTTCCAAGAATAATAAAATTCCTGAGGCAATTCCTTTTCCTCTATGAGCCTTCCTGACAAAGAATCTCTTAAGTTCTACACACTCTTTACTCATGGGGAGTATGGCTCCGCAGCCAACAGGTATATTGTCTGAATAGGCGACGACAAAAGTTGCGGTATTAATTTTAGGTTGATTGAAGTCGAGTGTAAATATGCCTTCTTTCGGGTATCTTGTCAGTAATTCTTCATCCAACTCATTTATTAGCGCCATAAAGTCTTTGTCATTCGGATAAACAACCTTTATTTGTAAATTTTTCATTTAAATATGTTTTCTCTCTTTACTTCAAATATGTAATGTAATATATCCATATTACAATAATGTTTTATCACTTCATATGTTTTTTCCATTCCTATTTTTTTGGCAACATTTTGTGAAGCTGTATTATCTTCTCTTACTATAGAATATACTTTTTCAGCGTTTAAATTTTCAAATGCGTATTTTTTGCAGCCAAATGCCGCTTCTACAGCATAGCCTTTATGCCAATATTTCTTTTTAAATAAATATCCTATTTCCAGATACTCATTTCCATTTAAATTTTGAATTGTTAAACCGCATTGCCCTAAAAATTCATTTGTTTCTTTGTGTATTACAGCCCATAATCCAAAACCATATTTTCCGTAGTGTTCAATAATCCAATTGAACCAGCCTTTGACCTCATCTTCCGAAAATGAATGTTCATATGCATACATTACTTCTTTATCCTGTAATATTTCACATAAGTCATTATAATCATTATCAAGAAATTCCCGTAAGAGTAATCTGTCCGTTTCCAATATTTTTTTCATATAATAATAACAATAACATATTAGGGTAATAAAAAATTAACATTTTTAATCATTATATATATTCTTACCGTATGATATTTTATACAGTATTTCTCCAAAAACTTGAGTCTAACGTTATGTACAGATTTTTTGCTTTAAATATTTTCTAAATTAATTTGTCTTTTATATTCTTTTTCGTTTTCATCATAAATAATAAAACCCATTTTATCGTATATTTTTCCGGCTATTTCATTTTCTTTCCGATGATTTATATTGATTTTATTTACACCTAAATTTTTTTGTAAATATTCAATTATCAATAAAAGCGCTGATTTAGCATACCCATTCCCTTGAAATCTATAATCGACCATAATTGGATTCGCAATTATACCCTCACGTATACATAAGCCTATTTTAAGCAAATTTTTTAAGCTTTCTTAGATTCCCAAGAGAATAGAAAAAACCTCAAACTAGTTCTTATATTGCTATTGACAAGTTAACAGTCATTTGTTAATTTATTTTAAGTAGATTGGGCAATAGACGCAGTAAGGTAAACCCGCAAGGGATCCCCTGTAAAGTGAGTCCAATCTACTTTTTTGTTAATTCTAGACCCCCTAGATACAAACAATAAAATCTATGTTCTTCACTATATCTTCTAATTATTGTTAAATGAGCAGTATATTTTCCTTCTTGATTATCAACTGTAATACTTATGTTAGGACATTCTCCCTTAAGAAAAAATTCAACATTTCTTTTTCTTTTTGATGGATCGTTTTTTTCTGTTTTTATATTTATCATTTTTTGAATCATAAGCGGCAAAGCTTGAATACAAAGAATCTGTCTTCTATCAGTAGTTTTATTATACCATTCTTTAATTCCACTTTTTACAATTTGAATTTTTAAAGATGAATTATTTTCCACAGTTACAAAATCCCAGTTTTTATTCTTAATTTGTTGAAAAGCATATTCTCGATAAAAGTTCTTTAAATCAACATCGTTTTTCTGTTTATCTTCTTCCGTTTCAAGAATTACTATATTCTCTTGATCATCAAGAGTAACATTTTCTCGTAAGTTTGCCTCCCTCAAGACCCATTCAAACAGTTGAATTGAATGAGCTTCCCTCGCTTCTCTGATTGCGCTTTCAAAGAGTTCATTGTAGAACATGAGTAGTTAGTTTTAATTATCAATTTCTTCTAAAAATCTAAACATTCCAATAATAGCTCCCCTTAAATTATCAAAATCCGCTGGAGTATTTCCCTTAAATCTCCCAGTTTTATTAAGTTCTAAAAACTTTTTACAAAGTCTCTCCAAAGCGTAAAAATCTTCCTTATCAACTTCCCAAGGCTGATTTGCTCTGTATTTCACTTCATCATCTGAAAGAATATCAGTATGATGCATGCCTAAAGCTTTATGAGCATAAGAACCTTCCTTCAAAACCTCTTCAAACAATTGTTCCATTTCCATAAAAACTCTCTTGTAATTAGTTAGTTCAAGCAGTTTTCCTAACGCACTGCCCCAATAAAACATCAAATCCGCCTTCCTTGTGATTCTGCCTGAAGCACATTTCATCAGTGTACCTTTGCATGTATTTAGTGCTGTAGTGATGATGAGTTCCAACGTACTGCCTCTTGACCAAGCTCCAGAAATTCTCGATGTTGTTCGTGTGTATTCCCTTCCCCGCACTGAATTGACCTAGAGAATGATTGACTGAAAAGTGAACGTACTTATTTTCAGTCTCTTTATTCAGAATGTTGTATCCGCTGAAATCATCGCTCACCACAGCAGTCTTTTCCCTGCAAACTTCGTCCAAAACGCTCAAGAGTTGCTTCCCAGTTATTTTCCTGCCATCATCATCAGCCAGCATGACCTTCGCGTAAACCCTCTTTGAACTTCTTTCCTTGACTCCAACCACAGGCGTTTTATTAGTTCCTCGACCCCTCTTGCTTTTCTGCTTTTCATCAACCGCAACTTTTCCATTCTCGTCCAATTTCAAGTTTTCTTTTCTCGGCTTGCCCCCAACGTAAGTCTCGTCGATTTCCACCAAAACGTCAAAAGTCTTTCTCATGTCCTCGTTCCCCATTGCCTCCCTGATCAACCTCAGCATTCTCCAAGCCGTTTTATACGTGACTCCCAATTCCCTTTGAAGCTGACAACCAGAAATGCCCTTCTTGTCATTTATGATCAGATGAATGGCGAAAAACCAAGCTCTCATGTTAGTTTTAGATTTCTCAAAGATTGTGTTAGAGAAAGGCGAAAATGTATTTTCGCAATTATGACAAATGCACACTTTTTGTCGATTTGTCCTGTAAAGATAGACTTTAGCTCCGCAGTGATTGCAAGTTAATTTATTGTCGTACCTGACCTTGTAGAAGTAATCGATCGCCGCCTGCTCAGTAGAGAACTTTTTATTGAATTCTAAGAAAGTCATGAAAAACCTCCCCTATAAATTAACTTGAATCTTTGAATGTTAATGTTATAAGAGCTGTTAGAATTTACTTAAAGTGTGTTTAGTATACGTGAGGGTATAATTGCGTTATAGAAATATATTGCCAGAATGAAACCTAAGATATTTATGTGTAAAGGAGATTAAAATGGGAAATAAACGTGAAGAGATTCTTGAAAAACTTGTATCTTTCTACAAGAGTATTCCCGGTAGTAATGGTAAGAAATTTTTTGATGATCTTCTCCATGAATCCTGCGAAAACGCTGAAATATGTTGGAAAAAATATGAAGATAATGATAAAAATGCTCCATGGAATTATTTTTCTTTACCGTTTATAGGAAAAAAATATGAAGGTGACTTGGTATGTGTGGCTGCTAATGTTAATAATGGCGGAGGTCGCAATCTGCAGGAAACTTGTATTAGGGGATTTACAGTAATGGAAAAAGAGCTCCTTGATAATGAAAAAAGATACGGGTATAAATATGACCCAGGTGTAATTCAATCATTTACAAATGGATCAGCAAATCAAAAACATAAACTTTTATTAAAGAAATATAAATCAGAAAATCCAAAACAAAAACATTTTATAAAAATAAATTTTGAGAAAGGTATGCAGAAAGCAGTTGATATAGGAGATTTGGAAAAGCCTAAAAAAGGAAAGCCTTACTCAGGAACGGAATTGTGGCATCGTGTTGCTGCCTATTCAGCAATACTTTTAGGATATTCTCCCGATGTGTCTGATGATTTTGATAAATTGGCTGAAATATACGAACATATAATCTTTATGGATGCCGTAAAATGTTCTCCTGCAACACAAGTTTCAGAGATGACCGCGGCAATGGAGAAATTGTGTATTGAAAATATTTTTTTTAAGGAATTGGAAATTATAAAGCCGAAGAATATACTGATTATTTATAAACGTGCTGCAGAACTGATTAAAAACAATGCATATAAGTATATTGAGGGTTCAAAAGATTTTCCAGGCACTGATGACTTTGATCATTGTAAATTAGAAATTGGCGGTGAGAGTGTTAATGTTTATTATTTAGTTCATCCTTCTCGTCATGGCAGAGGCAATCGAATAGGGCTGTTTGAGGATTTTGCCGCTTTCGTCGAGTCAAAAAAATAACTCAATTATACTCCGTTATAAGATTTTTTCACCCTATCACTATATGACACTGTAAAGTTCTTATATTATATGTATACGCTTGAGAGGGACTTATAAAAGACACCTGTATGTATTGTTCAAGCATGTTTCGGTTGCTGAATAAATAGTATAGGATTTATTTTGGAGGTGAAATATGTATGAATTTAACGAATGGAAAAATTTAATGAAAAAATTAAAAAAATTCACGAAAGATGAATGCAAGTTAATGAATAAATCCGAGTTAATAAAATATCTTTTAGTCTGGCAGGAATGCGCTCATCAAGCTTTAGATATTATCACTTCACAAGATGATATATTTAGTTTATTGGGATTAGATGAATATTTTGAAGACGATAATAAACAATATATTTTATTCACAAATTCCAAAAATTCTGATAAATTTCAAAATATAAAAAACAATAAATAATATTCATAGAAATATAATTGACAAAAACAATAAGATTAATTTAAGCTATTATAAGGAGAAAAGAAAATGAAAAAAGAAACAAAAGAAGAATATATTGAAAACACAAAAAAACCTTTAACCGAAAAAGACGTTGAGGATGTTACTTTTGATAATAAATTGGTAATTAAGCAAATTAAAAGTGAGGAAGATAAGAATAAGTTTTTTGAAATTTTAAGAAAAACCGGTTTATAGTATCCATTTTAAAAATTATTTCACCCTATCACTATATGACATTGTGAGCGCAGTATAATTTAGACAAACCTAAGGAAAAGGAATAAAAATGGCAGAAATACTTTCCAAAGATGAAATTGATCAACTTCTCACCGCTATAAACGAAGCCGGAGCAGAGCCTGAAGAAATAAGCCCAATTTCACGAACAATCAAAATATACGATTTTAAACGGCCTGAAAAATTTTCCAGGGAGGAAATAAGAGCAATTTCAATCATACACGAAACATTTTCCCGTTTAATAACCGACAGTCTTTCCGCACAATTACGGAGCAAAGTTAACGTTCACGTTGTGTCGGTAGATGAACTTAGCTACGAGGAATTTATCCGCACCTTGCCTATACCTACCACCATGGCGCTTATAGATATGGCTCCCCTAAAAGGGAGCGCAGTCATGGAAATAGATCCTTCTTTAACCTTTGAGATTATTGACAGAATTTGCGGAGGAAATGGCGGTTCAAAACAATTAAAACACGAACTGGCCGACATTGAAACTTCCATAATGAAAGACGTTATAGTCAGTATGTTGGATAATTTTAGTGAAGCATGGACAACAGTATCAGAACTGCGTCCTGGTTTGCGGATGATCGATACAAATCCCCAATTTGTTCAGCCTGTTCCTCCTACTGACATTGTGGTTTTAGTAACGCTTGAAGCCAATATAGGTGACATGGAAGGAATAATATATATCTGTATTCCCTATACAACTATTGAGCCGATTATTGAGAAATTGCCGCTTTGTTGGCAATTGTGTGAAACAATTAATACCAATACTTCATTACCTGACCTTGATGAGGTTCCTGTCCGCATAAGCGCCGAGATATTAAGGCGTTATTTTCCTATGAAAGAAATATTGAAATGGGATATCGGAACAGTTATTCTGCCGCATCGACCGCTAAGAGCGGACTATTGTTATCTAAGGCTTGGAGACAGGTGCGTATGGCAGTGTCAAATACTGCCTGATTGCAAGCAGTTCTGCAAAAGAATCACGATTGTTGGTTATGTTGAAAAACCATTTGGAACGGAGGGAAATCATATGGAAACGGATACAGTTAATCCGCTAGTTGCGGATGCCTTATCTAACGCGGTGATGAAGATTACCGTGGAACTGGGAGCGACTTATAAAACGGTAAAGGAAGTATACGGAATTGGCGAGGGGACAGTTGTAGAACTGGACAAACTTGCCGGAGAACCGTTAGATGTAAAGGCAAACGGGCTCACCATTGCCAAAGGAGAAGTGGTGATCATTGATGAGAACTTCGGGGTAAGGATTACCGAGATTACCGGAACCAGGTCAGATCAATGCAGCCGGCAGCAGTCTGCGCATGAGCCGGCAGCCGGAGAATCAACATGACACTAATTGTTATGGGAATATCCTTCATTGTTATATGGCTTGGAACAACATTTTTTATTCTCCGCCATGTCAAAAGGCTAAAAGATGATTTGCTTGAGAGGTTTTCTGACAAAGTAAAACCACAGGAGGAAAAGAACGAATATGATGAATATATTGCAAATCAAAGGTTGAAAAAGTCATTTGAATTTATCAAACATTTCGACGCTAACCAATTATTAATTTTCATCGAACAGGAACATCCGCAAATCATCGCGCTTATTCTGGCGCATCTGGAACCGGACATGGCCTCGGTCATCTTGCAGAATCTCCCTTGCGAACTGCAAGGTGATGTGTCCCGGCGTATTGCTGCCATGGATCGGGTCAATTCCAAAGTGCTGTGTGAGATTGAGCGAGATCTGAAGAAAAAACTGACCTCGCTGTCCGGCGAGTACTTAACCGTCGGCGGTGTTGATAGCGCCGTTGAAATCCTTAACCGTGTTGATCGCAATTCAAAGACTCAGATCATAGAAGAACTTGAAAATGAAGAACCCGAACTTGCGGAAGAGATAAAAAAAAGAGGAAGACAAAGAAAAGTTTTTTGAAATTTTCAGAAGATACAGTTAATAATATCCCTTGTTAAGAAAAGGAGACTAACTCATCATGGAGAAAGAAAAAATTTTTATTTTTCAAGTGGATGCAAAAGAGCGATCTTGGTTTATTAATTTTACCGGACAAAAATTAGCTAATAGCTCCAGTCATAAACAACTCTTAAAAGATTCTTTTCCTGAGGATTGGAAATTGTTTACAGATGAACTTTCTCAAAAGAATAAGGATAATTCTTTGATAGAGGCAGAAGCTGAAAAAACGTTAACTCATAGATTGTTGAAAACAAGATGGGTAAAAATCGGTGAAATTGGCGGAGCGTTTTATTTAGATACATATAATTCAGGAAAAGAAATAATAAACATTGCAAGTAGATTCGCTAAAGCTATTTTAAAATCCAGAGCGGATATTGGAAACAATAGTTTCATAATTAACAATACTCTTACTGGAGTTCAAACAAAGCACACGGTGCGGGAATTGGAACGAAATGCTGATGAGTAACTTTGACCTCCACCCAAATTTCATTTATTTTTAACAAGTCATACCATGATAATATATTTTTACTGTGAGTATATAAATCATACATTGCCCAGCAAATAAAGCTGTCGTCAAAGATTCCTTTTCCAAAATGTACATTGCAATTTATTTCATTATTTTCATGTTTTCCCGGTCTTAATTTATCTAAATCATCGTGTTCATAATACGCGTCTTCTGTCCAAAATGTATCAGGAAGCATATCAAGCAGTATGCCGTAAATAGTATCCTGCTCGGTTAAAATATAGTTTTCTTCTTCATCCGGTTCCAGAATAAACGGAATAAGTTTAATTTCAATATTAAAGCCTTTAAGGTACGGATCATTACGGTTCATTCTTTCTTTCAAGATACAGAACTGCGCTTTTGCCTCCTCGTAAGCCTTTGTAAAACCGTACATTACTTTATTGTTTAATTCAAGAAATTGTTTTTTATAATTTTCAGTCCATGTAAAATTTTTATCCAGCATAGAACGCCTTACGTTAAGAAAATCTTCCAATAATTCTTTTTCTTTATTACAATTATCTCTTCCGTATATAACTTCCATATTTTTATGAAGACGCATTGTTATTTTATAATATAAATCACAAGCTTTATTTTCAATGTCCGTAATATCATAATTATCTTCAAACTCTTTTTTTCTTTTTTCACGGCTCATATTCATCAGGTTTTTATAAAATTCTTTGTTATCTGCTTTCATTGATGTCTCCCCTCTAACGCAAGCCGGCAAATTTCGGTATATTCCTCTTTTGTGAGCATATCGGCATCGACAAAATTAAGCGCGCGGCCGTCCTGCCTTACAGCTTCAAAAAACAATTCCTTAGATTTGAATTTTTCAGGAACAAACTCAAGAGCCGCGCCGCAGTTGGAAATCGCAAGGCGGCAGATTTCTTCCGACATAAATGATGCGGGCAGTTCTTTAAGCAAATAACCGCATTTTGATGCGGCTGTGCGCCATAATTCTTCTGTACGGTATTTTTCGGGGATGTATTTAATGGCATAGGTGTCTTCTCCCGCTTCCACCGCCATACGGCACAAATCGTCTGTGATAAAATCAGCAGGAACGTACTTAATTGCCGTTCCGTCCTTTTGTACGGCCAGTTGGCATATTTCTCTGGTCTTTAATTCAGCGGGAACAAACTCAAGCGCGCGGCCGTCGTTTTCAAGAGCGGAGCGGCAGAGAGTTTCTATTTTTAATTGCGGCGGCATAAATTCAAGAACTTCCCCGTTGTTTATAACCGCTTCAAAACAAAGTTCCTGTGTACGAAGCTTTTCAGGTACAAATTTAAGCATCCTTCCGTTTAAACGGGCGGCGGCAATGAGGAAATCGTCGGTTCTAATGGATTCCGGTATTCTTCCCAAACTCAGGGAATGATCACTATCAGGGTTGCTTAGCATAGCAAGGAGATTTTCTTTTGTGTAATATTTTTCCGGGACATACCCCATAAAGAAACCGGAATCATCATTCTTGATAGCTTCGATGAAAACTTCCTCCGTTTGAAAAACGGCAGGCACGTATTTCAGGGAATTGCTGTTATGGCTGACAGCGGCAAGGATAATTTCCCTTGTTAAAATATGCGGCGGAACATATTCCAGCGCGTAACTGTTGTCTCGGACGGCTTCAAGACACAGTTCATAGGTCTTGAGTGCTTCGGGAACGCCTTCAAGATTTCTGCCGTTAACGCGGATACAGTTAAGGCAGAATTCGGGAGTTTTAAATTTATCCGGAACATAATTAAGCGCCGAGCCGGCGTATAATTCGTTTAACAGGGCTTCAACGCATAATTCGTAAGATCTCTGCTCTTCAGGAACGGACGCAAGCGCGCCGGCGTCATTTCTGACGGCCTTTCTGTAAACTTCCTCCGTCATTTGTTCAGGCAGAATTATGGGATGAAATGATAAATGGATTTTAGTGTTTGTCAGGCATTCAGCGTAAAAATCGGCGGTTCTTATATATTCGGGAACAGATCGTATTGTCCATTTGTCTAAAGATCTTTTAAGCGCCGCAAGGCAGAGCTCGCGAGTCTTGAGCGCCTCGGGCACATACTCTAAAGCGCTGCTGTAATGTTTAACCGCCGCAAGACAAATTTCCGCCGTACGTAATTGATAGGGGACATACTGAAGCGCTCCGCCGTGGCTTTTTACCGCCAAAAGGCAAAGCTTTTCTGTCTTTTGTTTTTCTTCGAGGTGGTGCAGAGCAAGCCCGTTCTTTTTTATTACCTCGGTAATAATATTTTCCGAACAGAATTCGGCGGGAATGTTTTTAAAGTAAATGGTGTTTTCATTTTCCTTGATTGCTTTTTCGCACATTTGCTCTGTGATAAATTCTTTGGGTATGTGTTCAAATATTTTGTTATTTAACTCAAAGGCTTCCGTGTAAAATTCTTTAGTCAAAAGAGGCGCAGGTACATATTTTATTGCCGATCCCTGCCAATTATTTTTTATCGCTTCAAGGCAAACCTTACGGCTTTTGTATTCCTCGGGAACAAATTCAAGGGCCCTTCCGTCTTTTTTAATGGCGGCATCCAGCAGTTCCGCAGTTTTATGTTTTTCAGGGACGTGTTTTAACGCGGGACCGTGTTTTTTTACAGCCGCGAGGCAGAGTTCATAAGTTTTAAATTCTTCCGGCACATGTTCCAGCGCCCATCCTTTTTTTGTTACAGCCGCAAGATAAACTTCGGGAATTTTAAATTTATCCGGCAGGAATTTTATGGATTCCGAATATTCCGCTGCCGCGTCAAGACAAATTTCTTTTGTAATGAATTCCCGAGGAACCCACGCAAGAGGACATTCTATTCCTTTTTTTGATTCAATAAGAAGTATATCATCACCAGGAGACAAGGCAAGAAGACACAGGTTTTTTGTTTTTATAGCCTCAGGCACAAATTTTATCATACGGTGATCTTCCTTTACCGCTTCGACGCAAAGCTCAGAAGTTTTCAGATTTTCCGGCACAAATTCAAAAGCCCATTTTTTACTCTTCACGGCTTCCAGACAGAGTTTCGCTGTTTTAAATTTTTCAGGTACGAATTCCAGCGTCTCTCCGTCTTGTTTTATTGCCATTTGGCATAATTCTTCGGTTTTTTCATTTTCATTGACATACTCAAGCGCGCAAGAGATGTTAAATACCGCCTGTTTGTTCATTTCCGGGCTTCTCATTTGTGAAGGAACATATTTAAGCGCTCTTCCTTTCCTTCCTGCGGCAAGGGCGCAGAGTTCTTTCGTTTTGTATTCATCGGGAACAAAGAAAAGCAGCATGGCGTTTATTTCTATCGCTATTCGCCAGAATTCCTCGTCCTGTTTTATCGCAGAAATACTTTTTTCAACCGCCATTTTTGAGGCTTCCTTTTCCGCCTCTTCTTGGCTTTCAAACGGAATTCTTTTTGCGTTTGGCGGCATAAACCAGTTTTTTTCTTCGCCTCCGGCTTTCAGCATTAAGTCAGGCCAAAAATCATCGTACTTGCTTCCTTCAGCGGTAAAACATTCACTGCCTTCTGTGAGGATTGCCCAGAATGTGCCGTCTTCGTATTCAAAGTATTTTTTCATTGCTGCCTCCTTTTATTTTCGCGAAAGTAAACATACTTACAATATAAGCCCTTCACTATGTCATAGAGCGACATGGTGATTTTTTAGAAAGCAACGCACTATATCACTATATGACACTGTGAAGCACATATAATTTCACTATATAGACGCAAGGAGGAAGTGAATTATCAAAAGTATTAATTACAATAAGCAACTGATAAAATTATTTTATGACGGCGGCGATATCAATAAGAAAATAATTGATACTTGCGTTTTTACGGTAAACAACTATTTTGAAATTAACAATTCCGTGAAAAAAGCAATGATAGCCGCTTTTTTAGGAAATAAAACTTTACAGGAATTTTTTGAATATTGTTATGAAAATTTCCCCAGATATGAAAGCTCTAGAATATTCGTCGTAGAAAATTTTAAAATGATAAATTTGGAGAGCGTTGTGGGAAGTCTTAAATATCCGGATATTACATTCAATGTTGATAAAAGCAATAATCTGACAATTAGTTTTTGTTATCATTTTGATACGGCTTCTTTTCCTGTCAGGTCTCACGCCTTATTGGTTACAATGAATGAACAGCTTAATATCATGAATTTTGAGCATGTCGAACATTTGGTAAGTTGAATTAATTTTTGTGTAAGGAGTTTACAATGGGAGAGATTACAAACACACCGTTTACAAATAATAAACTTTCTTCGGCGTCTGCGCGCGCCAGAATAGGCTTATTTTGGTTTTCTCAGGATTATTCCAGTATAATTAAAACCGAAGGTGAACTGGAAATAAGCGACGAAGATTTATTAAAACCCAAAAGATTGGATCCAATAGGTGTTCACGCTGAATATGATATGCCTAAAAATGTCCCAAGAGGCAGAGTTAATTATGAAAATAATGTTTTCCGCATTTGGGTTGGAGAAGATTGTTTGGAAGAAGACGAGAAACTTATTCACTGCAGAACCCTATTCTTGCGGCGGATTTCTCCAGCAATTCTTCTTTGCACAAATTTTCCAAAATCGATAAATTAGAGTCTGTTCCTTTTAATATATAAGAAACAGTGTTCTTGCGGGCGATGTTTTCTATCTGACCGCCGGAAAAATCATATTTACCGGCGAGTTTCCCGGCGTCATCATCATCAAGAGACGGAATAAAATTCTGCCACATCTTAATTTTGGATTCCGTGTTAGGTTTCTCAAATTCAATTTTATAAAGAAAACGGCGCTCGAAAGCCTTGTCAAGGTTAACTGTCATGTTGGTTGTGGCGATAAGAATACCGTTCAGGTTTTCCATTTCCTGAAGGATAATATTTTGAATGGCGTTCTCTGTTTGATCGGGACCGTTTCTCGATTGAGACAATTCCCTGCGTTTTCCCAAAACGGCGTCAGCTTCATTAAAAAACAAGATGGGCGCGAGACCGCCGTTTTTTACGATGCCTCTGTAACGGTCAAACAAGGATTTAATGCGTTTCTCGCTTTCCCCAAACCACATGCTTTTGGTATCCGCTATGTTTACAAGCATAATGTCCCTGCCTGTTTTTTTCGCTATCTGATACGCTGTTTCGGTTTTACCGGTTCCGGGGGGGCCGGAGAAAATACAGGCAAAACCAGTTCTCATTCCTTTTTCCGCGAGACGTTTTTGAATACCGGAAAAATTATTTTCTCCAAGAAGATCAGTAAGCTCGTTTATACGCTCTTTTATTTTATCGCTGAAATAAAGATTTCTTTCGGAGATTTTATCCGCATGGATAATATTTTTACCGTTACGTTTCGCTTTTTCCGAGAAATTAATGTCGGCAAGGAATTCTTCTTTTGCTTTTTCGGTAAGCCTGAAATGCTCGGTATCCGCCATACCGTCCTGGCAGTCGAACTGAATAAGGCCTTTTTCGATTACTTTATGCTTTCCCGATTTTAAGCGGTTTTGTATACGCCTTGTTTCAGCGAAACCGATAATCTCGCGTAATTCATCAGATAAATTATCCGCTTTTATCAGTTCATTGTCATTTTGAACCAATCCATGGCAAAAAATAGTCATTAATATTATTGAACCCTCATTAAGATCATATTCTTTTATTTTCTTTACGAAACTGCTGTCTTTATTGTGCGCAAAGACATATTCTACTTCGTAATTAAAACCTTCTATGTTAAAATCGCTCATCTTTATACTGCCAAGCATGCCATTAAGATAATCAAGTAAATCTTCAGTTGTCATGTTGTCAAAGCGAGTGCATTGGTATTCGGTATTATTACGCACCGCTTTGATAACATCCAATGGAATTGTATATTCCGGAAAACTATCCTTGGAAAAACAATTGGATCTTGCTTTTATTAGCCGTTTTTGCCTTAAAGCGTCAAAGTCATCCATGTACCTTAAAAGCTGGATTTTTCCGCATTTAAAATTTTTGGCGATGTCGTCCGCGGAAACAGAATCTTCGCCAAACCGATCCAAAATAAGAGAGAAAATCGCCGCCTGAGCGTGAGTTATTTTAAGAACAGACGAGACCGCTTCAAGATGCTCGCGAGCGTTCTCAAATAGCTTGTCGCTAAGGCTGTCCTCTCCGGCAATTTTAATAATTTTTTCGATGTGGTCAATTGTATTCATACCCTCAATATAACCCGTTCACAATGTCATAGAATGATATACTGAACCTTTTTAAATTATTTTTACCATGTCGGTTTGTGACATTGTGAAAGTACTATAAATATAATATGAATGGAAAACAGGAAACAATAACCATTATTTGCGACAATGAGGATTGCCGGTCAAAGTATATACTTTCCATGGACACACTAAAGGCTGCTGATTATGTTGATGTTACTTGTAAAAAATGCTTTGAGATACAAAGAATCAGCTTAACAAAAGACGGGGGCATTGATATTTCTCATGTCAAATAAAACAAAATTGGAGGTGGCGGGAGTCGAACCCGCGTCCCAATACGCGAAACATAAACATCTACAGATTTAGCCGTTTATTAAGTTGTCGGGACGGGCTTGGCTAAACGGCGCGCGGCCTATCCTTATTCCGGAAAATCTTATCCTGCCGCCACCGGACGCTGCGGCAAAACCAGCTCTGATTGCGACGCGGAAGCTGTTCCTCAGAGCGGCGGAACAGTTCCACGCGATTACGCAGCTAAGGCGTAT
>Ga0268262_10004462_pt1 | contig 14465 bp, 5 predicted proteins | sample TergutNc150P3_FD_190354 | JGI IMG/M metagenome (GOLD analysis project Ga0268262, IMG submission 190354) | Nasutitermes corniger P3 segment gut microbial community from laboratory colony in Florida, USA - Nc150 P3 (SPAdes) (version 2) | ecosystem: Host-associated > Arthropoda: Insects > Digestive... | reverse complement strand
TAACGTTTTTTCAACTACCAGTTTGTCCAAAGACGAAAAAGTATCCGTGCCATCGTCTGCCAGTTTGAAACCGCCTGTATCGACAAGCCTGAAAGGTTTATCGCCTAAAAAACAATCCGCTTCTATCGGGTCGCGGGTAACGCCCGGCGTCAGGTCTGTAATAGCTTTGCGTTTATGAAGGAGGCGGTTAAAGAGAGTGGATTTGCCTACATTGGGGCGTCCCGCAAGGACGACAACGGGAAGGTTACGGTATTTTTTATGCTCCGTTCCCATTTTTACTCCTGTTAGCAAACATTTTTGTAAAGGCGATAAGGTTTTTATCCCTGACAACAACGAGCATGGCAAGCCCAAGCAAAATATAAATGATTGCATTTATCATTAACGGTAAACCGTAAGAGACAATCCGTCCCCTGTTTGAGAAAAACGCCAGTAAAACAGGAGACAGAAAATATACCGGAATTGCAGCTAACACAGAAAGAATTGTCAGTTTAAGGATATAAAGCAGAACAGAGAATACCGGCAAAATGTTTATGTTTGGTTTTTTTCTTAGGAATAAAAGTAGTAAAACTGTATTTATCGCGCTCGCAAGAGACAGGGCAAGGGCAATCCCCGCGCCGCGGAACGGACCGACGAGAATTAAAGCAAATAAAATATTAAACACGAACGATATTATTCCCGCCCAAGTAGGCGATTTGGTATCGCTTTGGGCATAAAACGCCGGAGCCAAAACACGGTTTAAAGCGATAAAAAATAAACCGGGCATGTGAAAAGTGAAGGCAGAGAGAGTAAGTCTTACTGATGTTTCATCAAAATTACGGGTCTGAAAAAGAAGACGGATTAAGCTCTGTCCTTCAACAAGAGAAAAAAAAGTTATAGGGATTGTGATAAGAGCGATTATGTTCATGGCTGAAATTAATCGTTTGTTATAAATATCCCATTGTAAAGATTTTGAATATTCCGCAAGGTCGGGAAGCAGTACCGTTCCGATAGAAACAGCAAATACGCCTAGTATAAGTTCCTGAAGCCGCAGTGAATATTGAAGACTTGATACTATGCCCTCACCGGCTCTACCCGCAAGAGCTGTAGAGAAAAGATCGTTTAGCTGATATGCGGCCATTCCGATTATGGTGGGGCTGATCAATCGCAGTACTTTGCGTGTTCCCGGATTGAGCATGGCTCGTTTCAATCCGGTAAAAAAGAATTTTTGTCCCTGTTTAATAACAAACGGCAGTTGGATACCCGCGCTTAAAAATCCGCCTGTAAGAATTCCAACAGCCATCGCTCTTGCGGGGTTTTGGGTGTAGGGACTGAGACCGTAAGCGCAGAGGATAGTAACAATGTTCAATAAAATAGGCGCAAAACCCGACGGAGTAAAAATATGGAAACTATTTAAAACCCCCTGAAATAATGCAGCTAACGATATAAACCCGAGGAAAGGAAACATAATTCTTGTAAGAAGAACGGTTTCGTCATATTCTTCCACGCCGAAAAGCCTGACAAGCAGCGGAGCCGTAAGTATTCCTGCCAGAACCATCAATGTTACGAAAAAAGTAAGAACGGTGAATATACATGATAAAAACTCACGCGTTTTCTCCTTGTTGTTTTCGAGCAGATATTCCTTGAATGTGGGAATAAAGGCGACCGATATTGATCCTTCCGCAAAAAGACGGCGGAATAAATTCGGCAGCAGGAAAGCGACAGAAAAAGCGTCTGATAATGAGCTTGTCCCGAGAAAACTTGCCTTGGTCATTTCTCTTAATAAACCGAGAACTCTGGAAATTAAAGTGAGAAAAGACAGCGTCGAGCCTTTTCGAATCAACGATCTTGCCGTTTGGTTGTTATTTACAGATTGAGAGTCCTTGCCGGCAGTTTCCGGGATAGAACTTAAATTATCAGTATTATTTTGCATAATTTGTTCTCAATTTACAAAGTTACAAAAAAAGGCTGCCTGTTTCCAGACAGCCCTTTTAAAACGCAAACTTCTAAAGTAAAAACCGCTACGCAGTTTCTACTAGTAATCCATTCCTCCCATGCCGCCCATTCCGCCTCCTGGCATAGCCGGAGCTTCTTTCTTTTCTGGAATATCAGTAATGGCGCACTCGGTGGTAAGGAGCAGGCTTGCTATTGATGCCGCGTTCTGCAAAGCTGAACGGGTTACCTTGGCAGGATCGATAATACCGGCTTTCACCATATCCACCCATTCCATTTTTGCCGCGTCAAAACCAATGCCTTTCTTCTCGTTTTTTGCTTTCTCCGCAATGACAGCGCCGTCAAGCCCCGCATTTTCAGCGATTTGGCGGATTGGTTCTTCAAGAGCTCGTTTAACAATTTTAAAACCTACTTTTTCGTCATCGGTAAGGCCTGCAGTATCGGCTTTATCAAGAGAAATAGCCGCTTGAATGAGCGCAATCTCGCCGCCGGGTACAATACCTTCTTCGATTGCGGCGCGAGTAGCGGACAGAGCGTCTTCGACACGGTGTTTTTTCTCTTTCAATTCAACCTCTGTTGCCGCGCCGACATTAATCACCGCTACGCCGCCGGCCAGTTTCGCAAGCCGTTCCTGCAATTTCTCGCGGTCATAATCGCTTGTTGTATCCTCAATCTGCGCTTTAATCTGGGCGATTCTGTCCTGAATGTCCTTTTGCTTTCCTGCGCCGTTAATAATTGTTGTGTTGTCTTTGTCAATTTTAACGGTCTTGGCCTTTCCGAGCTGGGAAATGTCGGTGTTTTCAAGTTTAAGTCCGATTTCTTCGGAAATAACTTCGCCGCCTGTTAGAATCGCGATATCTTCAAGCATTGCTTTGCGGCGGTCGCCGAAACCGGGGGCTTTTACCGCACAGGTACGCAGTGTTCCGCGCAGACTGTTTACAACAAGAGTTGAAAGAGCTTCGCCGTCGCAGTCTTCGGCAATTATTAGGAGGGGTTTGCCGCTTTGGGCGACTTTTTCAAGCAACGGAAGCATATCCTTCATGCTGGAAATTTTCTTGTCGTGTATGAGAATGTATACATCTTCATAAACGCTGGTCATGGTATCGCGGTCTGTAACGAAATAAGCGGAAATATACCCGCGATCAAACTGCATACCTTCAACAAATTCGATGGAAGTTTCCATTGTTTTTGATTCTTCGACAGTGATAACCCCGTCCTTGCCGACCTTTTCCATGGCATCCGCTATTGTTTTGCCGATTTCCGTGTCATTGTTGGCGGAAACAGAGGCAACATGGGAAATTTCTTCCTTATCCTTGATGTCTTTGGAATTTTTCTTGATTTCTTCAACCGCGATTTCGACCGCTTTATCAATACCGCGTTTAAGTTCAAGGGGAGTCATGCCTGCGGCAACTGATTTAAGTCCTTCTTTGACAAGCGAATAAGCCAGTACCGTTGCGGTTGTGGTTCCGTCTCCGGCGACATCGTTTGTCTTGGTGGCTACTTCCTTTAATAACTGAGCGCCCATATTTTCGTACGGATCGGCAAGTTCCACCTCTTTCGCCACGGAAACCCCGTCCTTGGTTACTGTGGGAGCGCCGAATTTCTTGTCCAGCAGGACATTACGTCCCTTGGGGCCGAGAGTTACCTTAACGGCCTTTGAAATTTGCTCAACCCCGGCAAGCAGCTTGCGCCGGGCGTCTTCGTTGAACATTAACTGTTTTGCCATAATTCTTTCTCCTCTTTTTTATTACCGGGAAATTCGCGGCAGCGAAATCCGGTATTATATTGATAATTTGCGCTCCGAGAGGAGCGGTAGACCCGCTACGGATCCATCTATAAAATACCAAATTGAAAAAAAAACAGCAATAGGGTAAAGAGTTTTTTGGAACACAGCCGGTTTATTCATGATAGACGAAAAACACAAAGATACGCTTGAAAAAACCTCCATATAACGAATAAAATTGTTTTAAGCGTGTATAAAACGAAATACCTTGTCTATATTTTTTATGCGGCGGCAATGATTGCCCTGATTTTTTACTCATGGATTGAACAAACTAAAGTCATGCGCAGCGATAACAATCCTCTCTACCATAATATAAGGGAGTGTCCCGCTTATATCAAAAAAGGTTTTGATCCCGCCGATTTGCGGATAATTCCCAATGAGACCGGTGAATGGAGACGTTTTCAAACCCAAAGCTTACATATTAATAATTCTCCGCTGGAACTCCCGAAACGCAAGCTTCTTTCACCGTGGGGAAAAGACGCGCAGGAATTTACAATCAATATTTTACTGGAAATGGACAGTAAGGCAATAGCGTTTCTTGATGGAAGTCTTTCAATTGTTCCGGGTCTTTTTTTTGCCGGTATAGGTGAAAACTGGGAAATTTTTTTTAACGGAAAATTAGTCCGCACGGAGATGCACCTGGATGAAAAAGGCCGAATTAAAGAACGCCGGTCATGGTATAATGTGTATTTCCCGTTGGATAGTTCTCTTGTCGTTCTTGGAACCAATATTTTGACATTGCGGATACTGGGCGATCCAACCTACACGGGTACAGGATTGTTCTTTCAAAAAGCGCCGGTGTATTTGGATGACTACAGGATTATTCAGGGGCGGCAGTTCAATTTACTGAAGATAGTCCTGTGCGCTATCTTCGCTTTTACCGGTATTTATTATCTGACACTGTACCTTTCTGTTAAGAAAAAGACGGAAGTTTTCAACCTCTTTTTCGGTATATTTTCTATTCTGCTGTTCATCTATATTGTCAGCGGACAAGAATGGATTTATTCATTAATTCCCAATTCTGATATTACCACACGCCTTGAATATGGTTCCCTGATGCTTGCAATTCCGGTATTTGGTATATTTTTCGAGACTCTGGGAATGAGAAAAATTTCAAAAGTGAGCCTTGGGTACCTGATATTCTGTCTTTTACTTTGCTTGACCCAAGCTTTTTTTTGCAATCAATACGGAGAAGAAATCACATTGATATGGGACCTGACTGCTTTTTTATATTTCAGTTATATTATCGGGTACTATATAATTTATTTCCGTCTTTGGGGAGTGAATAAGAAAAAGAACCTTGAAGACGGCGGCGAAGACTCAGACCTGCATATCAGCGCTGTCCTGATTGGCATGGTACTAAACTATTTATGCGGGCTTTTTGATATTCTGGACGCTTTATTCTTTAGCTTTTCCATCAGACTTTTTCCATACAGTATTTTTGCGGTTCATATCGGAATGGTTTTTATCCTGTCTCAGCGTTTCAGCGGAATGTACAAACGGTTGGAGCAATCAAACGCCATACTGGAAAATAAGGTTCATGAGCGTACCCGGGAGCTTGAAAAGCAGATCATAATCGCGCTTCAGGCGTCTGAGTCAAAAAGTAATTTTCTCGCCAAGATGAGCCATGAAATCCGTACACCCATGAACGCCATTACCGGTATGGCGGAGCTTGCCTTGCGCGAAGACAGACATGAGATTATCCATGAGCATATCGTTACAATCAAACAAGCGGGAAATAATCTTGTCTCGATAATTAACGATATTCTGGATTTTTCAAAAATAGAAGCGGGTAAACTGGAAATAATTCCGGTCAACTACATGCTTTCCTCATTGATCAATGATACGGTAAACATTATCCGTATGCGGCTTGCGGAAAAACCTCTGCGGTTTTTTACCAATATAGACGGGAAAATTCCCAACAGCCTCATCGGAGATGAAGCACGGCTTCGGCAGATTCTTCTTAACCTCCTTTCCAACGCCGTAAAGTATTCGGAAAAGGGACATGTAGGTTTGACCATTACCGTTGATAAACGGGACGATAAACAGGTCTGGCTTAGGATAGCCATAACCGATACCGGAAAAGGGATAAAACCTGAAGATCAGGCAAAACTCTTTGACGAGTTTGTTCAGGTAGATATGAAGAAGAATCAAAATGTTGAAGGAACAGGACTGGGGCTTGCAATTACCAAACGGCTCTGTGTTGCTATGGGCGGGGATATAAGTATTGAAAGTGAATACGGAAAAGGCAGCGTATTCACGACGGTTATCCCTCAGGGAATTGAATCAAAAACACCTTTCGCTGTTGTAGAAGAGCCTGAGAAAAAGAAAGTACTGGTTTATGAAGGCAGAACCAACTACGCCAAATCAGTGTGCTGGACTTTGGAAAATATGGGTGTTCCCTATAATATAGTAACAAATCATGACGATTTTGCCGCAGCACTGTACCGGGAAGAATGGTTTTATGTATTTTCAGGATACGGCCTTTATGAAAAGATCAAACCGTTGATGGAAAAGAGCGGCGCGTTATTTAACGGAGGGAAAAAGCCTCCCCTTGCTCTTATGATTGAATGGGGAACCGAAGCTTACATACCCGATGTGCGTTTTGTGTCCATACCGGTACAGTCTCTGTCCATAGCTAATGTGCTAAACGGCAGAGAGGACAGTAAAGATTTCAATAAAAGTTCAGGTGTAATCCGCTTCACTTTTCCTCGTGCACGGATTCTTGTTGTGGATGACATTGCGACTAACCTCAAAGTAGTCGAGGGACTTCTTGTTCCCTACAGAGTAACAGTGGACCCATGCCTGAGCGGTTTACAGTCCATAGAACTGATAAAGCAGGCTGTATCGGAGAAGCGTGAGTACGACATTGTATTCATGGATCACATGATGCCGGAAATGGATGGGATTGAAACGACAGCGGCTATACGCGCGTTGGAAGGCAAACGTTTCCGTACTATGCCGATTATAGCGTTGACAGCAAATGCCGTTGTTGGAATGCGGGAAATGTTTATCGAAAACGGTTTTAATGATTTTCTTTCCAAACCTATAGACGTTTCCAAACTGGACGAAATACTTAATCGCTGGATATCGAAAGATAAAAGAGACGCCTGGAAAAACGATACGTTAAGCGGTGTGAATAAGGAGAGACAGCAGAGCGGGAACGCCAATAATGGCTTTAATAATATAGGCGGGATTGATTTAACAAACCCGGCGGACACGATCCCCGTCATTCCTGGTATTAATACAGCAAAAGGTATCGTAATGACGGGCGGAACCGTAGCCAATTATAAAAAAGTGCTATCCTTGTTCTGTAAAGATGTTGAAGAACGGCTGCCTCTTCTGCAAAAGCTGCCTTCGGCAGATACCTTGCCTGCGTTTATTACCAATGTTCACGCATTGAGAAGCGCATCAGCTTCTGTCGGAGTACAGGAAATATCAAATAAGGCTGCGGAATTTGAAACAGCGTCCAAAGCCGAGGATATGACCTTTATACGCGAACACCTGTCCGAATTTGTTCAGCGGCTTACGGCGCTTGTAAAGGATATTCGTGATGCGCTGGGATCAAGTAAACCCGAGTATCAGGATGTTCTTCAGGACAACAGCGGTACTACCTCACTTTCCCCGCTTCAATCCCGGCTGTTTTATGAGCTTACCGAAGCTCTTAAATCACAAAAAGTCTCCGAAATAAAACGTATATTAAATATACTGGATCAGCAGGCGCAGGATATAAAATTCAAAAAAATTCTGGAACAAATTTCGGATCAGGTATTAATGACGGAATTTGACAGCGCTCTGAAAATAATTGATGAGATACTGCATGCATAAAAAGAAAAACCTTATCGTTATTCCTTTCATTTTTTCTTTTTTAATAATACTCGCTGTTTCTTTTTACGCAAATACGCTTATCTCTTTTTCAATGCATACAATGGAATACAACCTGGAGCGCCGTTTAATTGCCGAAAGTAAAAGGCTTGCCGGTATGGTCAGTTCCGAAGAATTGGATAAATACCGTGCTGTACAAGATATGGAACTGCCTGAATATCAAGCCTTGCGTAAACGAATGCTTGATTTCTCAACAGAAGCCGATCTTCTTTACGTTTATTATATGCGTTCTGTGAATTCGGGATTGCAATATATTGTGGACAATGATTTTAACGAGGAAACACGGGTAGGTTTGGATACAACGCCTTTTGATCCGCTTACCGTGCCATGGATAGTATCTGCGCAGAAAGGACAGGCAGGCTGTTCCGGTCTGGGCAATTATAATATTGGCTGGGAAGGACTGCTGTCCGCTTATGCGCCTGTTTTTAATGAAGACGGGAATGTAACTGCCATTGCAGGAGTGGACATTGAGGATAGATCTATAGTACGGGCATGGAAGCTGGTAACTTTTCTTACCATAGTACAGATCATAACTGTAGCCGCTGTTTTTGTAAGCGGTATTATCTACTTTATTTTTTTAAACCGTCAGGTGGAAATAGCGCAGGATGCAAGTTCCGCCAAAAGTGAATTTTTGGCGAAGATGAGTCACGAAATCCGTACCCCAATGAACGCTATTACCGGTATGGCGGAGCTTGCCTTACGTGAAGACAGACATGAGATCATCCATGATCATATCCTTACAATTAAACAGGCAGGGGATAATCTTGTCTCAATAATTAACGATATTCTGGATTTTTCAAAAATCGAAGCGGGTAAACTGGAAATAAACCCTGTCAACTATATGCTTTCATCTTTAATTAACGACGCAGTCAATATTATTCGTACGCGGATTATAGAAAAACCTTTGCGGTTCTTTACCAACATAGACGGGAAAATTCCCAATAACCTTATCGGAGATGAAGTACGGCTGCGCCAAATTCTTCTTAACTTATTATCCAACGCAGTAAAGTATACGGAAAAAGGCTATGTAGGTTTGACAATTACCGCGGAAAAACAGGACAATAAACAAGTCTGGCTTAAGATAACCGTATCTGATACCGGAAGAGGAATAAAACCGGAAGATCAGGCAAAACTCTTTAACGAGTTTGTTAAGGTGGACATGAAGAAGAATCAAAATGTTGAAGGAACAGGACTGGGGCTTGCCATTACCAAAAGGCTTTGTACCGCTATGGGCGGAGATATAAGCATGAAAAGCGAATACGGCAAGGGCAGCGTATTCACGGCAATCATTCCGCAGGCTATTGAATTTGGAACAACTTTCGCCGCTGTAGAAGAACCGGAAAAAAAGAAAGTACTTGTTTATGAACGACGGGCTGTCTATGCAAATTCTGTGTGCTGGACATTGGAAAATCTTGGCGTTCCCCATGTTATGGTAACAGATCATGATGATTTTACGGAGGCCCTGTATTGTAAGGAATGGTTTTATGTGTTTTCGGGCTACGGTCTTTATAAAAAGATCAAACCGTTGATAGGACAGAACGATGCGTCTTTTTACGGAGGAAAAAAGCCGCCTTTGGCTCTTATGGCAGAATGGGGAACCGAAGCCTACATATCCAATGTGCGTTTTGTGTCTATACCTGTACAGTCCATGTCCATTGCAAATGTGTTAAACGGCAGAACGGACAGTAAAGGTTATATCAAGAGTTCCGGTGTAATCCGCTTTACTTTTCCCCGTGCGCGGATTCTTGTTGTGGATGACATCGCGACTAACCTAAAAGTAATTGAGGGACTTCTTGCTCCTTACCGGGCGGCAGTAGATACATGTCTTAACGGTTTAAAAGCAATAGAATTGGTAAAACAAGCTGCCTCGGAGAAGCGCGAATATGACATTGTATTCATGGATCACATGATGCCGGAAATGGACGGGATTGAAACAACGGCTATTATCCGCGCATTGGAGAGCGGACGTTTCCGTACTACGCCAATAATTGCGTTGACGGCAAATGCTGTTGTGGGAATGCGCGAAATGTTTATTGAAAACAGTTTCAATGATTTTCTTTCAAAACCTATAGATATTTCCAAACTGGATGAAATACTGGACCGCTGGATACCGAAAGAGAAAAGAGATGCCCAGAAAAGCGCCGCGTTAAGAAGTGTGAATTGGAATGGGCAGCACGGCGAGAGCCCCAATAATTGCTACAGTAACAATAAAGGCAAGGCTGCTTTAGCAGCTCAGGCTGGCATAGGGACGATTCCTTCCATTCCCGGTGTTGATACGGCAAAGGGTATTACCATGACAGGCGGAACTGTAACCAATTATGTAAAAGTGTTATCTCTTTTCTGTAAAGATGTTGAAGAACGGCTGCCTCTGCTGCAAAAACTGCCTTCGGCAGATACCATGCCTGTGTTTATTACGAATGTTCACGCACTGAAAAGCGCATTGGCTTCTATTGGGGTGCAGGAAATATCGAATATGGCCGCTGAGCTTGAAACCGCAGGTAAAGAAGCAGACATGGCTTTTATCCGCGAACACCTGCCTGAATTTGCACAGCAGCTTACGGCTCTTATAAATAATATTCGGGACGCATTGGAAAAAGGTAAGACTGAGTATCAGGATGTTCTCCCAAACAGCAGCGCTGCTTCCTCGCTTTCCATGTTCCAATCCAAACTATTTAATGAACTTACCGAAGCTTTAAAATCACAAAAAGTCTCTGAAATAAAACGTATATTGAGTATACTGGATCAGCAAGTGAATGATTCAAAGTATAAAAAAATTTTGGAACAAATTTCAGATCAAGTATTAATGACGGAATTTGACGGCGCTCTGAAAATAATTGATGAGGTGCTGCGAATATGATAATAAACCTTGTCAAATCATTAAGAAAATACGTTAATAAAACATTCCTTGTTTTTTCCGGCATACTTTTCCTGGTTATTGCTTTATCAACTATTACTGTATTTATTATTTCCGCAAATAAAACCAACCGTTTTTTTATTAAGCAGCAGCTCTCAATAGCGTCTGAAACAATGCGGCTGCGTTTGGCAAGAACGGTAAACAGTGAACTTGCGCTTGTACTAAAAATGGCGGATACTCCGGTTATTAAACAATACTTTATGAATCCTTCTGATCCGGCTCTCAAAGCTCTGGCTGACACCGAATTTACTCTTTATAAGGAACATTTTGATAATAAAATGGTTTTTTGGATCAATGATATAGATAAAATTTTTTATTCAACGGGAAATGATCCTTACGTTGTAAATCCTGATGATCCTGAGTCCTATTGGTACAATTTAACGCTGTACGAAACAGAAAAATTTAACTTTAACATTAACTATAATCCTGATTTGGATCAAATTAATCTTTGGGTTAATGTTCCGGTATTTACCGCAGATACGGACAAAAAACCTATAGGAATGCTTGGCACAGGAATAGACCTTACCGGTTTTTCAGATTTTGTGGCAACCAGCTATCAGGAAATTGACAACAAAATTACTCCGTATATGTTCAATAAATACAATGAAATTACCGTAGCGGTGGATTATAGTCTTGTTGAAAAAAAAGTTCGTCTTGATGAACTGCTCGGCGAAACCGGGAAAAAATTGATCAAAGCAGCACATAATATTTCTGAGATAGATGACCCTTATTTTGATTATGATAAAAAAATATATCTGATAAACTCCATCCCGAGTATGGAATGGTATCTTGTCGTGAGTTATCCGATGTCAGGATTTCTTGCGGTGAATCAGGCCATGAATACCGTATTCTTCAGTATGCTGTTTCTTATTTTATTCCTGTTAATTGTCATTAATGTTTTCATTGCCCGTTTGGAAAACGCAATGGCGGAACATAATTTGCAATTGCGTGAAGCGAACCGCAAAGCGGAGTTCGCTTCGCAGGCCAAAAGTGATTTTCTCGCAAAGATGAGTCACGAAATCCGCACCCCCATGAACGCCATTACCGGCATGGCGGAGTTGTTGCTGCGCGGAGAACTCTCCGGCGAAGCCCTTGGTTATGTGCAGGACATTAAACAAGCGGGAAATAATCTTGTCTCAATAATTAACGATATTCTTGATTTCTCAAAAATCGAAGCGGGTAAACTGGAAATCATCCCCGTCAACTATATGCTTTCATCCCTGATCAATGACACAATCAACATTATCCGTACGCGCCTTATGGAAAAACCTCTGCGGTTCTTTACCAATATAGACGGTAAAATTCCCAACAGCCTTATCGGAGATGAAGTACGGCTGCGTCAGATTTTTCTTAACCTCCTGTCCAATGCGGTAAAATATTCAGAAAGAGGCCATGTCGGTTTGATTGTTAGCGCTGACAAGCGGGACGATAAACAAGTCTGGCTTAAGATAATTGTGTCCGACACCGGAAAAGGAATAAAACCTGAAGATCAGGCAAAGCTTTTTAGCGAGTTCGTTAAGGTGGATATAAAGAAAAACCAAAATGTTGAAGGAACAGGACTTGGGCTTGCCATTACCAAGCGGCTCTGTGTCGCTATGGGCGGAAATATAAGCATGGAAAGCGAATACGGCAAGGGCAGTGTATTCACTGCAGTTATCCCCCAAGGTATTGAAAAAGAAGCGCCCTTCGCTGTTGTAGAGGAAGCAGAGAAAAAGAAAATACTGGTTTATGAAGGCCGGGTTGTCTATGCAAAATCGGTGTGCTGGACGCTGGAAAATATGGGCGTTCCCTATACTATGGTGACAAACCAGGATGATTTTGCCGCAGCTCTTTACCGTGAAGATTGGTTCTATGTATTTTCAGGCTACGGCCTTTATGAAAAGATTGAGCCGGTGATGGGACAGAGCAACGCGTCTTTTTTCGGAGGAAGGAAGCCGCCCCTTGCTCTTATGATAGAATGGGGAACCGAAACCCGTATACCCGGCGTACGTTTTGTGTCCATACCGATACAGTCTCTGTCGATTGCCAATATACTAAACGGCAAGGAAGACAACAAGGGTTATATCAAGAGTTCAGGCGTAATTCGCTTTACTTTCCCGCGCGCGCGGATTCTTGTAGTGGATGATATTGCGACTAACCTCAAAGTAGTTGAGGGCCTTATTGCACCTTACCGCATAGCGGTGGACACATGCCTCAACGGTTTGAAAGCTATAGAACTTGTAAAACAGGCCGCTTCGGAGAAGCGCGAATACGACATTGTGTTCATGGATCACATGATGCCGGAAATGGACGGAATTGAAACTGTGAAAATTATCCGAACATGGGAAAAAGAACATGCGCAAGATAAAAACAAAGCAAGTTTTACCGCAGATGTAACTCAAAACGATGACAAATCTTTACATAAACAAATTCCAATAATTGCGCTAACCGCCAATGCTGTTGTAGGAATGCGGGAAATGTTTATTGAAAACGGTTTTAATGATTTTCTTTCCAAACCCATAGATATTTCCAAACTGGATGAAATGCTTGACCGCTGGATACCGAAAGAGAAGAGGGACACCCAAAGCGCTGTGTTAAGCGGCGTAAAAGAACAGGGCGGGTTCGCTTCAACAGACCTGGCAGGCATAGAAACAATACCTTACATCCCCGGCGTTGATACGGCAAAAGGCATAGCCATGACAGGCGGAACTGAAATCACCTATTTAAAAGTGTTATCCATGTTCTGCATTGATGTTGAAGAACGGCTGTTGCTTCTGCGAAAGCGGCCTTCGGCGGATACCCTGCCAGCGTTAATTACCAATGTCCATGCCCTTAAAAGCGCATCCGCTTCCATAGGCGCGCAGGGAATATCGTCACTGGCGGCGGGACTTGAAGCTGTGGGTAAGGCGGGAGATGTAGCCTTTATCCGCGAAAACCTGCCCGACTTTGTACACAAGCTTGAAGAATTGGTTAAAAATATTCAGGATGCAATGGAATCGGCTAAACCTGAATATCAGAAGGTTCCTCAAGGCGGAAACGCCGTCCCCGCGCTTTCCATTACTCATTCCCAATTATTTAACGAACTTATTGACGCGTTGAAATCCCAAAAAATATCTGAAATTAAACGTATATTGAATATGCTGGACGGGCAGGCGCTAGATTCAAAACATAAGGAGATTCTCGAACGAATTTCCGATCAGGTGTTTATGACAGAATTTGAAAACGCCGTAAAAATAACCGAAGAATTTGTTAACGCTGAAAATTAAGGAGCGAATATGGAAAGTGAGAAGAAACTGATCATACTTGTTGACGATAACATTACCAATCTTAAAATCGGCAATAATTTTTTGGAAGAAAAATATACTGTCGCTACCGCTCCTTCAGCCGCGAAAATGTTCAGCCTTTTGGAAAACAATACTCCCGCAATAATACTTCTGGACATTGATATGCCGGTAATGAACGGCTATGAAGCGATTAAAATACTCAAGTCTAAACCTGAAACAAAGGATATTCCGGTTATCTTTCTTACCGCAAAAAACGAATCCGGTGATGAACTGGAAGGGCTTTCTCTGGGTGCGATTGACTATATCACCAAGCCGTTCAACCCGGCTCTTCTTCTAAAGCGCATTGAAGTACACCTGCTGGTGGAAGGCCAGAGAAAAGAATTGCAGTACTTTAATGAAAATTTGCAAAAGATGGTAGAAGAAAAAATGCAGAGCGTTTTGGATCTGCAAAATGCCCTCTTAAAAACAATGGCGGAATTGGTAGAATGCCGCGATGATATTACAGGCGGTCATATTGAAAGAACCCAGCGGGGAATTAAAATTCTGCTGGAAGAAATTGAAAAGAACGGTGTTTACCGGGAAGAAACAAAAGGCTGGAATGTAGACCTTCTGCTTCAGTCCAGTCAGCTTCATGATGTAGGCAAAATATCCATTGATGACGTTATTCTAAAGAAGCCGGGAAGGCTCACTG
>Ga0268262_10004461_pt1 | contig 14466 bp, 9 predicted proteins | sample TergutNc150P3_FD_190354 | JGI IMG/M metagenome (GOLD analysis project Ga0268262, IMG submission 190354) | Nasutitermes corniger P3 segment gut microbial community from laboratory colony in Florida, USA - Nc150 P3 (SPAdes) (version 2) | ecosystem: Host-associated > Arthropoda: Insects > Digestive... | reverse complement strand
TTCCATTTGGCAGAACTTTTCATCATAGGATTCTGTATCTATTTTCTCAAAGTACATATCACTGATCCTGGAAAAATTCCGGCCATATTCGCAATCAAAGAAATTTTCAATGGCAGAGTACATACTTTTTGCTCTGTTTCGGTTTATCTCGAAATAATGATGCTGTCCTATGTAACAAAACTTGGCGCATAACGAAGGTTTAAATGTATAACTGTCAAATCCTTGCGGAATATTTTTCAATGTCTTTACTTGAATTGAAGGTAAATACCAATTATAGTCAACGTCTATGCCGCCCGTTGTGGTTAATCCGATGTAAACATTTGGTTCCGTTGTATTTGCTATTTTGCCGCGTTCATTTTCCCAAAAACGTTTTCCTGCTTTTGGAGCCATGTTAATTGAATCGCTGTAGGGTATTTTGTGTTTTTTGCCTATTACGTGAAATTGCGGAACCATAACTATTTCCGGTTTAAGCATTATGCCATGTTCGAATAATTTTGCGCCAAGCAGATTAAGGGGAGGCGTTACAGTTACTATCCGGCCGGTTTTACGGACACTACCAGGAGTAACGCCAAATTCCTGCTTAAAAGATCTTAAATATGACTGCTCGTATTCAAAACCATATTCCAGGGCAATATCTATCAATTTTAAATTTGTACTGATTACGCTCTCGAGGCTTGCCGCCAGTTTGCGTGAGCGTATATAAGCCCCAAGGGACTGTTTGAACGCGAATTTAAACAATCTTTGTAAGTGGACTGATGAAATTCCTGCTTTTTCCGCCAGAAAATCGGCATTTATATCTTCTTTTATCCTCTTTTCTATTAAATTTAGTACGCTTTCGAGTAAATCACCTGGTTTTTGCATTATAATCCCTCATAAACGGAACAACCGGCAAACCTTCGCCATTGTACAATTGCCGATCTTTTGGGTTGTTTGCCCAAGCGTATAATATTCTTTCGGGCTTTTTGTTTTTTATTGAAGAAATATCCACCGATAAACTATCTGGTCTCTCTATTTCTGCGGGCAATCGAAAGAACTTCCCGTCCACAACTACGCTTACATAAGGCGTTTCCCTTGCGACAAGGCCGCTGCCGCAGTTGTCAAAAGTTAAGAACAGCTTGCTTTCATGTAACTGAACATCACGGCACATGGGGCTGCCGGGGGCGTTTTCGTTTTTGAACACCACCCGTTCCGCCGCAAGGAACAGACGGTATCCCACTTCCTTTTTGTTTAGGGGATGCAGATCATTCCACTCACCCAGATCAAGAGCGGCGGCCATGCCGGTAGCGGGGAGAGAAAGAGCTGCGCTTTGGGCTTCCCTGATAATTGCCCAGGACGAGGCCTCGTCATTTTCGGCGGGGCTGCCAAAAATGGGGAGTTGTACAAACAGGAAGGGAAGATTGTCTTGACCGTATTTATTTCGCCAGTCCTGTATCATGGCTTTAAAAAGTGCGGCGTATTCATTGGGGCTCCCGTCGTTTGACTCGCCCTGATACCAGATAACGCCCCGGAGCGGGAACTTCAGTATTGGGGCAATCGTTGCGTTGAAGGGCCCCATTGGCTGCCTTTGAAAAAAGAAAGCCTCAGGACGGGGAGGGGCCTTTGCGCCGATCCGGTATTTCCAAGTTCCCGCCAGTTCCACACAACCCTGTTCGGAAAAAACGCGGAACGGCTTTTCCCTGGTAATTCCTCCCTGGCCATTAACGCAACTGACCCTGATAGCAATGCGGTTTTTCCCTTCGTGAAGCAATCCTACCGGTATTCTGTACTTCCGTGGCGGATAACGGTAACCGGTGTTTCCCACTTCGACGCCGTTGATGTACACCGTGTCCGCGTCAACTATCGTGCCCAGCCAGACCCTGGCTTCATACGCGGCAAAATCCGCCTTTGCATCGAATTCCCGGCACAGCCAGACAACGCCGCAGAAGTTCGCAAAATCGCCGGGCATGGTTATGTCGTCCCAGCCGGATAGATCGGTATCGGGGCTTTGCCAATTCCTTTTTAAGCCTTCATCTTCTCGGATCAGATGACCTTCCCATTCCTGTATTGCGGCTTCATTTTTTGTCGCGATTTTCTTGCACACAGCCGGATCGGCATAACGCTCGCCCTGGGCGATTTTTTCGGGAAAAGCGGCCAGCGCCTCACGGCTCATCCATGCCTCGATTGGCGTTCCGCCCCACGCGGTGCAAATAAGGCCGATGGGAAGGCGGTACTTTTCGTACAGGTTTTTGGCGAAAAACCAGGCTGTCCCCGAAAATTCATGGAGGGTTTCAGCGGTCGCGACATTCCAGCCGCCGCCGCTTAGTTCTTCGCGAGGGCCGGAAAAATCCCATTCCTGCGGCGCTTTGAACTGCCTTATCGGAGGAAAAGCGTCTACTGTCCATTCCTCCGGATAATCGTCCTTTAGTCGCTGCATGGGCAGTTCCATATTGGACTGTCCGGCGCAGAGCCACACATCGCCTGAATAAATATCCTTTATGCAAATTCTGCTTCCCGCTGATTCTATATCCATTGTAAAAGGGCCGCCTGCCTGAACGGGATCGAGAAGCATCTGCCATTTGCCGGCAGCATCCACTTGCGCCTGATAGATTTTACCAAGAAAAGTGACAGACACCGGAGAAGAGGAATAACCACGGATAGGGAAAGCGACTCCGTGCTGTAAAACCATTCCGTCGCTTAGTATTGGTGGGAGAAGTAAATTCTTCATTATTAATTGAGATCTTATCATTGTTATAAAAACATGAGAATATCCAACTATGCTGAATGAATACGACTGCTGGATGCAGAAAAGAACAATCGCGCCGCCTGAGCTTGCGCTGGATACGGTGTTCGCCGAAAAGGGCGGCGAAGTTGCCGCGCAGGCGGTTGAGGAATTCCGGCTGGGCGTTAAACGGCTTTTGGGTTTTTCTCCCGCCGTTTATTTTTCGGAAAACATGGAGCGCTTAGATCGTCGCGGCGTGTTCCTTGGAAAGATTTTTCAGCTTTCAGCCCCGGAGCTAAAGGCCGGCGGTTTTACGATAAAGGTTACCGATAAACAGATTGTCATTGCCGGGCATGACGAGACTGGCCTCTTGTACGGGGTGTTTCGCTTTCTCGCGCTATTAGCGCTGGGGGAAATAAAGAGCGGTTTCGAGATGAACGACGCGCCTGTCAGTCCCCTGCGGATGATCAACCATTGGGACAATATGGATGGCACGGTTGAACGGGGCTATGCGGGGCCTTCCCTTTTTTTTCGCAATGGACGCTTTGACTATGAAAAGCAGCGTATTAATGACTACGCCCGCCTGCTTGCCTCGATTGGCATTAACCGCATCTCAATTAATAACGTCAATGTCCGCGGCAACGCGAAACTCCTTATCACCCATGAGTACCTCGAGGATGTTGCCGCGCTGGCGGCGATTTTCCGCCCCTTCGGTATCAGGCTGCTGCTTAGCATCAACTTCGGCGCGCCCTGGTCGCTGGGGAAAATCCCCACCGCCGATCCGCTTGATCCTGCCGTGGCCGCGTGGTGGAAAGAGCGGGCGGCGCTTATCTACCGCTATATCCCCTATTTGGCGGGCTTCCTTGTAAAGGCGGATTCCGAAGGCGAGCCTGGCCCATTCCAGTACAACCGTACCCACGCCGACGGCGCGAATATGCTGGCAAAAGCGGTAAGGCCGCACGGCGGTGAAATCATCTGGCGCTGTTTTGTGTACAACTCTCAACAGGATTGGCGCGATCAGAGCGTTGACCGCGCACGAGCCGCATACGATCACTTTATGCCCCTGGATGGAGCGTTTGACGACAATGTGATTCTGCAAATAAAATTCGGCCCCTACGATTTTCAGGTACGCGAGCCTGTTACACCGCTCTTTGGCGCGCTGAAAAAAACCCGCCATGTTATGGAACACCAGATCACCCAGGAGTACACCGGCCACCAGATAGACCTGTGTTATCTGCCATGGATCTGGGAAGACGTTATGCGCTTTGACACCGCGGGCGAACCGCGGGGCCGCATTAAAGATCTTGTCGGCGCGTACTCCGCCGGACATTCGTGCATAGAGGGCTTTGCGGCTGTGGTGAATACCGGAAGGGATCGTAACTGGACAGGACACACGCTGGCACAGGCGAACCTTTACGGTTACGGGCGAATCATCTGGAACCCCTCACTTTCCGCGCGGGAAATTGCCCGCGAGTGGAGCGTCCTTTCTTTTGGATCGGGCCGCGTCGCGGAAACCGTAACGGAGCTGCTGCTTAAGTCTTATCCCGCCTACGAAAAGTACAACGCCCCGTTCGGCGTGTGTTTCATGGTAACGCCCGGACTGCACTACGGCCCGAACATCGAAGGCTACGAGTTCAGCCGCTGGGGAACGTATCACCGCGCCGACGCCCGCGCAATCGGCATAGACCGCACGCCTGCGGGAACAGGCTACACCACACAGTACCAGGCAAAAAACGCTGTCATGTTTGCCAACCCGGCAGCCTGCCCTGAAAACCTTATCCTGTTTTTCCACCGCCTTGCCTACGACTACAAGATGAAAAACGGCGAGACCCTTTTGCAGAATATCTACGACACCCATTTTGAGGGCTACGAGGAGGTCACAGCCATGCTTGAACAGTGGAAAGGTTTGAAAGATTCGCTTGAAGAGGAAGTGTACCAGTCGGTGCTTTCCCGCTTTGAACGCCAGCTTGCCAACGCGCGTGAGTGGCGGGATCAGATCAACACGTACTTTTGGCGCAAGACCGGCATAGCGGATAAACGCGGACGAAAGATTTACGACTGAAATGCGTTAGGGCCAGATGGTTCCCGCGATAGCGGCTCTTTCGTCTATGATCGCCTGACCGCCCGATCGCATCCAGTCCGCAAACAGGGTATCCCAGGTGCGATCAAAGTCCGCCGGCTGCGCGGTAATTGACTGGGCCAGAAGGACATCGCCTTTGGCAAGCAGAGTAGTGCCGTATATACCGCCCTGGAAAGTGGGGGCATTTACCACAACGGGAGTGAACGCGTTGGCGGTGGCTAAATGATAGGCATTTACAATAACATCAGGCGGGATTCCCGGGTAACTAAAAGCCAAAACCCGGGCGTTCAGCTCGGGGCTGCCCATCTCCACGCCGTTCATTGGCATGGTAAAATCAATATTCTGACTGGAGTTCTGGAACCAGGGATCATTGGCCGGACGGGCGATGATTGACGGTACGCCGTTCACTATGTTGTGATTAACGCCTTCTTTTCCAACCTGGAGGAAATGGTAATTTTCCCTGATGCAGAGCCAGTTAAGGTACCTCAAGACCGCTTCAGGATTTTTGGAGTTGGATGGCACAAAAATACGAAGGCCTTGCTTGTCCATCAAATCTTTGTGGGCAATACCATCGGAGCTTTGAAAGCAGTCAACAGGAACAAAATCGGCGCCAGGTACATTCCTGCGAAGATCATCCAGGATCTTGTAATCTGTCCTGTAAGGGTAGTCCCAATTTCCGCCGAAAGCGCCGACCCTGCCGGTTTTTAGCAGATTAGCAAAATCAGAAGTGGTTCTTTTCATTTGGGCAAAACCGCGGTAAATAAGGCCCTCGTTGTACCACTGGTTGATCAGACGCACGCCTTCTTTGTAGCCGGGGAACGCGAAGTAACGCTCCGCGGCGATGTAAACATAACGATCCCTGTCGCTCATATTGGGATCAACAAATGATCGGATTATATTCGAGAGGCCCCATCTGGTATCATCATCCTGACCATAGGGGATCACGTTGTCCTTGCCCACATTGCCGGGATCCTTGTCGCGAAAAGCTATCAAAGTATTGTAAAACTCCTGGGTGGTTTTGGGCAGGGGAAGTCCGAGCTTATCGAGCCAGTCTTTACGGATGAAGGTATTCCTCTGTGCCAGGGCTACGCGGTAACTGGGAATACTGTACATCTTTCCGTCAGGCATGATGTCGCGGTAAATAAAATCCATGCCGCTAATCGCGGGGTCTTCGCCAAGAAGGTTTTTCATATCCGGCAGAAACCTGTCAACAAAGGGCGCGAGATTCAGAATACCGCCGGAATCCCTGTATTGCGCAATCATATCCTGATTATAGGTATAGCAAAGATCCGGCGCGCTTCCGGCAGCCATCAGGTTAACAATTTCAGTTTCCTCCGCAAAACGCCCAACCAGAAAAAAGTTTATATCTATGTTTAGGTCTTTCAGAACTTTTTCCCTGATCCATTGCGTCCACGCGTTGTTGTCTGCCTGAGTCCTTCCGCCGTCAGTACCTCGGTTAAATAATTCCACGGTGATTTTCACCGGAGCCCCGCTTGATGTATCGCTGTCCCTTTCCCATCCGCCGGTGGCAAACACCAGCGTCGCGGTCATAAATAAGATAATCAGCGTCGCCATAATTTTTTTCATTCAAAGCCTCCAAAAAGCTATTTAATGGCCATGCGACGCATAACCTTAATCGCAGCATCATTTACATTCCCAGCAGAGCCTGAGCGTTGGTCGCGTAATATATATCGTCCTTATTTGATATAAGTTTACAAAAATCGTCAATAATCTGCCAGTTGTTATCTGTGTCAAATTCATAACTGTGCCCCCAAAGGTAAAAAACCTGAGGGCTTTCCGGTTTTAGCTTTATAAAGGTTTCGGCCAGTTCCATTAAACAGGCATCCGTATGTATTGCCGTGGGCTGATAAGCGAGCAGGTCTTTGGGAATATCGAAAGAAAAGGTGCTTTGCACGCCCCGCGCGTAAAGAAGGCCGCAGCGCCCGACGATTTTTTTTACTTCATCGTTAAAAGTCCCGTAGGGATAAGCCATCCCGTACATTTTTGTGCCAAAGATCCTTTCCAGATTAATCTTGTCCTGCTCCAGCTCGTTAATGACGGTTTCTTCATTCAATTTTTCAAGATAGGGATGGGTAAGGCTGTGTACCGCTATTTCATGCCCACTGTACAATTCGGGAAGGGATTTCACGTTCATGCGCCGTATGGTTATGCCGTTTCTTTCCCAATAGCTTGAGCCGGATTGAATTCCGCTGTTAAGGTTAAATGTCGCCTTAATACCGGAACGGTTTAAAATTTCGACAAGCTTCCGATCCTGCTCCACACCGTCGTCATAACTCAGAGTAAGGGCTTTCATTTTTCCCTGTGGGAACATTTTTTACCTCCTTTCCTATCCAACAGTAAACCTTATGGTTCCTGTTTTTAAACCTTCAGCGTAAGCGGAAAAAACCAGTTCACCCGCCGAGTCGCCGGCCTTGATTATTGCCAATGCCCGGCCAAGGGAAATATAGACCCTTGGAAGATCAAAGCCCAAGAAATTATTAAGATTGGGAGAAGACGCTCCCATTATCTCGCCGTCCCCTTCAAGCGAAAAACCCAGAAGCAAATTTTCAGCCGGATAAAGTATACCGGCTTCGTCTGTGACGCTTATTTCAATATGGGCCAGAGAACCTGGCTCCAGCGCGGTCTTATCCGCTTTCAGGCTGATAACAGCGGGAGGGCCAGCGGTTTTGATTTCCTGCACAACAATCTCTTTTCCGTTACGAAAACCAATCAGCATTAATTCTCCCGGCGTGTAATCAAAGGGCCAATCAATTATATTGTTTTCAAAATCCTTGAGCTTTCTGCGGCCTACTTTTTTACCGTTAATCCAGAGTTCGACTTCTTCGCAGTTAGTGTACACGGCGGCGTTAACGACGCGGCGCTGGAGGCTGTCCAGATTTAGATGAGAAGCGGTATAGGGGAAATTCCAACGGCCGCGGGCGTAGTTGTTGGGTAATGCATTGTCGTAAAAACATATATGCGCCACAGGCTCTTCCGACCAGTAGCTCTTGCGGAGCCAGGATTGGTCTTTATAAAAACCGCAGATGTCCAGGCTCGAACCTGCCCACCCTTTAGAGGGCCAGTTGGCTTCGCCAAGATAGTCAATACCTGTCCATATAAACTGGCCCAGCACATTGTCGTCTTCCAACACATAACGCCATGGGTTTTTCCTGTCATAGTCCTCGTAGGAATGAAGCGTTGCCGAATAATACTCGTAACATTCCGTGCCAATAATCGGCTTGTCGATTGCCGCGGTATAGTAAGGATACCAGGGCTCGTGATAATTAAGGCCAAGCACGTCAACAAATTCCGCTATACGCGCGGTGATTTCAACGTGTTTTTCAGGAGGCGCTCCGACTAAATCCCTTGGTTTATGCTCTGTAACATGGGGCGACAAAGCCACCGTAACAGGGCGATCGTCCAGAGTCCTGACAAAATCGCAGAGCGTTTTTCCGGTCGCGATCATATCGGGCGTTCCCTGGCCTTCCACCTCGTTGCCGACGCTCCAGCAAAAGACAGAAGGATGGTTCCTGTCCCTCAGAATAAAATCGGTCAAATCCTGCCGCCAGTTCGTGTCAAATATCTCCCCGTAGGACAGGGATTTCCATTTGTCAAAACACTCGTCAATTACATAGAAACCCAGCTCGTCGCAAAGATCCAGGAATTCTTCCGCCTGCGGGTTATGGCTGGTTCTTATGGCGTTGCAGCCAAGCCCTTTCAGAATAAGGAGCCGTCTGCGCCATGCTTCGCTGTAAAAAGCCGCGCCTAAAATACCGCAGTCGTGGTGAAGGCAGACGCCCTTTAATTTGATGCTCTCGCCGTTAACGAAAAGGCCTTTTTTCGCAATCATCTTTATATTGCGAATTCCAAAGCTTAGTTCCCTGGCTCCGGCATCATCCTTGCCAATGGACGCGCTAATCTTGTAAAGTTCCGGATTCCTGTCGCTCCAGAGTTGGGGGTTTTTGATTTGGAAGCTGTGTTCCACAAGGGTTTTGGATTCGGGTGAATATTTGAAAGGTATTTCCGCTACCGTAACATCACGGCCTTGGGAATCTGTTACTGCAAGGCGCAGGAAAGAATCTCCGCCTTCAGGCGCGGTGTTGGCTATTTCCGCGGTAACTTTCACGATGGCCTTGTCTTCAGCTTCTCCTTCGCTTTGAATGTCGGCCTTTACCCCAAAGCCCCAGGTGGTGAAGTGAAGCTTTGGCGTTACTCTAAGGTACACGTTCCGGAAAAGCCCGGCTCCCGAGTACCAGCGGTCAGGCGTTGAGGAGCCATGATCCAGCTTTATGGCAAGGAGGTTTTTTCCGGGCCTGACCAAAGAAGTTAAGCAAAGCTCAAAGCTGGTATAACCGTAAGCGTGGGAACCGGCTTTTTTGCCATTCACATAAACAGTAGCGTTCCTGTAAGCGCATCCAAAATAAAGAAAAATTTCTTTATCTGTTATTTCTTCCAGAATGAATTCTTTCCTGTACCATCCTGTGGTCTTCCAGACGAAATAACCCTGCATTACTTCGCTTGTCCAGCCTGTTCCTTCGCCCTTGTTAAAAGGCTGGTGGATAACCCAGTCATGCGGCAGATCAACGCGTTTCCAGGTATGGTCGCAGTAGTCCTCTTTTTCGGCTCCTTTTGGATCGCCTGAGAGAAATTTCCATTCCCGGTTTATCAGCCGGGCGTATTCGTCTTTCATGGGATGTTCCTTATAAGAAAATTATGGCCTATTTTAAACCAGGGAGAGGTATTTAAAATAGATCCGCGTTGCTTTATAACTGTCTCCCGTCTCCTTGAATTCCTGCTGCAAATTCCCTATGCTTTCCATAGGACTTCGGGCCATGGGCGCAAACACCAAATACAAAGACAGCGTTTTCCACTTGCTCTTTAACGACCCGGATTTGCTGAGGGAGCTTTACTGCGCCCTGGAAGGCATTGACCTGCCTTCCGACATACCGGTTACCGTCAATACCCTGGAAGGCGCGCTTTTCAAGGACAGGGCAAACGACATCTCTTTTGAAATCGGCGGGAAACTGGTAGTCCTAATTGAGCACCAATCGACGATCAACCCGAACATGGCCCTCCGGCTGTTGGTATACATTGCCAGGGTGTACGAAAAGATCATCGACGATAAGAAAATCTACACGTCAAAACCCATCCCCGTCCCTCGGCCGGAATTTTTTGTGCTATACAACGGCGTTTCGGCATACCCCGACGAAGATGTGCTTAAGCTTTCCGATCTTTTCGAATCGACGGCCTCCTTGGGCATACCGGATACGGCAAGCCCTTCCCTTGAGGTTGTTGCGAGGGTAATAAACATCAACCATGGAAGGAACGAGGGCATAGTCAGGAAATGCAAAACGCTGCGCGGGTATTGCGCGTTCATTGGGAAGGTCAGGGAATATGAAAAGGAAGGCCATAGCCTGGCGGAAGCCATAAAGAAGGCGGTAGGGTACTGCCGGGATCACGATATACTGAAGGAATTTCTGGAAAAAAACGCTTCGGAGGTGATGAATATGCTGTTTAACGAATGGAACTGGGATGACGCTATGGAAGTACGGTTTGAAGAGGGCAGGGAAGAGGGCAGGGAAGAAGGCAGGGAAGAAGGCAGGGAAGAGATAGCCCGGAATGCGCTGGCGGAAGGCGCTTCCATAGAATTTGTCCAGAAAATTACCGGCTTTGATATTGAGACCATAAAAAACCTTGGGCATTGCAGCAACTAAAAATTTTCTTTGGAACGGACCCCGTTTTTTTTACGCAAAAAAAGCCTGGCCACTTACAAGCGGTCAGGCTTCTTGTAAAACGTGTTTACTGCGCTTATCTCCAGTTAGGGTTGTTTCTTGCCAGAGCAGTCTTCTCGTCAATAATTTCCTGACCGCCTGAAGCAAGCCAGTCTCTGTAACCTGTGTCCCAGACACGGTCAAAGTTCGCCGTGGGAGCTGTAACAGCCTGGGTAATCAAGGCGTCGGCTTTATCCCTCAAGGTCGGGCCATAAACTCCAACTTTTGTCTCAGGCGCCACATATACCGTAAAGACCTTTCCGTTGGCGGTGGAAGTGGCCAAAGCGTTAACAATAAGATCCGGCGGCGTACTACCGTAACCTAAAGCGAGGACCCTGGAATTCTTATCATTATCGAGCAATTCAACGCCATTCACCGGCATTGTAAGGTCAATGTTGTTGCCGGAATTCATGATCCATGGGCCTGTCGCGCTAATGGTTCGTGGAACGCCGTTTACAATTTCATGCGTAACGCCCGCGTTTCCAATCTGTAAAAAGTTGAAATTTTCAAACTTGGCAAGCCAGTTAAGATACTGAAGAGCCGCTTCAGGATTCTTGGAGGAAGCGGGTACAAAAACCCGGCGGTCAGGCTTGTCAGACATAAATTTATGGTTAATCCCGTCGGAACTCTGTATGCAGTCAATAGCCACAAATTGCGCACCCGGTACATTCTTGGCCAATTCTTCCTGAATCTTATAATCGGTTCTGTAGGGAAGATCCCAGTTGCCGGCAAAAGCGCCTACCCTGCCTGTCTTTAGGAGGCTATAGTAATCTTCCACACGTCCGGATGTAAGCAGGGGGAAATCACGGTAAATAAGGCCTTCGTTGTACCACTGGTTGATCAGCCGCAAGCCTTCCTTGTAACCGGGCATGCTGATGGGCCGATCTGTGATATTGTATATCCATTCGTCCCTGGGGCTGATTTTGGGATCAAAGTAAGCGTATACTATGGGCGAGAAACCCCAGCGGGCGTCGTAGTCCTGACCAAACGGAATTACGTTATTCGCCCCTACCCCGCCCGGATCTCTGTTTTTGAACGCCAGCAGCGCGTCGTGGAATTGCTGGGTTGTCCTTGGTATTGCCATCCCTAATTTATCAAGCCAGTCTTTGCGGATAAAAATGTTCTTTTGCGCAAGGCGCACATCGATAACGTAGGTAGCTAATGAGTAAATTTTGTTTGCCGCGACAGCGTTCCTGTCACGGTAAATAAAGTCCTGGCCTATAAGCGCGGGATCCTTTCCCAGCAGTTTCTTAAAATCAGGCAGAAGTCTGTCAATATACGGCGTCAATTCCAGGATGCCGCCCTGTTGCGCGAAAGTGCTTATCGCGTCCGTAGCATAGGTGATGCACAGATCCGGAGCGCTGCCCGAAGCCAACAGGTTCACGATGTCTGTAGTCTCCTGCCAGCGTCCAACCGGGAAAAAGGTAACGTCAATGTTGAGATCTTTGAGTACCTTGTCGTGAATCCATCTGGTGTACTCGTTATCGTTCGCGAGGGTTCTTCCGCCGTCGGAACCGCGGTCAAAAACTTCCACGACAATTTTCGCCGGAGCCCCGCTAGTAGTTGGACCGGATGACTGGCTTCTACCGGCGGCAAATACCAGTGAGGCTGTCATCAATAAGATGACCAGCAACGCCATAATTCTTTTCATACAAAACCTCCAAAAAATTATTTATAAGCTATGCAATGCATAGCAGCCATGCGACGCATAGCCTAAAACCCAAACAAATATTCCTGCTATTCTACTCTTTTATTGCTCCCATAGTAACGCCCTTGATGAAGTAACGCTGTAGCCAGGGATATACCACCAGAATAGGTATGGTGGCAAACATTATCGCCGCGGCCTTGATTGAGTCCGACGCGCGCGGAACCGTCCCGGCTACCATTTCCTGGGTGGCAATTTCGATAGACGCCATATTGTTCATGAGCTGGTAGAGTTTGAGCTGGATGGGAACCCATTGAGGCGCTGCGTTGATGTACAACAGGGCGTCCGAGAACCCGTTCCAGCGGCCTACCGCGTAAAACAGGGCAAGGGTGGCAAGAACCGGCGTGGACAGGGGAAGGTAGATCCGTATCAATACAGATATTGGGTTTGCCCCGTCTATTTCCGCGGATTCCCGCAGACTGTCGGGAATACTATAAAAGAAACTCCGCAGAATTATCATGTTAAACACCGAAAGGCAGTTCGGGATAATCAGAACCAAGGGATTGTTGAGAAGCCCCAGGTTCTTCATCAATATATAGTTCGGTATGGTACCGGCGTTGAAGTACATCGTGAAAATTATCAGCGTGTTGATAATACCCTTGCCCTTGAGCCAGCCGTAGGTAAGGGGATAAGCGCATAGTATGGTCATGAGTAACGACCAGAGCGTACAAATAACCGTTAGTATCGCCGTCCAGTACATGGAACGTGAAAAGGCGGGATCCGTAAATACGTATTTGTAGGATTGCAAGGTTGCCCCGACACTATAGATACGCGTTGCTTCATCGTAAATAACAGGCCAAAATGTTACTTTACGGTTGATGATGGAGTCGGCGCTGCTTAGGGACTGCGAAAGCAGGTTCAACATGGGCAGCAGGCAAACCAGTATGACAACCACACAGATTAAAACAAAGGCCAAATCGCCGATTATGCTTAACTTAGACTTAACCATACGGTCTCCTTACCAAATGCCCCGTTCGCCGAATTTTTTTGCCAGAGTATTTGCCGCGACAAGAAATGCTACGCAAACCAGGGATTGGAAAACGCCGATAGCCGCGGTAAAGGAAAACTGAAAAGATTTTATCCCGACGCGGTAGACCAGGGTCGAAATGACATCCGCTACTTGCATTACTACGTTGTTCATCATGGTATACGGGCGGTCAAACTCGCTTCCCAATATACGGCCTATATTCATGATCAGTAAAACCACTATGGTCGGACGTATGCCCGGCAGGGTAACATGCCAGAGTTTTCTGAAGCGCCCCGCGCCGTCAACTTCGGCGGCCTCGTACAGCTCAGGATTGATCGCCGTTATTGCCGCAAGGTATATAATGGTACCCCAGCCCATTTCCTTCCATACCCCGAAAAGCACGTAGGTCATTACCCATTTGGCCCTGTCCATGAGGAAATCAATAGGCCCGATCCCGAAGGAATTTACCAGGAATAAATTTACCACGCCGCTGCTTGGCGCGAGAAGCCTGGAGGCGATGCTCGAGATAATAATCCATGACAAAAAGTGGGGGAGGTATATTACAGTCTGGGTAAATTTTTTGAAGGTCCTGAAGACAACTTCGTTCAATATCAGGGCCAGAATAATTGGCGCCGGAAAACCAACCACCAGATCAAGGAAATTGAGCCACAGGGTATTGCGTATGGCGTTCCAGAAGTCCCTGGACGCGAAGGCCCGCTGGAACCACTTAAAGCCCACCCAGGGGGAGCCTTTTGACCACACCCCCTGAAACAAATTGTAGTCCTTGAAGGCAATAACGATGTTGGTCATGGGAATGTAGCGGAAGATGATGAAAAAAGCCATCGGAAGCGCCAACATCGCGTAAAGCATCCATGAGCGCCGCCAGTAATGGCTATGCTCATCAAACCGGCGCTTTGATATATTTATCATGCAGGCTCCTTATTACCAGACAAAAATTGGTTGAATAACTATTAATAGTATTGTAACATCAAAGAACATCATCCGCAAGGAAAAAATAATGATCGCTGTATTAAGCCCTAAAGAAAAAATTGAACGTCTGGAGGCTGTCTGGCATCTTGAGGATACCGGGGAAGTCCCTTTTGTTGTCGACATAGGGCTTTTTCACGGGGCCACAAAGAAATTTTTTGATGATGCCGAAGCGGAAGTTAAGTGGAGCGAAGAACTCCACAAAAGCCGCGAAGGCGTTTATGATTACGGGCTTCCGAGCATCAAGCCAAACCAGGG
>Ga0268262_10004460_pt1 | contig 14466 bp, 12 predicted proteins | sample TergutNc150P3_FD_190354 | JGI IMG/M metagenome (GOLD analysis project Ga0268262, IMG submission 190354) | Nasutitermes corniger P3 segment gut microbial community from laboratory colony in Florida, USA - Nc150 P3 (SPAdes) (version 2) | ecosystem: Host-associated > Arthropoda: Insects >... | reverse complement strand
GGGGGTAAATCCTTTATTATCAGCTATTTATGATCAATTTGATCTAAGCGTCAATTCACAAATAGCCCGGACATCAGTTCACAACAGCCGCGTTGGAATAGCTTCAACGCGGCTGTTTTTTTGTACAATCGCGCAAATGATAAGCGCATTTATTTATAAGGAGTGTTTCATGAACACAAAGAGAGCATTGATGGGCCTGATATTGCCCGCGATCATCGGGGCAAGCGCGGCTTTCGCGCAGCAGCCAACACTGAACAAGCTGAATTTAACCCCGATTAAAGGTGGCACAGAATATCAGGCTTCAGCACTAAATAATATAAGCGGCGCGGTGGTCATTCCCGCTATCCACAACGGCAGGCCCGTGACTGATATCGGTAATTTTCAGGCCGATATCACCAGTGTCATTATTCCTGATGGCGTGCAGATCACTGGTTGGGGCTTCGGTAACTGCAAAAACCTTATCAGTGTTATTTTCCAGGGAAGTAATATTACGGTTAGGAAAGACAGAATCCCTTCGGCGTTCCCCGGCGATTTACTAATCGCATACCAAGCCAACGGCGCGGGAACCTACACGCGACCTGCCGGAGGAAAAAACTGGACAAAGCAAAGGCAGCGTGGCGCTTTGTCTGATGATGTGAGTGAAGCGGCGAGTGCAATAGGCAGAAACCGGAAAGGGGGCGGCGAGCAACCTACGCAAAAATTCTGCCCGACCTGCGGCAAGCCGTTGTAGAAATGATTTACCTTTCTGAGCCACTTGCAAAACGTCAGTTTTGCAAGTCACCGGAGGTGTAGGCTGCGCCCGACCGGAGCAGTCTCTGGCGTGAAACACTGTAAACAAGCAAGTTACGAGATCAAGCCAGAGACAGTGGAAGGTCGGGAGCAGACGTACCGCCAAGTTTTGCAAGAAGCTCTTCTGTGAAGCAAAGATGACGCAGAGGTATAGTCAACGCCCTTCAATAACAGAACAGAGTGCATCGTTGAAGTTAGCGAGATGATTCGCTTCTTGGGCATCTTTCCACAAATCAAGTTTGTTCTGGTTTTTAAGAGCGTTGACTATAACACAGAAAAATGAGAGTGTTGCATTCGCAAGTGGCTTGATATTATAGCAATTTCACTTTTTGTTGTCACATTTTTGGTTGGCTTTCGTATGCGCTTGTAATGAAGCTTTTAATATAGCCACTCGTTGTAAAGTCTTTGACGCTGCTTATGATTTGAACCTCCAAAATGCTGGCGGCATTTGTGGCTGCACCGCAGCCCCAAACGCTCGCCGCATTAAGGAGTCTCCAAAGCCAACGGCGATTTGACTCCATTCTTGGATAACCATGACTTGAATGGCTATAATTGGCTTCATGGTCTGGAGAGAAACATGGATCGTCTGACTGTCTATGGCGGCGCCAGTCTGAATGGCAATATCCCAATATCCGGGGCTAAAAACGCCGCGCTTCCTTGCTTGGCCGCGTCGTTACTCGCCACAGAAAAAGTTGCGCTCACACATTTACCGGCTGTCGCTGATATTCGCACAATGGTAAAGGTTCTACAAGCTCTGGGCTGTGATGTCTCTGTTGATAAATCTGAAGATGGCTTTGAGCTGTCGGCCATTGTCAGGACTGACGGTCTGAAAAACAGCGAATTAAAAGCTCCCTATGATCTGGTAAAAACAATGCGGGCTTCGATACTCGTTCTGGGGCCTCTGCTGGCCAGATTTGGCAGGGCGTCGGTAAGTCTGCCGGGCGGATGCGCCATTGGAGCCAGACCTGTAAATCTGCATCTGGACGCGCTGCAGCGCATGGGGGCGGAAATACGCATTGACGGCGGCTATGTGGAGGCTTCCGTTGCCAATGGCCGCCTTGTAGGAATTGACCACACATTTGACAAAGTGAGCGTGGGCGCTACAGAAAATATTATGATGGCGGCAAGCTTGGCCAAAGGTACCACAGTCTTGCGAAATGCCGCCGTGGAGCCTGAAATCGGAGACCTGGCACGAATGTTACAAACGATGGGCGCTGAGATTGAGGGCATAGATACGCCGATTTTGACAATATATGGGACAAATTCTCTGAGCGGCTGCCGACACGCTGTTATCCCCGACCGCATTGAAGCCGGAACATTTGTTTGCGCGTTAGCCGCAGCGGGCGGCGATGCCACTTTGGAACGAGTAGCGCCGGATGATTTAAGGCCGTTGATTGAACTCATGATAAGAATCGGCTGCGACATTGATGAAAATGACCAGCGTGAAAAGCCGGACAGCACTGCTTTCAAGTGTCTGCGTGTCCGCAGAGAGCCTGGCAGGGTGATCAAATCAAGGGATGTGATTACAGCGCCCCATCCAGGTTTCCCAACAGATTTGCAGGCCCAGGTAATGGCTGTCATGACACAGGCGGCGGGAATCAGCATTATAAAAGAGACTATTTTCGAAAACCGTTTTCAACACGCTATGGAATTGGAGCGTCTTGGGGCTAACCTGCGCGTGGAGGGCAATACGGCAATAGTGGCCGGCATGTCTCCACTGACAGGATGTACGGTCATGGCCACAGATCTCCGTGCCAGCGCCGCGCTTGTAATAGCGGGGCTGGTTGCAAAAGGAGTCACTACAATAGACCGCATTTACCACCTGGACAGAGGCTACGCAGGTATTGAGCGCAAACTTCAGACCATCGGAGCAAAAGTTCAGCGCGTCAAAGGCGGAAGGGTGTAGGCTAAATTATGTTGAGGAAACCATGCAAGGCGATTTGAAAGTTTTTTCTGGTTCCAGTCATCGCGAGTTAGCTGTTGGCATTGCGGCTCACATTGGCATCCCCCTTGGAAAGGCCAGAATCAACCGCTTTTCTAATGAGAACATCAAAGTAAAAATCGAAGAAAATGTCCGCGGGGCCGATGTCTTTGTTGTTCAGACATCCTGCCCGCCGGTAAGCGACAACTTGGTTGAAATGCTGATCATGCTGGATGCCCTGAAATACTCCAGCGCGGCAAGGATCACGGCTGTCTTGCCCTATTTTCCATATGCCCGTTCAGACAAGAAAGACGAATCCCGCATTTCTATCACGGCTCGTCTTGTAGCCGATCTATTACAGGCCGCCGGTGCTGACCGTGTTTTGACAATGACGCTGCACGCTCCGCAAATACTTGGTTTTTTTCGGAACCCGGCGGATCAGCTAATGGCGCATCCCATTTTGATCCGCTATTTCAAGCAAAAAGATTTGTCAAATACCGTTGTAGTGGCCACTGACGCAGGTTCGGCGAAATTCGCGGGGCATTTCGCCAAACGTATCGGAACCCCAATGGCTCTGATTGACAAACGCCGAACGGATGACACTGAAACTCCGCAGAGCGTCGCCCTTATTGGCGATGTCAATGGCAAAGACGCGATAATCTACGATGACGAAATCGCCACTGGTGGATCGATCCGCGGAGCCGTTCACATACTGCGCGATTTTGGAGCGAGAGCGGTCTGTGTCGGCGTGACACACGGAGTCCTCTCCGGCAATGCGGCAGAAATTCTCAATCAATCGAATATAGACGAATTGGTCGTAACAGACACTATCCCCATCACCGAACCCAAGCTATCATCCATAAATAATTTGAAGGTTTTAACAACAGCGCCAATGTTCGGTGAGGCCATAAAGCGCATCCACGCCGGCCTGAGCCTCAGTGAGTTGATGGAAGTGTAATACTGATGCAATATATGTAATCATCGCACAAAATACGCTTGCTTACTTTTGTTGACTGGTTATGATGGTACTTGTCCTCTGGGGAGTGGTCTAATGGTAGGACAACGGATTCTGATTCCGTCAGGTGAGGGTTCAAATCCTTCCTCCCCAACCAGTTTTAAGTAAGAATTCACTTTCTCTTTCCGAATTCTGCGGTGACTACTGTTCTAATGCCGCCCCGAATCAGGAAATCACCCTCGACCCTCATCCATGCTGGTTGCACGGCGGCGTATAGATCATCCAGAATTTGATTTGTGACGGCTTCGTGAAAAGCGCCCTGGTTGCGGTAACTCCATAGGTAGAGTTTCAGGGATTTTGATTCCACACACAACTGATCCGGCTGGTAAATAATTTTGAGCCTCGCGAAATCCGGCTGGCCCGTCATTGGACAAAGACATGTAAACTCATCTGTTTCAAAAACAATTTCAAATGGTCTGCCAGGGCGCGGGCTTGCGAAAGTATCCAGTTTGTTTGATGGCTGTGTGACCAAACGCTTGGGCAGCGGGCTGAGTGTTGGCTGTTTTTTTTTTGCAATTGCCATCAAAATCTCCATTCTAATTGGCGCCACTAATAACAGTGGGGCCAAAACAGTCGTCAATAAATCTGGTCAAGAAACTTCCTCCTGGTCCATCAATCAATGACAATTCATTGTGTTCAAGCCCTGGTACAAGGAGCAACGTTTTTTTCCCAACGGCTGTTTCATAGACCTTCTTCCCGCACAATGCGGGGATAACGCTGTCCACTTCGCCGTGCATCAGCAGCAGTGGCGCGGAAACATGTGGAATTTGATAGATCGGCTCTGAATTTTCCAGTATCTCAAACTCCGGCTTCACTTTGACAAGAGATGCCACCGGCGCTAAATACCAAGGCAGCATAGTCTTTTTTTGTTTTTTGGAATACAAATCCCCATCGTTAAAACTTGATATCGGAGCTATCAGAACCAGACCTTGCACTGAGCGATTGGCGGCCAGATATGTTGCCGGAATTGAGCCTAGCGAAACACCAATTACGAAGGTGGGCATATCCCCCCGTAACCTTGATGTTTTATCAAAGACATACAGCGCATCGCCAGGAAGATATTTAATCGCGGGAAGGCCGCTGCTGGCTCCACGGCCTCGATAATCCACAAAAATCACATTTATATTGTGCTTTTCAGACAACAGCGTAATGTCAATGGTCGCCGCTTGCGCCAATTCGGCATCATCCCCGAAGTAAATGGCGGTTGCTCTCGGATATGGACGAACTATGGCAATGCCGCGCAAAATATTGCCATCCGGCAGCGGTATATCAACATTGCGGCGATTCCAGGTTTCAGGACGCACAGGCGTTAATTGTGGTTGCGAAAGGGGCTCATCATTGATGTGATAAGTACGGGTTTTATTAACATAAGCACAAGCTGAACTCAAAATTATCAGTGTTGAAAAAAATATGGTGTGTAACTTCATCTTCCTGCCTCCAGACATTTTTCATACAAAACAGGATCGCTGAATCCGGCCTGCTCAAATCCCCTCAAACGCAGTAAACATGAGTCACACACGCCGCAAGCGAGTGTTTCGGAACTATAACATGACCAAGTCAAATGCAGAGGCGCGTTAATAGACATGCCAATCTTGATTATTTCGGCCTTGGTTTTATCAATCAGCGGTGCGTTAATACTGATCTTTGTTTCGGGCGGGGTACCTTCATCAGCGGCAATTTGAAATGCCTGTAAAAATGTTTTACGGCAATCTGGATATCCGCTCGAATCACTCTCTACAAAACCAACAAATATATGCCGAGCCATTATGACCTCAGCCCAGCTTACGCAGGCGGCTAGCAAGTGGGCATTTCTGAAAGGCACATAACTTGTGGGTATGCCTTTGCGATCTAAATCACCCTTTTCTAAAGGGATGGCCGTGTCGGTCAAAGAAGAGCCCCCAATCAGCTTTAGCGTGTGCATTGGCACCACCAGGCGTCTGGCTGGCGGGACATCAAAATAGTCCGCTATCCGCTCAAATGCAACGCGTTCCCGCGTCTCTGTGAGCTGACCATAATCCACATGCAAAAGGGCAAGCTCATGGCCATCCCTTTGAACTATAGAAGCAGTGACACATGAATCCATGCCGCCGGACAGTGATACTACAGCCAGACTCATTGAAAATACCCATCTGCAGCGTTTTCCAAATTCATCATGATTTCCTGAAGTTTCATTAAATGTGGCGCTTCGTCTTCTATTATTTCAGGCACTTGATATGGTTGGGCGTAGATCACAGAAACTTCAGAAAACGGCTTGGGAATCAACATTCCATCCCAGGTTTTCAACTGCCAGGCACTGCGGTAAGCCACGGTGACAGGCACAATCCAAGCTCTGGTTTTCCGCGCCACCGCAATAACCCCAGGTTTGGCCTCAAAGCGCGGCCCACGCGGCCCATCGGGGGTTATACCAAGATCCCAGCCCTGACGGATCACCTGAATCATCTTGACCAAGCCCTGTGCGCCGCCACCGTGAGAGGCTGTACCCCTGACAGCGTGAATGCCTAAATGCCGCCATACAGAGGCGCTGATTTCCCCGTCTTTGCTGTCGCTGGAGAGAATAGCAACGCCGCGGACTTCACCATCAGAATTGCGTCTTCTGAATGGATAACTCAGGGGCATCATCACCAGCCGCCGATGCCAGAAAGATAATATAATCCGCTGATCCGCGCCAATCAGGGCTTGTACCGCTTCAAATCCGCTGCTACCGCGGCGAAGAGTGTACTTCAGCATCTTCCACACAATTGAAGCAAGCCATGTGACAAAACGGTATTTGAACCAAACGAACACCGGATTTCCAATAGAACGCCCCCGCTGCGTTATCTGAATCTCCTGTTTTGGGGCTTTCATGCAGACTCCTTACCAAAATTATCATCTGATACAAAGTTGCGTTCAAATGGGGGCGAATTTGCATTATAACTCTTCAGATGCGATCACATAGTATTGTCCACAATATTCGCAATGCACTTCTATTGGATCTTTTTCTGAAAATATTTCAATGCGTTGCTGAAGCGGCATGGCGCGCAAAGTATCAACTAAAGACTGTTTTGAACATCGGCATCGGTATTCTAAGTCTAAAGAAGACAATATTTCCGCACCTTCGCCACCATTTATCCACCGCGTCAGAAAATCAGGCGTGCGCTCCCAGAGTTGAGTAACTTCCAGACCGTCCAAGGCATCCAGCATAAGTTTAAGACGCTCATGCGGACAATTGGGCAAAGGCTCTACAATAAGCCCACCCGCTTCGCCGGTTGACGGATCACACCATAGAGCGGCACAGGCCTGAATTTGTTCACTCTGTTGAAGATAGTACTCCACTTGAGCGCTTATGGAACCTTCAACCAATTCCAGATTCCCGATGTAAGGGGAACCGTTTGCGTTAGACCTGATCACTTGGAAGTGTCCGGGGTAATCAATCCAATGTGTGCCATCACATCCTGTGTTCAAATCCAAAATGCCCCTGAGACTGCCATCCGGCCACGAATCAGCCACAACCGCTTTTGCGCGTCCGCTTGATCGCAACACAAGTTGTATGCGTTCTGATAACAGTGACCGAGACTGCATGAGCGCGGCACTGGCAAGTAATTCAACCAGCGGGGCACAAGCCGTAGCCTCTAAATGCGGATGTCCTCTCCTAACGCCGTCCCAAAGCGGAGTCGCATCCATAGCCGACATTCGTATATGTCTGTCCGTTGTTAGCGCCCGCACTACGCTGGCCGAAAAATGTGTGTCTCCCATAATCAATATTTTAGTGCGATTTAATATCAAACACTTGCAAAACTTCAGTTTTGCAAGCGGCCCCCTCCATTGAAAATTAGAACGCTTGAATATAAAAATACTGCTGTGCCAAGCTATAGATATGCCAACACCAGCCCGCCTCCGCGTAGCAATCGCGCTTCATAATGTTTTTGATAAGCCTAATAGGGTCAGCGAAAATTGGAACAAAGATCTGTCGTCTGAAAACGCGAGGCTGGCACAGGCGATACTGGGGCTATGTCTGCGCCGATGGGGCAGATTGAACGCTTGGTATCTGCCTAAGTTAAAGGATCCATTGCGTGGACTCCCCCTTGGAACAAAGATTGCTCTTAACATCGGTCTGGCTCAGCTGGCGTGGCTGCCTGGCGTGGCGGAACATGCCGCTGTAACTGAATCCGTCGAACTGGTTTCCGGTAAAAAACTGGGCTTCCCACCTCACAAAGGCATGGTGAATGCCATACTAAGATCAGCTTCCATTGACAGAGAACTGCTTGCCGCTGAACTTGACTCGCTGCCATCCGAGCTGGATCAATCCCCATTCACTAGACTGTTGCTAAAAGCCGCTCTCAAAGACCAGAACACACCGGAAAACATCAAAGCTCTTTGGGAAAAACTCCAGCGGCGACCATCATCGGCATTTGTTGTTCTGTATGGCGCTCCACCCGATGTCCTCGTTCCAGATACGCAATTCCCGCAGGCATGGAGGCTCCAGCTTGGCGCCAAGCTCCCCCGTGAGTGGTTGTATTCGGGTGCCGGCATGGTACAGGACATCAGTTCACAGGCATTGATGGAGTTCGACTGGCACTTTGAAAAAAAGCATCCATCGCGCATTCTGGATGCCTGCGCCGCCCCGGGCGGTAAGACAACTGCGTTAGCATACAAATACCCCCAAGCCCACATTTTTGCCATTGAACAAAACCCGCACCGCGCTCAAAAATTGAGGGAAAATCTAGCCGCCAGAAAAGTCCGCGCTGAAATAGAAGTAGCCGACTCCGCTAACTGGTTGCGGAATGGCGGGCGTCCTTTTGATCTCATCCTTATTGACGCTCCTTGCTCCGCTTCAGGTACACTAAGAAAACACCCTGAACTGACTTGGATATATAACCACTCAGGTATTGAGCGATTGACGCAAATCCAGAAGTCGTTGTTGGACGCGGCTATTCCCAGACTGTCCCCCGGGGGACTGCTCATTTACTCCGTGTGCAGTTGGTTTCCAGAAGAATGTACTGACCATTTTTCAAACATTTTATCCGGCGATACGCAACTGATTCCGGCTCCAATCTGGCTTAGCGCTCAAGGCACGGAACGTACACACATTTTCCGTCCAGACCCTCTGACATGGGAAGGCGAAGGCTTCCAAGCCTTCGCTGTGACTAAAAGAGTCTAAATTCTGGTGTGCCCAGCAGGACTCGAACCTGCGACCTACGGCTTAGAAGGCCGTCGCTCTATCCGGCTGAGCTATGGGCACCAGAGAGAAGTGCCAGTTTAACGCATTTCTATGGAATTTTACAAGGTTCTGATGAGATGGCTGAGACTTGTCCAGGTAAGCTGTATGCCAATAGCCAGTAAAAGGAAAGCGGAAATCTGTCCTATTGTGGCTTTGCCGTTTTCGCCAAGACGGCTTATAAATGCTCCTGAAAACCGGTAAAAAATCCATACAGTGGCAGCAGATAGGGCAATACCGATGCAAGTTCCAATCATTTGAAGTATTGAAGCCTTTTCAAGAATATTGGAACTGGGAACCATTGCTAAAGTAACGGCAATCGCACCAGGCCCCGCCGTCATCGGCATGGTCAATGGGAAAAATTCTTTGCCAACCAAGCTCCCGATTTCTTTTTTCTCCGAGTGCGTCAAACGGTCATTACGGTTGAGCATAGACCAAGCTGTATGAAAAAGCAGCATACCGCCGGCAATACCGATCATGTCTATGGACACGCCAAGTACTTTTAACAGCCAACCCCCTATCAGCAGAATTGAAACCAACAGGAAAAAGGTATAGCGCGATACATCAAACGCTATGCGGTTTCTATGATTATCTGTAACACCAGAGGTTATTTCATGAAAAACCGGCGACATGGCCGGAGGATTTAATATAGGGAACAACTTAAAAAAGGCCAGAAAAGCGGAAGCCAGAATCACTGTCATGCCATACTCCAAAAACCACAGTCTATTATAACGATAACGCCAGCATCCACAACATTTTATGGCGATTTACTTGTATTGTTTATAGGCTGGCGAAACAAGCCTGCAAGCAATACAAGCGAAAATTGCTATATAACGAGCCACTTGCAAAACGTTAGTTTTGCAAGTCCAACGGAGTTGATAGGCTGCGCCGGACTGGAGCAGGCTCTGGCGTAAAATATTGCCAGTAAACAAGTTGTGAAATACAGCCAGAGACAGCGGAAAGTCGGGAGCAGACGTACAACAGGGTTTTGCAATTACCTATAACGAGTATATCTCTTCAAATATTGTCACTGTCATTGATCGCTGTCAGCGGTGACCGAACTTGGTAAAATAATATTAGGAGTTTTTTCTTTGAATAACGCTAAGAGCATTACCTATCCAATTCTTCCAATACGCGAAATGGTGCTTTTCCCAAACGGGCGTGTGCCATTTGTCGTGGGCAGACGTGCTTCGGCCCTGACTTTGGAGAGATCGGTTAAGACCGGGGATCAAATTGTTTTACTGACGCAAAAAGACCCAAAAGTAAACGAGCCGTCCCAAGAACAGCTCTTTCAAGTGGGCTGTCTGGCAAATGTGGAATCATTGATTGAGCTGCCAAACCGCTACTTTAAGATAGGCGTCCGAGGCGCGGCAAGAGTCCGCTTAATCAGACTTTTGGGCGAGGAAGATGGCTTGCGGGCTGAAGTAGAGATACTTGATGAGCCGGATTGCGAGGCGTTGGACTACGATTCCAGAATTGAAGCCCAAAAAAATTTTTATCAGGCCGTGGCGGAGTTTTTCGGACGCAATCCAGACGCCGCCCGTATGCTTTCAATAGACCAAGTAAAAGACCTACAACTGAACCAGGCTATAGACGCTGTTGCGGGACTAATAAATATAGAAGTACACGAAAAACAGCGCGTTCTTGAACAAGTGGAAATTCAGCCTCGGCTTGACGCGGTGATGAGCTTGTTGCAAATGGATTCGGATCGCTACAAAGTTGACCGTGACCTTGAATTTAAAACGAAGCAACGCTTGGACGAGGAGCATAAAAATTTTGTCCTGAACGAAAAAATGCGCGTAATTCAGGAAGAACTCGGCAAAAAGGACGAAAGAGGCGAATTCAAGATACTGCGCCAGAGAATCCTGGATGCGGGAATGAGCGAGGAAGCCCAGATAAAGGCATTGGAAGAGCTGGATCGCTTGGAAATGATGCCTCCACAAAGCGCCGAAGCAACAGTCAGCAGAACTTATATTGACTGGTTGCTTGCCCTGCCCTGGGCTAAATTTGCGGATGAGCGCCTGGACTTGGACGAGGCTGAAAAAGTTTTGGACGAAGACCATGCAGGTCTGGACAAAGTAAAAGCCCGCATACTTGAGTATCTGGCCGTAATGCGCCGCCTGAGAGATACTCAGTCAACCTCTTCAAAATCCGAATCCGCCGAGCCGACTAAAGAAAAAGAAGCTGACTCAGATACAGAAACCGGCACAAACAAATCAGAAAATATCGCACCGCCTGCACTACACGGGCCAATACTCTGTTTGGTCGGCCCTCCAGGGGTTGGCAAAACCAGCCTTGCCCGCAGTATTGCCAAGGCAATGAACAGGCCCTTTGTGCGCTTCAGTTTGGGCGGTATCCGTGATGAAGCTGAAATTCGCGGGCATCGCCGAACTTATATTGGCTCACTGCCAGGTCGCATCATCAGTCTGATAAAAAAAGCCGATGTAAAAAATCCACTCATGCTTTTGGATGAATTGGACAAAATGGCTTCAGACTGGCGGGGTGACCCGGCCTCGGCTCTGTTGGAAGTCCTTGACCCAGAACAAAATGGGTCTTTTCAGGATCACTACTTAGACGTTGGCTTTGACCTTGGCCAAGTGCTTTTCCTATGTACAGCCAACGTACGGCACAATATACCGGAAGCGCTGGAAGACAGACTGGAGATCATTGAGCTTTCTGGCTATACGCCTCAGGAAAAAAACGCCATAGCCCAGGGCCACCTTGTACCCAAATCGCTTGAACGCCACGGCTTAAATAGTATGAATATCCGTTTTGAAAGCACTGCTATTGACAGGATCATTCAGTCCTACACCAAAGAAGCCGGTGTAAGGCAATTGGAGCGAGAAATCGCAGCAGTGTTACGCAAATTGGCTCGACATAGTTTGCAGCCTGAAAAGGGCGAAGCATTTGACCCTGTGGTGACAGCCGACCGCATGGCACGGTTATTGGGGCCGGAAAAATATTTGGAGACGCCTCCGGGTGATGATGTAATCCCAGGTATTGTAAATGGCCTGGCTTGGACGGCCTCCGGCGGAGACCTGCTGACAATTGAAGCGACAGTGATGCCTGGTAAAGGCAACCTGAAATTGACAGGTAAACTTGGCGAAGTGATGCAGGAGAGCGCCCAAATAGCGTTGAGCTATGTTCGCGCAAGGGCGGAGAAATTCGGATTGGCGCCTGATTTTTTGGAAAAAAAAGACATACATCTGCATGTTCCAGAGGGAGCAATCCCAAAGGATGGCCCCAGCGCGGGTATAACAATGGCTACGGCCTTGCTGTCCGCTCTTTCCGGTATTCCGGCCAAATCGGAAGTAGCCATGACTGGCGAGCTTACCTTGCGCGGAATGGTTCTGCCTATAGGAGGGTTGAAAGAAAAACTTCTGGCGGCCCATCGCATGGCGAGAAAAGTGATCCTGATACCACGCGAAAACCTCCGTCACTTAGAAGATATTCCCGCTGAGGTCAAAAACAGCTTGATGATCCATTTGGTTGACCAGATGGACGAAGTAATTCCGCTGGCACTCACAGCGTTGCCTGAACCATATCACGCAAAAAATGAAGAGCAGGCTAAATGAATAATCCGTTGCTGATAATTTTGGATGCCGAAGAGTCTCGGACGCCGGAACTAGAGCGCGCTCTGCAATTAAAGGGTTGGAACGCAAAATGGGTTAGCCCTACGGACTGGCCAGAGATGCGTGAAGATGGCCTGGAACCATCAGCGCTGGTTGCCACCGCTTCTGCTCGTGGCACTGCCTCAATGCAGCCGATCTATGACTTAAAAAACAAAAATCCTTTGATGCCGCTCATTCTCATTGGTGAAAACACCATAGGTTTCCCTGTAAACGCGGATGCATGCATTCCTAACGGCGCAACGCCTGACGCCTGGCTGGAAACACTTAAACCATTTTGGCCCGCCGCGACATCCGAGGAGACTATACAAGAGAAAGAACCAGAGGTCTTTGGTAAGTACAAGCTGATTAGAAAAATAGCTTCAGGCGGTATGGCTGACATTTTCCAGGCCGAACAACTGGAGCCACAAGGTTTTAACCGCATTTTGGCAATCAAAAGGATAATTCAGCAACACCAGCAAGACCCCATATATATTCAAATGCTGCTTGATGAAGCCAATGTGGCCGGTAGCCTGAGTCATCAAAATATTGTCCAGATTTTTGACTTGGGTATTGAGTCCGGTAATCACTACATTGCCATGGAATATGTAGATGGCGATAATCTAAGCACTTTGATCAGCAAGGCGAAAGGACTGGGTATTACGTTTCCCGAACCGATTGCGGCATCCATCATTATTCAGGCCGCCGAAGCTCTGGATTATGTCCATCGGCGGCGTGATAAAGAAGGACGGTCTCTGAAACTGTTTCACAAAGATATAAGCCCACATAACATATTGGTAAGCAAAGAAGGTGTAGTAAAGGTCATTGATTTCGGTATAGCGAAAACCGCCAACCAGGTATTGGATCAAACGGGGGAGACCACACTTCATGGAAAGCTGCAGTACATGAGTCCAGAACAATCTCTTGGAACTCCAATGGATCATAGAACGGATATTTACTCACTTGGCTTGGTCCTGTTTGAACTGCTCACGGCCGAATATTGTTTTCAAGCGGATGGCGAATTTGGATTATTGGAGAAAGTCAGAACCGGAATGGTTCAAGATATAAGGAAAGCGAATCCCAACGTATCAAAGCCGATAGCTCGCATTTTTAATAAAGCAACGCAAAAAAATTTGTCAAGCCGCTACAACTCAACTCACAATATGGCTCTGGACTTAAAGGCCTACCTGGAACATTTAAAACTGGACTCTCTGGAAAGCGACGCAATCGCCTTTATAAAAATGCTCCACACCGCTCAGATTCAGACTAAAGCCTTTGTAACCTCGCGATTTTCGCCAATTACAAGCGACACAGCCCTGCCTTCTGAAAAGATGGATAAACATCTAGCAAAAAAACAGGGCGAAAAAAAGAAAGGAAAGAGGAAAGAAAAAATAGTGGAAGGGAAAAAGCGCCCTGTGTGGATTTTGCCAGCCGTGTACTCTTTGCTGGTTTTGCTCGCCTATCTATTGTGGTTGTCAGTCAATCTTTAGGACGTGTGAAAGTTGTTTCCATCAGTGGCGCGCTGCAGGAAGTGCAATTTGATCTATGCGGAGGGTTCCTGCGATTGCAGTGAGGGCAGATTCTGTCTTTTTTACGTTTCCTCAATGTAAGACGGAGATAGAGTATTGCCGCTAAAAGTATCAAAAGCCCCGCTTTTTGGTAATTTTGAAACACGAATTTTCCATGCGCATTTGCACCAATGGACGGTTCCACCTGAATATTTTGTTGGAGCATATGATGCCTTTCAAACGAAGTATAGCAGTTCAATCTATTGCAGGTAGAACTGCTATGCAAGGATTTGCTTGCAAATCATTGCCGCTTTTATTGCTTATACCAACTTGCAATCTTTTGAGCCACTTGCAAAACCCCAAAGGATTTTGCCGCCCCGCGAGCAGGGATATGTTTTTGATCCGCGCCACAGGCCAAATGGCGGCATCTG
>Ga0268262_10004459_pt1 | contig 14468 bp, 14 predicted proteins | sample TergutNc150P3_FD_190354 | JGI IMG/M metagenome (GOLD analysis project Ga0268262, IMG submission 190354) | Nasutitermes corniger P3 segment gut microbial community from laboratory colony in Florida, USA - Nc150 P3 (SPAdes) (version 2) | ecosystem: Host-associated > Arthropoda: Insects >... | reverse complement strand
CGTCGACCAGTCCGTCCAGACCCAGAAGGATATGGCTATGATGACAGGCATAATCAGCACCGCTACCGCTGCCATCGGGGCGACTGTGGCCGTCGTGGGGGCTATGCCACCTAAGGGGCAAAAGGGTGTAGGAAATGCCACGACCACAACTAGTGAGTTATCTTCAGCAAATGTGGCAAAGGCAATTGCAGATATTGATACTCAACTATCTAATGCGAATGAGGCTGACAAAACGGAGTTGCTAAATTCAAAAGCAAAACTTTTAGAGACCGGAGCTACCTACAAAAAGATGGAACTAGAGCATAAACCTGAAGAGAAGAAAAACGCTTTTGGAGCGGCATGGGAGGCAGGAGGGGGAGGACTAGTTGCTGGTGCGACCAAATTCGCCGAAGCGGGCATTATGGATTCCACGGGTGGACAGGTGCCGGGGAGGTGCGTAATGCCGAGCGGAGAGGAAGTTAAGGAAGGAAGCTACATACAGCTCGGTTGGTAAAAAAGGACTTGACAAAATAAGGGTGATTGTTATAACTTTGTCTAAAAGTTAAAAGGGGTATAAAAATGGAACTCAAAAAAGAACAGCCTAAAAAGGAAACAACCTTAAAACTCCCGCTAGGAGTAAAGAGGACGTTATTGCTTCTCTTGGTAGCCCTTGCCGCCAAGATGGGTATTGAAGCAAAAGAAATATACAATGCGCCAGTAGTAGAATATTTCGAAAGGGTCATTGGAGAAACAGGTGAGGCTCTTGTGGGCGTTGATTCAGATGGAGATGGACTTGCCGATACATTTATTGTAATCCGGCCATTGAAACTTGCATTTGTAAGAAGGCTCGCGAATTTTATTCAATCTGCTGGAGTTATATCTTATGAAGACGAGGACAAAAAATATTCTAATTCTTTAGGAGCGGATAGCTTATCTCAGAAAGCAATTTTGGAGGTAGGCGGGAAGTCAATACTGGAAATTTTTCCAAATTTGCCTAAGGATTTCCCTTATGAAGCTGCTCGACGAGCCCGTCTTCAGAACCAGAGCAATGGGTCGAGGAACAATCCTATAAAGACTATCCTCGCCAACGCCCAGCCGGCCATACTCCCGCAGCACTTCCGCAGGAACGGCCGGGGCTAACAAACCCATTGCAAATTCTTCGCCGCGTGCTATAATCCCGCGCATGAGGGGAGCCATCGCATTACTATTGCTATTCACGTCCGCCGCGCAAGCGACGACTATAGCTATGGGCGATGGCTTTATTCCCCCCGCCCCAAGCGTCATGGACAACGCCGGCGCGGGCGACATGCGCGAGTATTTCTTCCGCTACTGGGACACGGAGGCCAAGCCCGCGGCATGGTCGCCTGTCCTGCCTAAAATCTGCCACAGCGGATATGGCGGGCTCGCGGCCAATCCCTCCTCGCAATTCAAGACTGGCGCGACCGAGGACTCTCCCGGCATGGGCGGCTACATAGACGGCAAATACAGGCTGAAAGTCCGCTACGACATCAACGGAGCCTTAGGAATCAATTCCGAAAACTTCGCAACCCCCGTCGTCTATTCGTGGCGCAAATCGGACATAAGCGGGGAGAAGTGCCTTATGCCTATATTCGTGCCGGACGGCATGGCGACGCCGCTCGATGCGCGCGCCCTGCTCTCGGGCAGGCCCATGACCCGACCCGCGCGCATAGACGTTCTGCCGTGCGGAGTGCTCTCCGACGAGGAGCCGAAGGCGGACGAAGGTGCTGGCGCGGGCGGCGCAACCTTTTTCTGGAACGCGGGCGCCCGCAGGTTCGAGTGCAAGGCCGGACATAGCCGCCGCGATTCCACAATCTCGGGCGAGCAGCTGTGGACTTACGTAGATTTCTATCTCGACTTCCCGAACGGCGGCGGGCTGAAATCCCGTGTGTCCGTCCGCCGTTGCTACGAGTGCAGGCAATAATAGCCCCTTGAAATTCTTTCGCGCCCTCATTAACTATAATCTTGTAAAACAATTCTCCGACTGGACCCCGGCCTGCGCCGGGGCGACGAGGAGAGAGAAACAACTGCCAAAGGAGAACATACAAATGGGCAAAGTAATCGGAATAGACCTCGGCACCACAAACTCGTGCTTCGCGTTCATGTCGGGCGGAGAGGCGAAGGTAATCGAAAACGCCGAAGGCAAGCGCACAACCCCTTCGGTCGTGGCGTTCACGGGCGGCGAAATCCTCGTCGGCTCCTCCGCACGCAACCAGGCCGTGGTCAACCCCGAAAACACGATCTACGCCGTGAAGCGACTCATCGGCCGCCGCTACGACGACCCGCAGATCGAAAAGGCCAAGAAAATGGTCAGCTACAAAATAATCAAGGCCGACAACGGCGACGCGTGGGTCGAAGTGGCCGGGAAGAAATACTCGCCGCAGCAGATCTCGGCCGACATTCTCGCGAAAATGAAAAAGGACGCCGAGGCATACCTGGGCGAGAAGGTCAGCGAGGCCGTCATAACGGTACCCGCCTACTTCAACGACTCCCAGCGGCAGGCCACGAAAGACGCAGGCAAAATCGCCGGGCTCGACGTGCTCCGCATTATCAACGAGCCGACCGCGGCGGCGCTCGCATACGGCCTCGACAAGAAAAAGTCCGGAACCATCGCGGTCTACGACCTCGGCGGCGGCACGTTCGACGTGTCGATACTCGAAATCGGCGACGGCGTGTTCGAGGTCAAATCCACGAACGGCGACACATTCCTCGGTGGCGAAGACTTCGACAACCGCATAATCGACTGGCTGGTGGGCGAGTTCAAAAGCTCGTCCGGCATAGACCTGAAGGGCGACAAGCTCGCGCTCCAACGCCTAAAGGAAGCCGCGGAAAAGGCCAAGATAGAATTGTCCTCCGCGCTCGAGACCGACATCAATCTGCCGTTCATCACGGCGGACGCCAGCGGCCCCAAGCACCTGAATTTGAAGATGTCGAGAGCCAAGCTCGAAAGCCTCGTGCACGATCTTGTCGAGCGCACGATCGAGCCGTGCAAGAAGGCACTCGCGGACGCCGGACTCTCCGCCTCGCAAATCGACGAAGTGGTGCTTGTCGGCGGCCAGACGCGCATGCCCATGGTGCAGGAGACGGTCAAGAAATTCTTCGGCAAGGAAGCGCACAAGGGCGTGAACCCCGACGAAGTGGTCGCGGTCGGCGCGGCAATCCAAGGCGGAGTCCTCAAAGGCGAGGTCAAAGACGTGCTGCTATTAGACGTAGCTCCACTCTCGCTCGGCATAGAAACGCTCGGCGGGATCTTCACGCGCCTAATCGATCGCAACACCACTATTCCCACGAAGAAATCGCAGGTGTTCTCGACCGCGGAAGACGGACAGACCGCCGTTTCGATACGCGTGTTCCAGGGTGAGCGAGAGATGGCTGCGGACAACAAACTGCTCGGCAACTTCGACCTGGTGGGCATACCGCCCGCGCCGCGCGGCATTCCCCAAATCGAGGTAACCTTCGACATCGACGCGAACGGCATAACCCATGTCAGCGCCAAGGACAAGGGCACGGGCAAAGAGCAATCGATTTCCATCAAATCCGACGGCGGCCTGTCCGACGCGGACATAAAGCGCATGATGCAGGAGGCCGAGGCCAACGCGAGCGCGGACAAGGAAAAGCGCGAGCTTGTGGAGGCGCGCAACCATGCTGAAAGCCTGGCGCACCAGACCGAAAAGCAGCTCTCGGAGAACGGCGACAAGGTCGATGAGGCCACTAAGACCTCAATAACCGACGCGGTGAAGGCCGTGCGCGACGAGCTCGCCAACGAGGGCGCGACGCTTGAGAGCATAAAGGGCAAGACCGAGTCGCTTACCCAAGCGGCGATGAAGCTCGGCGAGGCGATATACAAGGCGCAGCAGGCCCAGGCGGGCGCGCAGCCTCAAGGTGGCGCCGGAGAGCCCAAGGAAGCCGAACAACCCGTCGAAGCGGAGTACGAGGAAAAGAAGGCTTAGCGGGACTGGTTCCGCGCCATTTCCTCGAGGGCGGCAAGCGTTTGCCTGGACTGGGACAGCGCGGTTTCGAGATGGACGACGGTGTCCTTCGCCATCTCTATCTGCTGCCACAACCCGGCGTTGCCGTTCGCTTCTAGCGGGTTGGCGCGCATTTCGGGCAAAAGGTAATTGCCAAGATACCTGTGCATGTTCGTTTTGGCGAAGTTGCCCTTGTAAGGATACTTAATATCGAACTGCACGCCGGCGACCAAGCCCACATGCGCCACCCACCAACCGGAAGGATCGACGAGCCACCGGACGGGCGCGTTCCCTAGCCAGCATACTTCGCCCTTTTCGACGCGACGGTCGTTGGAGAGTATGGAATCGCTGTCGTACGGACGCGCGATAAAACGACGCCAGCCCTTGCCGTTGTGCAGATACTCGGGGGAATTCTCGGGCTTGAACGGGTTGTCGTACGCGTCGAGGGGCTCCGCGTCGTATGTGAACGGATTGTCCGTGGCGGCGAGCTTTTTTTCCTGATATAGCTCTTCCAGCTCTTTAGCCGTCCTTTCAGGAGCTATAACGAGCGGTAGTTGGCCGAACTCCATGGTGTCGATATTGCCGATTCTAGCTGCGGGCCTCGCTTCGCTCGGCCGGATTTTAGATGTGAAAGATGGAGGCAAAGCGGGGCGGACGGCGGCGTAGCGTCTGTACGGATCCCAGTAGTCCCCGTCGCCGTCCCAGTAGACGACGCGGACGAGGCCGAAACCGTCCGACGAAGCCGAGCATATAAGTCCTGAACGGAGTCCGTCGCTAGTCTTTGAGCCGCTTCCCATAAGGCCGCCTTGGACTATGGCTAGGTCGGAAAGACCTGTTTTAGCACCGTATTGCTTGATTGCCTCGAGGGCGCTATCGCCCCAGATTTGGGATTCATTTAGAAGTGTGATTTTAGCGGCGGTCATAATGGCTCGTCCTTATTGTTGTTAGCTTACCTCATTATAGAGGTAATTTTTATTTTGTCAACTATTTTCTTTCGGGTGTCCGATTTATTATTTCACATCAATCCTAACGCCGCTCACGGCCTTGTAGCCGAAGTAGGCGTTGACCCTGTCTATAATCTGCGGAAAGCTATATTGCAATATCGCGGACGCGCTCGCCAGCTTCAGTTTTACCACAATGACCCCGCCCTCGCGCTTGCCGCGCGGAAAAGCTATGCGGAGCGGTTTCGCCATGCGCGCTATGTCCGCGCCGCAAATCGCCTCCCAGTTCATTATTATGTCGGGCGCGACGAATCCATACTTCGGCGCTATCCTCTTCAACCTGTCCGAGCAGCCTGCGCCGAGCGGGCGCAAGCCTTTCATGGCGCGCTCCTTTTCGCTTGCGATCGGCTTCTCCACATCGAACTCGCTAAAGCCGTCCGCGTACTCTCCGGTTTCGTAGTCGAAAAATTTTTCCATGGAAATACCTTGACTTGCCTGCTTTTTTTCATATAATAGCACAAGTTTCTAAAAGGAAAAGGAGAAAAAACCATGATGTCCATATGCTACCTGCTCTCTGCGGCCGTATTCTTCACCGCGCTCAGGCTCTACAAACGCCGCGGGTTCACCGACGTGAAAAAGCCCTTGGCCCGGGTCATACTGTTCGCCTACGTCATACCCGGCGTGCTGGCGTTCGGCCAAATCTACTCGGTCGCCGGCTTCGCCGTAAAAGGCGCCCTGCTCCGCGAGCCCTTGGTGCTAGACGATCTCTCCGCCGCCTATGGCAAGGCCAAGGAAGAGCGCGATGCGAAGGAATCCCGGAACGCCCTGAAAACGCTCTCGAAAAGCGACTATGAAAAGTCGCCCTTCATCGGCAACGCCGACGGCGACGTCGTGGTGCTCGAGTTCTACGACTACACCTGCGGCTTCTGCAAGCGCGCGCTGGAAGCGACCCACGCCCTGCTCGACACCGACAAGAACGTCAAGCTCGTGCTGATGAACTTCGTCATACACCCGCAGATAGGTACTATCCCTGCCCGCGCCTCGATAGCCGCGGCCAAACAGGGCAAGGACAAGCTCGCCAAGATGCACGACGCCCTGTTCGCCGCGCAGATAGTTCCCGAGGGCGCGAACGAATCCAACATAAACGCCCTGCAGACCAAGCTGGTCATGGATTTGGCGAAAAAGAACGGCCTTAACGCCGAGCAGCTGAAAAAAGACATGTTCTCGTCCGCCGTGGACGAGGAGCTCGCGCGCGTAAGGCAAATCGCCGTGAAGCTCGGCCTCAGCGGAACGCCCGCGTTCGTAGTCGGCAACGACAAGATGTTCCCCGGCGCAGTGCCTGCCTATCAGCTCATAGAAGCCGTAGAGGAAGTCCGCGGAAAAAAATAAACGATTGCGACACACCGAAAAGGGGCGCCGGGAAACCCGCGCCCCTTTGTTGAAAAACCCCTTGCCTTCCGTCAAAAAAAAACCTATATTAACTCCCATGACGAAACACGTATATGACATGCTCTCCAAGGTATGTTCCGAGAACAAAGACAGCATCTTCTTCGTAAGACAAAATGAAACTTATGCCGACCTCTTAAGAAAGGTCAAGCAGCGCGCGGTGACGCTCGCCAAGAAATTCAAGATCAAGAAAGGCGACGTGGTGGCGATACTCTCGGGCAACACGCCGGAGTTCATCAAGTCCTACTTCGCCATAATGTCTCAGGGCGCGAAAGTGCTCATGCTCGACACGGGCCTCTCCAAGAACGAGCACATCTCCATGATGAAGCACGCGAACTGCAGACTGGCGCTCGCGCAGAAAGCCTACTTCATCGACGGCGACGTCGAGATGTTCGACATAGACACTCCCGACACCACGAATGAGGCCGACTTCGTGGCCGCGGACGTGGATTGCTCCGACCTCGCCCAGCTATCCTTCACTTCCGGCACGACCGGCAAGCCCAAGATAGTGGGCCTCACGCACAACAACCTCATAGCGCTCGGCTACGGCGCCCTGAAATACTCTCCAGTAATAAAACCGGGCTATACCTTCTACGGCTTCCTGCCCCTCTACCATATATACGGAGTTGTGATCAACATCGTCGCGCCGATAACGCTGAAATGTAAGCTATTGCTGCAGACGGTGCTAGACCCACGAGAATTCCTCAACGACTTCAAGAAATACAAGCCGGAGGTTATACCCGCCGTTCCGCGCGTGTGGGAAGGATTCTACAAGAAAATCATCAACGGCGTGAAGGAGAAGAGGCGATACACGGCGATGAAGATCATCCTCGGCTCGCGCCGGTTCCTACGCGCAATAGGCCTCGGCTCCCTCGTCGGCAAGGTGACCGCGCCCATACAGGAAATATTCGGTGGCAACGTGAAGGTGCTCGTTTCGGCCGGAGCCACGCTTAAGCCGAAGGTGCGCAAGTTCTTCGAGAAGCTGGGCTTTGTCGTGGGCGACTGCTACGGCCTGACCGAAACGACCGGGCCCGCCAACTTCAACTTCGAGTTCGCGCGGGACGACGGCTCCATACACTACGCCGCGCCGCTCCCGGGCAATGAGATAAAAATCCACAACCCGGACAAGCACGGAGTCGGCGAAATCTGGGTGCGCGGCTCGCTCGTCATGAACGGATACATCGATAACCCCGCCGCGAACGCCGAATCCTTCGAAGACGGCTGGTTCAAAACCGGCGACCTCGGCACGCTCGACAGCAAGAACCGCCTGACAGTCAAGGGACGCAGGAAGCAGATCATCATCCTCGACAGCGGCAAGAACGTGTATCCCGACGAGTTGGAAGAGCTTTACCTGATGAACGACGAAATCCTCGCCGCCGCAGTGCTCGAGAGGAAAATCAGGGGCAAGACGGTCGCCTATGCGGTGTTCCAGGTCAAGCCCGGCACCACCATCGCAAAGGCGAAGTTGCTTCTGCACGCGTCCAACCTGAAGATAGCCCCCTACAAATGGGTGCGACACTTCGCCATTACCGAAAACGAGTTGCCGCAGACCTCGGCGAAGAAGATAAAGCACCACGAAATAGCCGCCATGTTGGACCGCGGAGAATTCCCAGACCGAGCGGAATGACTGTTGACAACCTGACGGGGCGTGGTATAATCGCGCCGTCCCACGGGGGTGTAGCTCAGTTGGCTAGAGCGTCTGGTTCGCAATCAGAAGGTCGTGGGTTCGACTCCCATCACCTCCACCATTTTTAACTTGAGGGGTTGAAAGTGAGCAAAAAGTGATATTTATAAATGCAAAAAGACAGTTAGAGAAAGAACTCTTTAAGGCTACTATAAACTTTGTTATTGCTGATGTCATCTCGCGGCAGCAACCGCATTTACTACAGAAAAAGAAAAAGTCTTCCTTTATAGAAAAATGGGAACAAAATCGCAAATCTACCAAATCTGCATTTAAACTTGCCACTGATCTTGCAAATGAGGTAGGAGTAATAGATGTAGAGAAAATTAAATTAGCCGCGGCAAAGAAAGCAAAAAAAATATTGGGAAGAAAAACATTTGGTGCGCCCATCTACCATAAAATACTCGGCTGTAATAAAACACTCTAAAATGGGAGCGTTGTTGTAAGGGGAATTAGGCAAATGATTACAGCACCACCATTCAGAATTAAGGGCGGGAATGACGGCAGCAAGGAATACTTGATAAAAATATTTTTTACATTATAATCGGCGCGATGAAACGGATTCGTATAAAACACTCGGTCCTTATGGCGCTCCTAATGGCTGCCGCGGTGCTTGCCGCAGCGGGAGGCGTTGTCCTCGCCACTTTTACGGGACTCACCTTCATCTCGCCCCTACTCGGACTGCCTAGCATTGCCGGAATTTTCATCGCATATATCCTCATGAAGAACCCACCGGATCAACATACTCGCTAAGAGAAAACGCCGGACAAACCCTAGAGAGTCAGCAGCACCACGCCGGCGAGCATCAGGGTAAGCAACACGCCCTTCCTTAGAATCTCGCGCCTTTGAATGCTCTCCTTGAAACTCATCGTGCCGCTGCTCATTGTCTTGAGCATTATGCCTATCATCAAAACGAAGAGCGGCTGGGTGTTTGAAATGCCATCCTTGACCACGACCGGAAGTATTGAGAGCGAGAACACGCCCGCCGCGGACGCGAACATCTCCAGCCCGTCGAGCAGAAAAAACTGTCCTATATTGTCCCTGAACTGCGGCCACGCCCTAACTATCGGCCTTCTCGACCTCTTCAACAGCAGCCACGAGCACACGAGCATAGAGGTGAATATGTAGTGGTAGAATAGCACGCTCAGCCAGTCCATTTCTATAAGTATCTGGGTGATGACTATCAGGTTCACGGCCAGTATCGAGCATGCGATCGCCATATACCAGAAGCCCCGGTTCAGGCGTACCGCGCCCCTGCTCTTGGATATGAGGAACGACGAGGCGAGCACTATGAAAAAGCCCAAATAGTTGAGAGGATGCAGCTTTTCGCCAAGTATGAACCACGACAATACAGGTACTATAAGGCTCGACATCGCAAACAGGGACGCCACGACCGAAACTTGGAGTTTCCTTAATGCCGCGTAATACGGAACCAGATAGGCCAGCTCGCACACCGCCATGGCGAGGAAGAGGTGCCACGTGCCGGGTGCGATGGTCGAGGGCATCCCGAATATCAGCAGGAACGGCGCGAAACAGAAGTTTATGACATTCGCGTAGAACGCTATAGCCACTCCGTTCCTGAAGTTCGTATTGCTCATGTGGCTTTCCATGATGTTGGAAACCGAATACAATATCGGCGGCAAAAACGCTATGACTATCGCTAATAGATATTGATCCATGGGTTTCCTCTTGGTCGTCTATTATACCATTTTACGGGAATGAAATCAAGAGGCCTGCTGTTTTTCCTTGACTTTTCAAAGCAATAGCATTATATAAATCATATGAATAAAATTCTTCTAGTTCTTCTCGCCGTGTTAGTGCCCGCGTTCGCGCAGGCGCAGACCGTAAACGTGCTGGGCGCACAATACGAGCGGCAATGCGTGCAGGAGGCTCTTCGGGATTCCTGCCAGCCCACGGGACAAGAATTCGCCAGCGACCTCGTGCGCGTGCCCGGCGTGGGCTCGCGGGTAGGCGAGTGCGCCGTCGCGGAAATCGCCCATTGCGCCGCCAACAACGCGGCCGGCGCGGCAGCCCCGACTCCGGCTCCTGCAGCAGGCGGCAAGGCTCCCAGCCACGGACGCGGCCCTTCCGGCGGACGCGGCGCTAGGCGTTAATTCCCAAAACTTTTTTAATGACAAGATTTTGCTCGTGGGCTAGACTTTTCTTTTAGGAGAAAGCGAATGTCTCAAAAAACCGCGCTACTAATAGTCAATACCATAGACGAGGGAGCCATAGACCGCGCCGTCCTCGACGTTGCCCTCGCAATCCGCGGCAGGGGCTATACGCCCATAGTTGTTTCAAGCGGCGGCAGGATGACCCACGAGCTTAAGCGCGAGAACATAGAGCACCTCCAGATGAACATCTCGTCGAGCGATTTCTTCACCCTTGGCCGCAATGTCAAAAACCTGGTGCAATTCGCGCGCGAGCGCGGAGTTTCCATAATACACGCGTTCTCTCCGGATGCGGCTTACCATGCGGCGAGGACATCCAAGGCTTTGGGGATTCCCTTCGTCGCCTCGTATATGAAGATATACAGGAAGCACCTGTTCTCGCTGAAGCCGAACCGGGCGGCGTATATGGCGGGTGCGGATTTCATAATCGCGCCGTCCGAGTTCGTGGCCTCTTACCTCCAAGGCGCGCACCATGTTCCGCACGACAAGATCGCCATAATCCCTCAATGGGTGGATACGGACATTCTCAACACCAAGGCCGTGTCCGCCGAGCGCATAATCCGCACCGCGAGGGAACTCCGCGTGCCGGAGGACAAGTTCATAATCGCCGCGATTTCCCGGCTTTCCCGCCCGAAGGGGCAGAAGGTCCTGCTCTCGGCGCTCTCGAGGCTGCCAGAGGCCAAGCGCGCGCGCGCGGTGTGCATAATCATGTCGCGGCACAAGGCCAAGCCCAGCGTGGAGGCGGCGCTGAAAAAAGAGGCTAGGCGCCTCGGCGTCATCGACATAGTGCACATCGCGGACGAGATGGACGACGTGCCGGCCATGCTCATGCTCTCTGACATGTTCGTATCGACCGACCTTACGCCCTCGGCGTTCCGGTACCACCTGCTCTCCGCAATCTCGCTCGGACGCCCCGTGATAGCGAGCAACATCGGTCCCGCGCACGAATACGCCTTCGACGCGGCGGCCGTGCGGCTTTACGAACCCGGCGACGCGGTGGCGCTCGCTCGCGAGATGGGCGCGGTCATGGAACTCAGCGTCGAAGAGCGCGAGGCGTTGGGAAGAAAATCGCAGAGCTTCGCCCGAATCAACTGCTCGCGCGACATCATGGCCCCGAAGGTCGCCGACGTGTACGACTTCGTCCTGGGGCGCAAGCAGTGAAGGCTCTGTTCGCGACATCAGAGATATTCCCGTTCAACAAGACCGGCGGACTGGGTGACGTGTCCGCGTGGCTGCCGCCCGCCCTAAAGCGCGCAGGCGTCGATATCCGCTATATAATCCCCGCGTATCCGCAAATCATGCGCTCTGTTTTCGGAGAGCCCATAGTCGTGGCCGACTTCGGAAAGAAGTTCCGCGCGAAGCGACTCCGCATACTGAAGGCGAGCGTGCGCGGCAATCCCCTCAAATTCTACCTGCTCGACGCGCCGGAGCTTTTCGCGCGCGACGGGAATCCGTATTCCGATTCCCTCGGCAACAACTGGGGCGACAACCATATCCGCTTCGCCGCGCTCTCGTGGGCGACGGCGCAGTTCGCGCTCGGCGAGATCGACGGGTTCACGCCCGACGTGCTCCACGCGAACGATTGGATGACCGCGCTCGCGCCCGCGTATCTCGAAGTGCTGAAGAGAAAAAATCCTCTGGTCTCGACCTCGAGCGTTTTGACTATCCACAACGTCGCGTTCCAAGGCCTCTACCCCTACAGCTTTTACAAGGACCTGGAGCTGCCGAACTATATGTTCAACGAGGACGGCGCGGAGTTCTGGCAGCAGGTTTCGTTCCTCAAGGCCGGTGTAATGTTCGCCGACAAGCTCACCACGGTAAGCCCGACCTACGCCTCGGAAATCCAGACTCCGGAATACGGCTTCGGACTCGAGGGCAGCCTCTCCTCGCGGCGCTTCTCGCTGACCGGAATCCTGAACGGCGTCGATTACGACATATGGAATCCGGAGACGGACAAACTTATCGCCGCGAACTATTCCAAGAATTCCATGGGCGGCAAGAAAGAGAACAAGGAAGCGCTGCAGGAGCTATGCCGCCTAGCTCCGAATCCGCGGATCCCTCTCTTCGCTGTGGTGTCGCGCCTGACCGAGCAGAAGGGCATGGACATACTCATCGACGCCCTGCCAGCGCTTATGATGAACAACGTCCAGCTGGCGATTATGGGAACCGACCAGGGCGGATACTATCCGCGCCTCGCCGAGATCGCCGCGCAATATCCCGAGCAGCTAGCCGTGATGGAGTTCGACGAGGAGCTCTCTCATCAGGTAATCGCGGGCGCGGACGTGTTCATAAATCCAGCGCGGTTCGAGCCGTGCGGACTGACCCAGATGTTCGCGATGAAATACGGCGCAATCCCCTACGCCAGACGCACGGGCGGACTGGTCGACACGATAGTCGACGCGACATTCCAGAATGTCGCGGTGCGCGGCATTGCGACGGGCTTCCTCTTCGACAAATACGCCACGCACGATTTCGTCTTCGGAATCAGTCGAATTCTGGCGGCATGGCGCGGGGACAAGAAAATCTGGGAGAGCATACGCCGACAGGGCATGATACAGAACTTCAGTTGGGACAACGCGGCCGCGGCGTACCTCGACGTCTATAACACCCAGATGGAATTGGGGGCTTGATGCCAAAACATATCCATATAGTCACAAGGGAAAACTCCGACGCCGGGATCACGCGATCGGTAATCGGCAATGCCGTAAAAATTCTCGGCTGCGCCGGATACTCCGACCCGAGATCTTTTGTGCACGAGCATTACATTTCACGGGAACAAGACAACGCCATCGACGATTTCTGCTATGACAGGAAAGCCAAAAAGCTCTCGAAAAAGAACGGGTACGAGAAACTTTCCCCGAAACCCAGCATAATATCGATCGAACCTTTCCTAAACGAATACAAATTCAGGCTGGCCTGCGAGCTTGGGATAATCAACTTTCCGGGTTCGCTGGACGAAGCTACCGGAGAATACGACAACGCCTTGCTCTATCTTTCCTATACCATGATCACAGCCAATACAAACACGCTCACATTCGGCAGGGCGAGTGAAACCGGAGGCATAATCGCAGTCGCGAATATCTGTATGACGCACGACGATGCGTCCCCCGAGGAAGCGGCAAGATACGTGGGACTAATCGCCTTGCACGAACTAGGCCACGTCTTCGGACTTGTGAAACTCGGCGCTCCGAATCACGCCAAAAAATCCCTCCCACGGCATTGCATAAGCCGCGATTGCATTATGAATACCAACCCCGAAAATTATCTAAGCATAGACGGATTTTGCCACGACTGCCTCTCCGCCCTGCGGGCTAACGCGCAAGCCCGCTAATCCCTCTTGACCTCCGCCCACGGCGGTGACTATAATAAATCCGTAATATCGAAAGGCGTATCATGTTCCTATCTCGCATAACCGACACCGGACGGAACAACAAAATCGTCTTCATAAAGAACGGAGGGGAATACACACCCCTCGTCCGCAGGGGAATCCGCGGGATAGATTTGCGAATCTCGGGCAACAACAATACTGTGAAATTCGAGCTTCCCATAAAAGCGGAGAGATCTTCCATAACAATAAACTGCGATAACTCCCTTGTCGAAATAGCTTCCACGGATAGATTCTTCGATACCAATATATATTGCGATTCCGGCAGAAACCAAGTAATCAAAATCGGCCGGGGTACTACAATCAACAGCATGGACGTTTCCAGCGGAAACAACGCGAGCCTCGTCATAGGAAAAAACTGCATGATCGCCACCGGCGTCAATATAAGGACGACGGACAGCCATATAATACGGGATAGAAGTTCCGGAACAATCGCAAACAAGCAGCGGCAGCCGTTAAAGATAGGCGACAACTGTTGGATCGGCGAAAACGTATCCATAATGAAAAACGCCGTGTTGCCGAACAATACCATCGTCGCGGCCAATGCCGTCGTCGCGAAAAAATTCACCGAAGAATATACCGTAATCGCCGGAAATCCCGCCAAGGTTGTGAAAAGCAACGTGGTTTGGGAACGGCTCGACCTGTGCGACTTGGGCGTCGGGATTTAAAATTGACACAAGCCTATTTTTATGGTATTATTTTCCAGAGATGAAGATGGAACAAACTCTTCGGGTGTTGTGCCTGTTCGTGCTGTGCTTCGTGTATAGCGCCGGATTGTTCGCCCAACAAAAACCCAATCGGCGGCGCAGTGTGCAGACTATAATGGGTCAGGTGCCGGTAGACAGCCTGTCTAAAAAAACGCCCCCCCCCCCCCCCCCC